>Ga0214921_10001608_pt1 | contig 37984 bp, 33 predicted proteins | sample LL1505_MetaG_FD_177992 | JGI IMG/M metagenome (GOLD analysis project Ga0214921, IMG submission 177992) | Freshwater microbial communities from Lake Lanier, Atlanta, Georgia, United States - LL-1505 | ecosystem: Environmental > Aquatic > Freshwater > Lake | place: USA: Georgia | collected...
GGCCGCAAGGGCCGGAATTGCCGACCGGGCCCCAGAAGTTGTCTTTGCGACCGAGGCGGAAAATCCTCTCCGGTGGATAACCGATCGCGCGCCAGACTTCATACGAAGTTTCATCCGCAGGTGTTTGATCGTCGCCGCCAAAAACGGTCACAGCGAGATGCTGCGGATCAAAACCAAGTTCCCTGGTGATGAAATCATGCGTCCAGGTGATGGCTTCCTTCTTGAAGTAGTCGCCAAGGCTCCAGTTGCCAAGCATTTCGAAAAACGTGCAGTGCCAATCGTCGCCGACCTCATCAATATCCTGCGTGCGGACGCACTTCTGGCTGTTGACGAGGCGTTTGCCCAGTGGATGCGGAGATCCCATCAGGTAAGGAACCAAAGGATGCATGCCCGCGGTCGTGAACAGAACCGTCGGATCGTTTTCGGGTTGCAGCGAGGCCGACGGAACCAGCGCGTGCTGCCGGGCCTTGTAAAAATCCAGGTACTTTTGGCGGATCGATGCTGCTGAAACTTGCTTTGTCATGACGTGTAACCCTGTTCTTCCCAGCGATGCAAAAACGCGATTTTACCTATAAAAAAGCCACCCAACGGATAACCTCCGGGGGTGGCTTCGCGCAAGTAAAACGTCCAGCCCGTTGCCGGATGGAATGGCTTTACTCGACCTTCAACAACTCAACTTCAAACACCAGCTTCGCGTTCGGCGGAATCACGCCACCGACACCTTTTTCGCCGTATCCCAGATTCGGTGGGATCACCAGCTTGCGCTTGCCACCAACCTTCATGCCCTTGACGCCCTGATCCCATCCAGCGATCACCTGGCCTTGGCCAAGAGCGAATGAAAACGGGACGTTACGGTCGAGCGAGCTGTCGAACTTCGTGCCGTTCTCGAGCGTTCCGGTGTAGTGCACCGTCACGCGTTTGCCATCGGTGGCTTCGGCGCCATTTCCGGCAGTGATTTCAACGATTTCCAATTGCCCGCCTGCTTGACCTGCGGACGCTCCGGCAGTAGCTTGTCCCCCATCAACAGCTTCGGCTGGAGTTTGACCGGATTGAGTGGCGGCGGTATCAGAACCTTTTGAGCATTTGGTGCAGCCACTTACGACCGACAGCGCGAGTGCGCCGGAAGCCGCCAATGCCAAGACGCTCATGCGTTTTGAGAGTTTCATCCTGTATTCCCCTAAGCGTTTTTGTTTAAGGATTTCAATATCATGCTCGATAAAGTCGCCCAACGCAATGGTCTGTTTGATCCGGCGGTCTCCGGTGGGTTAGTCCTGTTGCACGGAGGAGCAGGCGTTCAGGATCCCCGGGGCCCGGCCCACGCGGCGGCCTCCAAAGTCATCGAGGGCATTGCCCTCCGTGGCGCGTCGGCCTTGGCAGGCGGCGCTTCGGGACTCGATGTCGTAAAACAGTGTTTGTTCGAACTCGAATCCGAGCCTTGCTTCAACGCGGGCCTGGGATCGGCGCTCCAGTCAGACGGGCAGGCCCGCCTGACGGCGGCAGTGATGAGTGGCCCGGGACAGATTTTTTCCGGAGTGATGGGGCTGGAGGGGGCGATTCATCCGAGCACCCTCGCGCTCATGCTGCAGGGGAAAACGACGCGCGTCGTGTGCCCGCCGGGGACGGCAGAACTCGCGCGCCGCGCTGGATTGAAGTCCGAATCCCCCGTTACGCCAGAACGCCTCGCGCGCTGGGAACAGGCGAAAAAAGAAAATTGTCCCCATGATTTCGACACTGTGGGCTGCGTTGTCGTCACCGCGAATGGTGAACTCTTTGCCGGGACCAGCACTGGCGGACGTGGTTTCGAGGCGCCCGGCCGGGTCAGTGACGCGGCGACCGTGGCCGGTACTTACGCGTCGGGATTCGCTGCGATCTCGGCGACAGGCATCGGCGAGGAGATCGTTGATGACGGACTTGCCCTGCGTATCGAGTCGCGCGTGCGTGATGGCATGGCGCTGGAGTCGGCGACGGCGAAATGTTTCTCCGAGGCGCGTGAGCGCAAACGTGCCTATGGCTGGATCGCGGCCTCATCCACCGGCGCGTGGAATTTCTCGTGGACGACGGAAGCCATGACTTTTGCGGGGGCGACCGCCAAAACTGGTATATTCGTCTCAAGTCTGCCCGCGTAAACTGGGCATTTGAAACCGGAGTTATTCCTTGTCGACTCTTACGTTCATAAAGAGGAAATTGACCGCGGCTGAGGCCGACAACTTGATCGCGGGAGTCGTCGGCAAGATCAGTGGTGTGATCCATCCCGTGGCAATTTTGTTGTTTGGTTCGGCGGCACGCAAAGAATTGACGGACCAGTCGGACATCGACCTTTTGATCGTCATGCCAGATGCGAGCAGCCTCAACCCGGCCCGTAAACAAGTCGCGAGGATTCGCGGGCAGTTTGGTGTTCCCGTTGATCTGGTCTGGATGAGTGCGGATGAATTCCACCGCCGCGCCGCGATCGGCGGCGTCGCGCAAGTTGCCAGCGAGGAGGGAGTCCTCGTGTACGGGAGAATTCCGGGTGGGAAAATCGCGAAGGGAGTAACGGAATGAGCAAGGAACGCCTTTTCAAAAAACCATACGCGCGCGAATTGATGGCCATCGCGAAGAACGACCTCGTCGCGGCAAAATTCCTCGCGGCGAACACTGAGGTCCGGTTTGAAACGGCCTTCTTCATGCTGCAGCAAGCCGTCGAGAAATGCTTGAAGGCGGTCCTCGTTGCCCAGGGCAAGCCAGTCCCTCTTGTCCACGACCTCGCGGTAATCATTGACCGCATGGATCCAAAACCCGGGTCTTCGGAAGAATTGCATGAGTTGACCGACTTTGCCTCAGTGCGACGTTACGAGGAAGGTACGTTCGTCGTGACGCGCGAGGAAACCGACGCGGCAATCAAGTTGGTTGAGGCAACCATCGCTTTTGCCGATTCGCAAATTCCGTAGCTATTACGGAACCGTTACCTTTGCCATGCACAGGAAACTCCCGTTCTTCGTCGCGGTAGCAGACCGCGTGTAACCCTGTGGGCAAGCGTTCCCGGGCGGCACGGCCGTCACCTCCGAGATGACCGTGGATCCATGGGTGACGGTTGTTTTGTCCAGGCACAAGGCCAGCCCGTAAATCCTGTTTGGATCTGATGCCAGAGGCGGGTTCGAGCAATATGTGCCCGGAGTGACCGGCCTGATGTTCGTGAAAGCGATCCGGCCAATCCCGCCGCCGGCGAAGTTGTTTTTGCCGCTGCAAAGCCAAGGACTGTTGCCCGCGGGCCAATTCCCGGTATTGACGTTTGTCCTGGTGGCTCCGCCGCAGGTGCCTGCCCCCATGGCAAGGCTCGTGACGAAACTTGGCGGCAGGAACTGCGATGCCGTGTAACACGGCCCGCTGGTTTCATAAGTTACCCGGATCGTGGCACCGATGGAGCGATAATTTGTCACCTGATCAGGGAAAGTTTTGTTGAATACCTGACCCCACAGCGTGTTCTCCCCGGGCCGAAGGTTCGTCAATCGAACCGGCGCCGGTAGTGTCAGTGTCTGGGCATCGCCAGCGAAATTTGAGCTATACACCTGCGTGCCGTTGATTTTGATGACGGGCGTGTTGTCGTCCATCGCGACCTTGATGAGGCTGGCCTGGATGTTCGATGCGTCGGTCGGCAGAAAGAAATTTCGTGATGCCTGGTAAGTCCCGCCGGGCATGTTTGGCGCGCCCTCGCCGATCATGGTTTCCGGAACGCTGCAACGGTTCCTGATGATCCTCGGCGTTGCCGGGGCACCGCTGACGGGGCAGGGATTCGTGCCGCACGCCTCCGAAGCCTGGCCTTCGCACAACGCCCCGCCGTTGGCCGGAGCCGGGTTGGAGCATGATCTGGTCCGCGTGCCGCCGCCGCAACTGGCGCTGCAGGCGCTCCATTCCGTCCAACCACCGTTGACGGGGCAGGCTTGCGGATTGCACTGCTCCACGCTCGCGCCAACACATCCGGTACCGTCCGGGCTGCTACATGTGCGCGTCCTGTTGCCACCACCACAAGACGTGCTGCAGGGGCTCCATTCGGACCAGTTCTCCTCGGGCGGGCAAGCCCCGGCGTCGCAGGATCGACTCGTGGCGCCCGCGCATTGCGCGCCGCCGTTCGATGGCGAAGGGTTGTCGCATGTTCTTGTCTGTGTCCCGATGCCGCAGGACGCGCTGCAGGCGCTCCAGTTGGACCAGCCGCCGTCGACGGCGGCTGGATTCAAAGTCAGGAAACTGTTCGCGTCGGCCGTTGGCGGGGGCAGCGCGCTGGATTCCTGGATCTGCGCGTCAACCGCCGCAGCCTGTTCCACGCCAATTTTTGAAGCGCCCGAAAACGATTGCTCTTGCGAGCACGCAAGCGCCGTAAAGCAGAAACCGACGGTCAGGAATCGTCCGAGGATCATCAATAGCTCCCCAATAATCGAGGGATGATCGGCGTGCGAGATTTCAATCTTGAACGGTATATCCCAGCAGCTCGCTCAAGGTGTCTAAAGTGCCATTAATTCCCTTGCGATTCGGGTGATTGCGGATGGGGTGCGTCAAGAAGAGACTTGGCCGCAATCGCGCTCAATCCAGGCGGCAAACTGTTCGTAGGCTTCGTGCTCCGCGGCGGGGGTGCCAGGTGGCAGGAGTAGTCGCGGGCTGGTGATGTTGATCTCGGAGACGAATCCCCCGATAAGGTCAAATCCGACGATCGGCGCGCCGGCAAGCGCAAGGCGTGAGGCGACGTTTTTGACCCGGGTGATCTCCCCGGCAGAGGGCGCATAGGGTTCCAGGGTAGCCCCCGCGCGCGTATTGGCGAGGAACTGTCCTTGGGCTGGACGCTTCAGGCACCAGCTCACCGGTTCGCCGCCAACGCAGAATGCCCGGACCTCGCCGTCGTAGACTTTTTTGTCGAATGGCTGGACCATGCGCTTTTCGAGGCCGTCACGGGTCATCGCCGTGATCTGCCGCGCCGCCTCCCCCGTTGCCAGGCCGCCTTGCCCAATGTGGAGATGTTCAACGCCGCGCCCGCCGAACAAGGCCAGCGGTTTGATGACGGCGTCCCCACCGCAGGATTTCTCGATAAATCCAATGATTTCAAAGGTATCTGAACTGACCAGGGCTGGTTTGATGTCGTCGGGAAAGAGCAGGATCGAGACCTTTTCATTGAAATTCCGGAGGGCGGACGGCTGGTTGTAGATCCGGACTTTCGAGGCGACCGAGTCCAGCAACCACGTCGCTTCGATGTAACTCAGGTCAAACGGCGGGTCCTTGCGCATGTGGATCGCCTCGAAATCAGCAAGGCTGTGCCTGGCCTTGGGCGTCACCAAGGGGCGGATGTCACTGCCGCTGAAATGGGCCTCGACCAAGTGTGCCGTGGCAGCCTCTTTGCCCGAGTGCCAGCTCAGGTCGCGTATGGTCGCGAAAAAGATCCGGTGGCCCCGCGCGGCCAATGCGCGGGCCATGCGCAGGGATGAGTCGAGGGCTGGGTTCAGATCCTCGAGGGGATCGATGATGAACAAGTGTCTTTGCTTCATGTTGAGCCTCAATTCCGGTACATTGTCGCGGTCTGAAACGAACAGGAGACCGCCATGCAACTCCGCAAACTCGAAGATCTGGACCTTCACGGCAAGAAGGTATTCTTGCGCCTTGACCTGAACGTACCCATGAAGAACGGGGTCATCAAGGACGACACCAGGATCCGCGAGGCACTTCCGACGATCAAGTATATCCTCGAACGCACTTCGAAGCTCGTCATGTGCAGCCACCTTGGCCGCCCCAAAAAGGGGGCCCACTCGCCAGACGATTCCCTCGAGGCGGTCGGCGCCCACATGGCGGAACTTCTGGGTCGCGAGATTGTTTTCTGCGCGGACTATGCGACAGAGCCGGCGATCCAGGTCCTCAACCGCCTCGATCCTGGCCAGATCATGTTGCTGGAGAACCTCCGGTACAATGACGGCGAGGAGAAGAACGACAAGGATTTCGCGCGTGTCCTGACCGAGGGCTTTGATTGTTACGTCAACGACGCTTTCGGCACGGTGCACCGTGCGCACGCATCGGTCGCGGCGGCCGCCGAGATCTTTCCGCCGGAACACCGCGGCGCGGGACTTCTGATCCAGCGCGAGATTGCCGCGCTGCAATCGCTCCTTGGTTCGACCGAGGCGCCGTTCACGGTGATCATGGGCGGATCAAAGGTATCCGACAAGATCGGCATCATCATGAATTTGCTCAATCATTGCCACAATTTGATCATCGGTGGCGCGATGGCCTACACGTTCCTGAAGTTCAGGGGCGTGGACGTCGGCAAGTCGCGCGTTGAGGATGACAAGATGAAACTCGTCGAGTCGATTGTTCGCACGGCCGAGCAGCGCCGCGTCATGATCCACCTCCCGGTCGATCACATGTGCGCGACGGAGTTCGTGGAGACCGCGAAGCCCGAGCAGGTTGACGGGGTCGACATCCCGGCCGGCCTCATGGGCCTTGATATCGGCCCGAAGACGATCGCGGCGTACGAGGGTGTTATCCGCCGCTCGCGCACGATCCTGTGGAACGGGCCGATGGGTGTTTTTGAGTGGCCGGCCTTCGCGAAAGGATCGATGGCAGTCGCCAACGCAATGGCGGCCAGCAACGGCAAGACAGTCATTGGCGGCGGCGATTCCGTGGCAGCCGTCAACATGGCAGGTGTTGCCGACAAGATGACGCATATCTCGACCGGCGGCGGAGCGTCTCTGGAATTCCTGGAAGGACGCGTCCTGCCGGGAATCAAAGTCCTCATGAAGTAACGGGAGGCGTTCATGTCAGCAGCGAAGAGAAAAAAACTTCTCGCCGGCAACTGGAAGATGAACATGCGCCTTGCCGAGATCGAGCCGTTTTTTACGGCTTTCGCCGGCGGATTGGACGCGGGCAGTCGTCAACACTTGGATGTCCTTTTCGCGGCGCCATTTACGCAGATCCAGGCAACTTTGGCAGCATGCCGCGCGCGGGGATTCGCTGTCGCCGCGCAAAACGTGCACTTTGAGGCCAGTGGAGCCTTCACGGGCGAAGTCTCCGCCGTGATGTTGACGGACCTTGGCGTGCGGTCGACCTTGATCGGACACAGTGAACGTCGCCAGTATTTTGCCGAGACCGATGAGACGGTGGCGAAAAAGACGGTGACAGCGATCAAGAACGCGATGACGCCGGTTGTTTGCGTCGGTGAACTTCTCGAGGAGAGAAAATCGGGAAAGACCTTTGAAGTGGTCGGGCATCAGGTGGAGGCCGTTCTCACGGCGGTGAAGAATCAAGGGCCGCTGAAGGACCGCGAGGCATTTTACCCGGGCGACCTGACCGATGGACTGGTCATCGCGTATGAACCGGTATGGGCCATCGGCACGGGCCTGTCAGCGACCACGGAACAGGCGCAGGAAGTTCACGCCTTCATCCGCAAGGTGGCCGGCGAGATCCTTGGCACCGCATTTGCCGGAAAACTTCGCATCCTTTACGGCGGCAGCGCCAATCCCGGTAATATCGCGGGTCTCCTTGCCCAGCCCGACATTGATGGTGGATTGGTCGGCGGCGCGTCATTGAAACCAGGTGACTTCGCAGCCATGTGCAATACCCCGTCAGCCTGAGGACGTCGTCAACCTGAGCGCCTTGTCATCCTGAGCGAAGCGAAGGATCTTTTCCCTACGGAAGTGAGGATCCTTCGGGCTTTGCCTTCAGGATGACGGGGGAAGAGAGGATCCTTCGGGCTTTGCCCTCAGGATGACAGCGTAGTTGACGATTGGTACGCGGCGAAGGTTTGGCGCGCGCGGTCGGCGATCAGAGTCTTGCGGTCGGCCTTGCTCAATTTCTTTGGCTTTTTGCGCGACGGGTCGTGCGTCACCGCGGGCGGAGGCGGTAACAGTCCGAAGTTGGCGTTCATCGGTTGATAAGGACCGAGGCAACCTTCGGTGACATAACGGCCAAGCGCGCCGATCATGGTTTCGCGCGGTGGCATCGTGAATTCCTGACCGCGAGATTTCGCGACGCAGGCACGGCCGGCCAGCAGACCCATGGCGGCGGATTCCGTGTAACCTTCGACGCCGGAAATCTGGCCCGCCAGGAAAATTCGCGGCGCGGCCTTGAACGACAAATCCGCTCCCAGGAATTCCGGACTCTTCAAGTAAGTGTTCCGGTGGATCGATCCGTAACGCAGGATCTCGACGTTGCGCAGAGCAGGGATCGTTGAGAAGACGCGCTTTTGCTCCGGCCATTTCATTTTTGTCTGGAATCCGACCATGCTGAACATGGTCCCGTCTTGATTCTCCTGGCGCAGTTGAATCGCGGCCCACGGACGGTGACCGGTACTCGGGTCGGTCAACCCCACCGGTTTCATGGGACCGAATCGTAAAGTGTCGCGTCCGCGTTCGATCATGACTTCAATGGGCAGACACGACTCAAAGTATTTTGGTTCCTCAAAGTCGTGGAGGGGCATCTTTTCCGCGGCGATGACGGAATCGATGAACGACTCGTATTCGTCTTTGCTCAATGGAACGTTGAGGTAGTCACCGCTATCGCCATCGCCGTAACGGTCCGCGCGGAAGGCATGGCTCATGTCGATGGACTCCGCGGCAAGAACCGGCGCGATCGCGTCGTAGAAGTAGAGGCTGCGGGTGGATCCCGTCAGTTTTTGCAGGGCTTCGGCCAGGGGGTGTGAAGTCAGCGGGCCACTGGCCACGATCCAGAACTCCCGGCGCGCGGAGGCCTCTTCCGGGGTCGGCAGGCTGGTGACTTCTCCGGGGGTGATCGTGACGAGTCCAGTCTCGAGCAATCCCGATTTGACCGCGTCCGCAAAGACGATCCTGTCGACGGCAAGGGCCTGGCCTGCCGGGACACGGGCCTTCATGGCAGCACGGATGATCAGCGAATCCATGGCGGCCATTTCCGTTTTGAGCAGACCCGGAGCCGATGATTCATCCAAAGATTTCATTGAGTTGGAGCAAACAAGTTCCGCGAGGTTGCCCGTCTGATGGGCTGGGGTCATTTTGACCGGTCGCATCTCGTGCAGCGTGACAGGGATTCCACCCCGGGCGATCTGCCACGCAGCCTCGGATCCGGCGAGTCCGCCGCCGACAATATGCACTGAAATTTCGCTGTTGTTACCGTGGGTCGTCATGGTGAAGCGCTTATAGGATTTCCCTCACCGGCGTGCTACCACTTTCAGGTGATGGACGCTCTCAAGCTCAGATTCGCGATGCTCCGCTTGTTCCTCGGAATTGTCCCGCGGAATACGGCCAGCCTTGTGACCGGATGGGTGGCGCGCTGGCGCCTGCCGACGATATTCCAGACGATGGCCAACTCTTTGTTTATCAAGGCTTTTCGCCTGAACATGGGTGAAGCCCATCCGGCTGAACCGGGGGCCTACGCATCGATCGAGAACCTGTTCATCCGGCGGTTGCGACCCGGCATCAGGCCGGTGCAGTCCCGGTATGTTTCTCCGGCGGATGGTTACCTGGCCTGGTCGGCGCCGCTTCATCATGGCGCGGCCATCCAAGCAAAAGGGATCGACTATAACCCGGCCGAATTGATCTGGGGGAAGGGTGCCGACTCCCGTGAGCGCGAGCCCGGCGAGCTCAGTTGGTTCACCACGGTTTATCTGGCTCCTCACAATTACCACCGCGTGCATTCGCCAGTCGCGGGAACCATCCGCGAGGTTCGTTACATCCCCGGCGACTTGTGGCCCGTTAACGACCCATTCGTGCGTTTTTTGCCCGACCTGTTCCTTCGCAACGAGCGACTGGTTTTTGACCTCGAACTTGCTGGCGGAACCGGGATGAGGGCTTATGTTGTCATGGTCGGAGCCTTCAATGTCGGGCGCATGACGACCCACCTGATCCCTGGTTTCGCCACGAATGACCAGTGGTTCAGGGAGATCTCGCGCGAGGGGCGACAGAAGTCCTGGAGCATGGAAGGTCAAGGGGTCGCTGGATCTCACCCTGTGACAGTGGACACGGGAGAGGAACTCGGAGCCTTCCTGCTGGGATCAACCGTGGTGATTGTCCTCAACAAGGCAGCGGAAGAATTCCTGAAGCCGGTCAAGGCATCTGGAAATAAACCTGTCATGATGGGACATGCCCTTAATTCACCGAATTGAAATCGAACGACGGAGTCGAATGTGACACTGACGAAAGACGGTCGACGGACAAAGATTGTGTGGTCATTTGAATCGCGTGTCCTTGATGATGCCCGCGCCCAGCAGGTCATCACGGAAGACGTTGATGCGATCAGGCTTGTTTTGAACCGTGCCACTGCCGACCAAATGCCTCGGTTCATCGACCAGCTTCGCGCCCTTCATGAGAAGGAACAGGCCGCTGGCACGTCACCCAAGCCTCTTCCGTCGATCATGATCGACCTGCAGGAAGGCGCGCGGGCGTCCGTTTCCGGACTCGCTGCACCGCGGGAAGTCGCCTTTGGTGAATCCGTCACGCTAGGCGAGTCCGGGTCCGGCGCCACGATTGAAATCCACAGCCGGAAATGGGACGGCCTGTTTCAGGAGAAGGCCTTCGTTTACGGTGGTTACGGCAACGTTGTGCTGCGCGTGAAAACCGTGAATGGACGGAACATATCCGCGGAAGTCGTCCAGGGCGGAACGATTTTTCCCGAAATGGATTTGCATGTTCCCTCGACTCGAAGGCCGCCAGCCCTCGCTGAATACAAGACCCCGGAACTTGATGGATTGCTCAAGAAGGGCATCGATTTCCTTGTCCTCCCGAGTGTTGAGTCCACCGCTGATATCGCCGAGTTCCGGAAGTTCATCGCCAAGACGACGACCGGCTCGTCGACCCCCTGGCTAGTGCTGCGTGTGGATACGGTTGTTGTTTACGAAAAACTGGATGAATTGCTCGAGGTCGTCGACGGTGTTTTGATCTCCCGCAAGGATCTCGCCTTGTCGATGAATCCAGCCCAGATTCCGATGGTCACAAAGGAGATCATCCAGCGGTGCAATGATCACGCGAAATTCGTCCTGACGGCCAGTGAGATGCTAGGAAGCATGAGGCGCAATGTCACGCCAACCCGTGCGGAAGTATCCGACATTGCCAACGCGGTCATTGACGGTACGGACGCGGTTGTATTGTCGGAGGAAGTAGCTCACGGAAAATACGCGTCGCAGGCTTTGCAGTTCATGCGGAGAACCATCACCGATATCGAGGGCAGCAAGACCGCCGAGGAACCGAACTGGGTCAAGATGGCGCCGACGGTTTCGACCGAAATGGACGCGGTAGCCTTCGCCGCGTATCGCACCGCTCGCCGGGTTCAGGCCAAGGCCATTGTTTGCATCACGAAGGCGGGCAACACGGCCCTGAAGTTGGCGTCGTTCCGCGCGCCAGTGCCAATCATCGCGGTGACATTCTCGCCGGATGTGCTGAGGAAGTTGTCTGTCGTGCGGGGTGTTGACGGACTTGTCCTCGGCGTCGATCCAAGGATCGATGACGTGCTTCCGGTGGTCAACGACCGGTTACTTCGCGACAGCTGGCTGCAGAGCGGGGACCGGATTGTCTTCATTTCCGTCACCCTTTCGTCACTCAGCCGCGAGGCATCGAATCTTTTCACGGTACAGCAGTTGGCTTGACGTGGCGGGAGCGGGACTTGGAATGTCGCAAAAATTCCGGGAAATTGAGCATAAATTTCTGGTAGATGAGTGGTTTGACCTGAGTGCCTTCGAGGCCGTTGCAAGGCGGTTGAATCCCAGGAAATCAAGTCGACTGACGGTCACGGATACTTATCATGTCGTCGAGGCGATGCCTGGTCATGTCATTCGTCACCGGATCGATCAGGAACTTCAGCAACTGACACTCAAATCAACCGGCGTCGACAATGAGTGCCGCACCGAGGTCAACCTGGATCTTGGCTTGCAACGGGGTAACCAGTCCGCGGCGGTGGATGCGTTCTTGCAACCAATGCGGCCGCTATGGTCCGGATCCATTGAGAAAAAGATCTTTGTTTTCTATTTTGACCAATGCGAAGTGGTGCATTACGTCGCACGCTCAGGGGCAGGGAAGACTGTCTACTGCGTGGAGTTTGAGGCCCTGGCAAAGGAAACGACCGAACAGGCCCTTGGCGTCATTTCCGAATATGAAAAGGCATTCGGTTTCGATCCGGCGCAAAGATGCCACTCGTCCCTGTTCGAGCTACTGTTCGCGGAAGTACTTCCGGATGGTGTCCGCAAATTTATGAAATCACGGAGATAAAAATGGGAACAAGGGAAAAAATCAACGAGGACCTCAAGACCGCGATGAAGGCACGCGACCAGAAGACGGTCAGCGTCCTGCGCATGATCATGAGCGAGATCAAGTACGCCCAATCGGCGGTCAACATTCACCAGGAATTGGACGACGCGGCGATCCTGAAGGTCGTGGCGTCGTACCAGAAGAAGCTCGCGAAGGCCGCCGAGGAATTTCCAGACGCCGAAAAAAAGGCCGAAATCCTCGCTGAAATCGCGATTGTAGAAAAGTACCTTCCGAAGAAGGCAGGTCCGGAGGAGACGTCGCGCGCCATCGACGCTGTGCTCGCATCTACCACCGATCGCACCTTTGGCGTGGTCATGAAGCAGGTTCTCGCACAGCTCGGTGGAGGAGCCGACGGTAAGCTCGTGAGTGAACTGCTGAAAAAGCGACTTGAATCGAAATAACCAAATTCCGGCGTTTCGCGCCACGAACTCACCCACTATCCCATGATTGACTTCACCAAGCCCGCGGCCACTCTAAACCTTTGGCCAGCGGGCTTTTCCCCTCTCATTCGGCTATAATCAAAGTACGCGAATATTTGTAAAGAAGTGCGTTCTCGCACCGAAAAACCGGATGATGATGAAACCATCCATTCGAAAAACGGTTATGCGCGCGCCGTTGCCCTTCCGGGCAGCGGTGGCCGTTCTTTTTATCGCGGCTATCGCCGCCGCAAGCAATCCGGACGACGCGTTCGCCTCGATGCCTGTGAGCACTGCAGGAATTGACGGAGCTTTTGCATCCATCGCGCTTGGCGATCAAGATTGGCAACCGGCCCGTGATGGTCGTGTTGTCGCGAAGCCAACGAAAATCAAGCCGGCTGGATCTTTGGCCCGCAAGACGCAGACTTTGGCGGATGTGCTTTCCGCGCACTCGATGATCGCGGGAGATTTCGTCAAGGCCGTCGCCGGGCGTAACATCGCGCAGGTGGAGAGCGAAAATGGCATCATGATCGCTGTCGAAAGAAAAGACCACGCAGGCAAGGTTCAGCGCAGCGAGGCGATCGTTACGGTCGAAGACGTTGACGACGTTCCGGCAAACGATCAACCCGCGGCATTGACCGGCGCTGCCAGCAAGGCGGGAATCTCTGTCACACTTGGGGATGATCGCGACGTTGTCAGGGTGGTCTCGACGTCCGTGGGGTTGTCTGTTCAGCCGCAACAGATCTCCCTTGCCCGTAGCGGTTCGTCTGTTGAAATCCTGATCGATGAAATCGCCGGGAGTCGCGCCAGGGATTCCGTCCAGATATACCCGCGCGACGCGGCTTTGCTTCATTGGGATCCGGTCACGCGAACGCTGACCGCGACAGCAAGCCACGCCCGGACCGAGATTTTTGTTGCTCGATCGGGCCAGCTTGTCGTCGTGCCGGTTCTTCTCGGAACGCAGGGGCGACAGGTCGCCGGCACTGGCAAGAACGGACTTGCCTTGCCGCCGGAACTCGTTCGCTTGCCGGAAGTTTCAAGGAACGGTGCTGCAGCCATTGCCCGGTTGCCGGCGGGTGATGACAACTCCGCAGTCTCCGTCGATCTGGAAGAGATCGGTACCAGCATCAATTCGTCACAAGAAGAAGCCGACAATTCCGCGGCTGACGTTGCCGTTCGTGAGGTCAAGTTGCGCCGCGCCGCGATGAAGGTTTCCCGCAGGTCTCTCAAGATCAACCTGACGGATGAACGCACTTCCACGCAAGGCGCGGCAGCATTTCCGGTTCCTGGGGCGCAGGTCTACGTGGCTGGTGCCGAATTCTCATCGATCTCGGATGCCCATGGTTCGGTCAACCTGTTGGATATCCCAGCCGGCGCCCGATTGCTGGTCTCGACCAACGACAACGCGGGGAACTATGTCCGGTCCGCCGCCATGGTGGAGCTGGCGGCTGGTGGTGGCGGCGCGATTGTCCGGAATATTGTTGTTCCAAGATCTGCGATCTTCGATACATGGTTGCGCATGACCGGCGCCGCCCAGGATGCAGGGCTTGGTTCCCTGTGTCTTGATTTCTCTGGCCCGGACGTCAACGGCATTCATGCCCGGATCGACGTCAAGGGCCAAGGCCCATGGTATTTCAATCGTGACGGTGTCATCGATCATAATGCGACATCGACTTCAGGGACCTCGACTTCAGGATCTGGCCGTGTCTGCTGGTTCAATATCGATCCCGGGCCGGTCAATGCCTCGGCATGGCAGTCAGACAGGCAGGTCATGGCGACCGAGTTCCCTGTTCTGGCGGGTCGCCACACGCACGAACGAGTGAAAGTGCTGCCGGAAGTGACTGGAATCCATGTCCAGTTCGCTCGTGAGACAGCGGCTCACGAGCAACTTGGCGGCAACGACGCCTTGGCAAGTTATGTTCTCGAGCAACCGCAGGAAGCGGTCCTTGTCGCGACGACTCAACAGTTGTTCGCGTCCGGTTCGGGCACTCAAGGCGTAGGGTCCAGCGCCGCTGCGGCCGGGGGTTCGTCAGTGGTCTACCTTGATTCGGCTGATCTTGAACCCGCGATCTACCGGATCAGAGGTTCCGACAAGGGCGAGATGATCAATGTCCTGCCCGGATTGCCGCGCGGGTTTGTACAGGACATGGCGGTTTATGCCCAGCAGCCCCAGGACTTCACAGAAGGCGCCGTGCTCGTTGAATTCGCAGCTCTACAGGGCCAGGGATCCGGCAAGATAGACATCCATCTGGTCAATGAATACGGCCAACACGTCGCGGAACCATGGGTCTTCAGTGACATGCCTGTCACGAAGGCGATTTTCTTCAACGTCCCGCCGGGCATGTACAGTGTTATCGTTGAATCGGCCAGCAGTGGATGGCTGGCAGCCGAGGCGGTCAGTGTTTACGGCGAGGCAACGTCCGTTGTGCAGGCCGGCAGTTTGCTCATTCCCGAAGTGACGCAGCATACTCAGGGAGCGAGATGAGCCGTGACTTGAACTTGTGACCGCTGCGATGCAGCCATGCCGCAAGATCCAGAGCGCCATCCGCGAAAAGTCCACGCGAAGAAGCCCTGTGCGTCAGTATGATCTCGTCGTGTGATCCCATGAAGCGGATCTCGTGCTCGCCGAAAACGCCTCCGCCGCGTATGGAGACAATTGGAATGGATGCCATTTTTTTCGCGCGGCTTGTCGCGAGACGATCCGCGAACATTTTCGCGGTTCCGCTCGGGGCATCTTTTTTCATCTTGTGATGCGTCTCAACGATGGCCACATCAACATCTTCAGACCCGAAAGCACCCAGGACTTCCTGAATCCTGAGAGCGCCTTCGATGGTTGCCAGAACCCCTCGGCTGGTGTTCGGAGCCATGAAAACACAGCCTAGGGGCAAGGTACCGGCGATCTTAACCCACTCTTTCCGCGCCAAATCGCCGAGTCCGGTAGTCCCGACAAGAACCTGCGGGCGTTTTGCGGGTGGAATCTTTGCCATCGCCTTGCAAAGAACGGCATTACCCGCGGCAATTGAAAAATCAATCACGACATCAACGCCATGTGAAATCGCGTGAGCGAGTTTTTCAGGATCAACGGGTCTCCCCGTCAAAAGCGTGTCCCCCTGAAATGTACGCCCGGAGCCACCCATCAACATGAATTCATCGCGCCGCCTGGCGACGGCTGATTGAATCTCAAGTCCCATGCGTCCCGAAGCGCCGTGCAGCCAGATTCTTGTGGTGGTTGATTTCTTCGCCGCGGGCTTCGTCTTTTTTGTCATTTAAACGCCGACCTTGTTGACGCAACGCAGGCGTCCAGCATGGCGGCGCTGGACGGGGTGACAGGGGCAAGCGGCGCGCGAAGCGTGTTGCTGATGACGCCAGCGCGCGCCAGGACATGCTTGGCCGGGCCTGGATTGGACTCGCAGAAAAGAGCGTCCATCAATGGTTGCATGATGTCGTGAAGTTCCAGCGCCTTGGCAATATCACCCGATTCCCATGCTCTGAAGAGGCTAACCAGTTCGCCTGGAAAAATGTTTGAAAGAACGCTGATGACGCCGGTAGCGCCGACGGAAAGCGCGGGCAGGAAGGTGATGTCATCCCCCGAGAGGAAAGCCGTCCCGTGCTGTCTTGTCTTGTTGCGAGCCCGGCTCAGGAATGCAACGTCACCGGTGGCTTCCTTGACGGCGGCAATGCCCTTGATCCCGCATAATGAGGCAAGGACGTCTGCGGTCAATAATTGCCCTGTTCGGCCCGGCACATGGTAAAGGCACAGCGGCGCATTGACACTTCCGGCGATCGTCGAGAAATGCAACTTGAGGCCCTCGGGAGAGGGCTTGTTGTAGGGTGGCGTGACGACCAGCAAGGAATCCGCGCCTGCGTCGACACACAGTCGTGAAAGTTCGACGCTCTGATCGGTATTGTTGCCACCGCTGCCCGCCATGACGCGGATGGATTTTGGCAGGACAGCGCGTGCCTTGCGTACCAATGAGATTTTTTCCTGAACCGACAGGGTTGGGCTCTCTCCGGTGGTACCGGAGACGACGACGCCAGAGACTCCGCCCTCGGCCTGCATGGCCAGAAGCTTCTCCCAGGCGCCCCAGTCAATGGAGCGGTCTTCCTTGAACGGAGTCACGATAGCGGTCCAGACGCCACAGAAATCCCGCTCAAAACTTGATGTTACCTTCGGATGCCGTGCAGTCGTGTTCATTTACCATTCCTGAATGGGATTTCCGGTCGTAAATCCTCGACCTCGCTTCGCGGTGTTGTTTTCAATCCACAACCGCTACACAAGCCCGTAAAAAGCGTCGCGATGAAGGCGGCCATGACCGGGAGCCTCTGAGCCCGCTCCATGAAGCGGGTCAGAAGTTGGTTTGACTTGCTCGCGCCTCGCGATTTTTCTGCCGAACGTGACTGCGACAGTGGATCATGCGCGGTCAGTTCCTGAAAGCGCTGCAGCGTCCTTGGCATCAGGGCCGGATGGATCCTGACAAGTTCGCTGATGATAATCCCGGCGGCAGCCAAGTCATGTTTTTCTGCATAGGCCAACAAGGCTATGACAGAATCCTCAGCGTCCTTCGCGGACAGGCCGGCAACCATGGCGTCCGCGATCAGATTTCCACGAACAGATTCCACGCGCTGCAGCTGTCTCCCCGCGGCATGTGCCGCCATCCTTCCCGGGAAGAGCCTCGTGCTTTCTTGTTCGATGTCAAGAAGCGCCTCGCTCATGCCCGCGAGGATCATCATCACCTGGTTACGCGCGACTTCCATGGCGACGAGGCCGGGACTGGTTGGCCACTCGAAATTGAAGAGGCGGTTTGCCTCGGTCTGCAACGATTTGGCGCGCATCTCAAGCAGCACGTTCACAGGAAGATCAAGGTTCGTCGTCACCTGAGTGGTGAAGTGACTGGTGAATTGGGCGAGATGGGACAGCTCCAGCGAAAGCCTACGGACGAAGTATTCCTCCTCCTGGCCCGGGGCGGTCTCGTGGGCAAGTCCTCGCATTCCGAGGCGATCGGCGACCATGCGGTCGGCGGAGTCGTCATCCTGGGTTGCGAAGGAGTCGCAGTGCCAGGATTCGATCCTTGCCACGACGGACTGGAGCGCCTCCAGGCAGTCGTCAATCTTCCCCGCCATGTCGACAATCAGGCTTGAGAACAGACGTTCATCGCCGGGCTCGTGACCCGGGTTGTAAATGAGGATGCTGCGATTCAGCACTTTCTCTGAATTCTTCAGGGTTGTTTGTCCCCACCGGTTCAGGATCGCGCAGATCTCCTGGGACCACGCTTTGATATTGTGCCGGAAGAGGTTCAGTACCAGCCGGTCACGACCATACCGCGCCTCGAGCAACTTGATGAATTCACAGCCAGACCTGGCGAGGACAAGCAGCGGTGGATCCTGGCGAGACGATGAATGCGGAACGGATTGAATGCCGGTGAGGTCCATCCGCAGCGCGTCGATATGCCGTGTGGCGACCTTCCCGGATTGGCCAAGAGCTCCGGCGGCGGCCATGAGAAAATCACAGGTTTGCGCAGTTTCAATGCGGGCCCATGCGGACGGGTCGGTGCCAAGACGCTCCATCATCAACTTGTCGTTTGGCATCCGCTCCGTCATGGATCACCTCATCAGAATTTGAACGCCGCGAAAGATTGTAACAGGACCACCGGCGCAGGCGCAGCATTCGAGACCTTGAGGGCGTTCCCCGGGTGTGCGTAGCCGGCTTCGATCCCGTATTCAAATTCGCGGGATTGTGTTGCTGCGTATTTCACGTCAATCTCAAGGCCGAAGTCATCCCCGTAGAAACCGACTGGCTTCGCGCCGTCGTTTGAACCGTAGAACTCACGAACTGCTGCTGGAACGGAGGTGTTCATCCGAGCATTGAGCAACTTTGCCTCAAAAACTCCCGACTCAAGGCTCTCAAGCCGGTAACCAAAGCCGATCATGGTGGCGTTCATGAGTCGTCCTGGATCGTAAACACCCGGGAGGCCAGTTTTTTCCGTTCCGCTCTTGCCATTGAACAGGATCAGGGCAGGCTGGTAATTGCGGTGGAAGCCCATGGCAGCGGTCTTGGCTGATCGTTGAGACTCACCGATGGTGTTGAGATCCTCGTCGGACAACCCCGCGCTGTCCCGGTAATACGCATTCGCGTCGCCCGGGGCATAAGCATAGTCAAGGAACATCAATTGGCGCGAGGCATTGCCTTGGCGGTAGTCAGCGGGCCCGATCGCGCTGCCATCACGGCTAAGGGTCCACTCAAGCACCCCTGCGAATCCGACCGACTGCACGTTGTTTGTTGCGATGTCGCCATTCTCGAACCGCGCGCCACCAAGTTCGATCCAACTTGGGTCAGCCGATTTCCCCAGGCGGAACAGCAACTCGTTTTTCAGAGTGATGTTTGACAGGAAAAGCGCGGTGTAAAGGTCGACGAGCTTCAAATCCGTCTTCGAATCCTTGCCGATCACGTTGGCAAAGTAGATACCGATCTGCTTCGTGAAGGCAGCTCCAGCGTTGGCTTTCCGGTCGTCATACTCGATCGTGAAAAAATACTGGTCAAGGTCGTCCGAGGGGTTGGTCGCGCCGAAACTGCCGCCGCGGGTGTTGAACTCGGATTCGCTGGCGGGATCTGAAAAGGTTCGATCGTACGGATTATCGATCCATGTTCCGGTCTCGGCGAGTTTGTCATAGCCAAGCTTGAAGCCAATGCTCTGTGACTTCTGGATGTTCACATGGCAATCAATGCCATCATAGACGCTCCAGTCGGTGCTGAACGGCTTTGACCCGCCGTCCATCATGACTCCGATACCCCAGTCGCGCGGACGACGCCCGGCCTCAACGAGGCAAAGGTCAAAAGCCTGTCTGGCATAAGCATTCGTGAAGATTGGCTGGTAAGGCTTGTAACCTGGACTTCCCGAGTCCTGGTGGCGCCCCGTGCAATCATTGGAAGTCGTGCCGTTGCCCGACGCATCGCGACGGGGCGAGCACGAGCGTGGCTTTGGGCTGTCTCCGAGGAATGAGGTCGCCGGATCGTCCGTGAGGCGCAGCTCCATGAAAAAGCTGGATTTGTCATTCATCCGGGCTTCCCCCTCGAGGCGGAAGCTTTGTTCGATCGCCTGGTAGGTACCGGTATCTGTGGCGAACCCCGGATTTTTCTCGGTGACCCCGCGCAGGGCGTAGTGACCGCTACCGTCAAGGAAAAATGCCTGGGCATTGCTGGCGAGGGCCAGCGTACCGATGGCCAAGGCACCGCGGGCAGCATATCGGTTCACGCGCGAAAACATTGCAATCATCATTTCAATCATCCTTCTCTTCCGGCCCGTCATTCGACCGGTCTGGAACATCATGCTCAGGAACCTCGAGGCGAAGGCGCTGGATACTCACGCAGCGGCCATCATCTTCGTCCATGTCAGCCACGACCGCGCAAAGCCATCGGTCACGACTCGCGGGTTGAAAATTTTTCTTTTCCCCGGTCATGAGCCGCTTGATCGCCGCTTCCTTGCGAATTCCGATGACGGAGTCATAAGGGCCGGTCATTCCCACATCCGTGATAAATCCCGTCCTGCCGCCGAGGATGCGTTCGTCAGCTGTCGGGACGTGCGAATGAGTCCCGTAAATGAGGGAAACGCGCCCGGCAAGATGCTGGGCCACGCCTTGTTTTTCGCTGGTGGCCTCAGCGTGGATGTCCAGGACACGCACTTTAACGGATTGAGGAATCAAGTTGAGCATTTTCTCGAGGTGGGCGAAAGGCGACAAGTTGTCGGCATGCATGAACGTCTTGCCGATGATGTTCATCACGGCGAGTTGTTTGCCGCTCTTTGTCGTAATGATGCGCACACCCTTCGCCGGGTCATTGACATTCATCATGTTGGCCGGAAGGACAATACGATCCGCTTGCTCGGCGAAACGAATGAACTCCCTCTTGTCGGACCAGTGGTTTCCCATCGTGACACAGTCGACGCCGAACTGATTTATGAGCTGATCGTAGATTTTTTCAGTAAGACCAAACCCGCCAGCGGCGTTCTCGCCATTCACCAGAACCGCGTCGGGGTTGAAACGCTCGCGCAGCGATGGAAGGAAATGGCCGATTGCCTGACGGCCAGCCTTACCCATGATGTCACCGATGGCCAGAACGCGTATCACTTGGCGTAGTCCACACCTTTGCTCTCGCGCAGGACGGTGATTTTGACCTGGCCGGGGAACGTGATCTCCTGGCGCAGGCGTGAGGCAATATCATTCGAGAGATCGATGGCTTCCTGGTCGCCAAGCGCCGATGGGTTCACAATCACGCGGACTTCACGACCGGCTTGGATCACGTAGGTCTCATCCACTCCACGCATGCCGCGGACGACGTTTTCCATGTCCTCGAGGCGCTTGACGTAGGATTCCAACTGTTCCTTGCGTGCCCCGGTTCTCGTCCCGGAAATAATATTCGCCGTGTGCAGGATGATCGCCAGTGGCGAGGCAAATGACAGGTCTTCCGCGTGGTGCAAACGGATCGCGTCAACGATGTCAGAGGACTCGTTGTAACGGGCGCAGTAATCGGCACCAATCTGGGAATGATGGCCTTCCACTTCCTGACCGACCGACTTGCCGATGTCATGCAGAAGTCCCGCGCGTTTGGCCTTTTTGACATTCAGGCCCATTTCGCCCGCCAACATCCCGCACAGATGAGCGGTCTCGACCGCGTGAGACAGGACACTCCTCTGGCCTGAGGTCCGGAACTTCAACTTACCGAGCAACTTGACGAGTTCAGGATGCAAGTCAGTGATACCGGTTTCAAAGCACGCCTGATCGCCCGTTTCTTGAAGGATCTGGTCGAATTCGGCTTCAACACGCTTGGCCGTCTCCTCGATCCTCGCGGGATGGATGCGACCGTCACCGATCAAACGCTCCAAGGTCACTTTGGCGATTTCCCGGCGCAGCGGATTGAAGCACGAGATTATGACGGCCTCTGGTGTATCGTCGATGATCAAGTCGACGCCGGTGGCTTGCTCGAGCGCGCGGATATTGCGGCCCTCGCGCCCGATGATCCGGCCCTTCATGTCCTCGGACGGCAGGCTGACGACTGTGACCGTCGAATCGCTGACAAATTCGCCCGAGATCCTCTGGACGGCAAGGCTGAGCGCGGAGCGCGCACGATTCTCCGCCTCGACTTTGGTCTCTTCCTCGATGCGGCGGATGACTTCCTGGGCTTCCTTGCGAGCCTCTGACTCCATATTGCGCATTAGTTCGCGCTTGGCGTCTTCCGGCGACATGTTCGCGATTTGCTCAAGGAGCTTCGACGTGCGCTCGAGGGCCTTCTCGTGCTCGGCATTGAGTCGTTGGAAACGCTGCTGTTCGGCCAAGGCTTGATTGGTCTGGTTGGTCAGTTCCTGCTCACGGCGCTCCACGGTCGAGATTTTCTTCTCAAGACCCTCTTCGCGCTGTTTCAGTTTTTGCTCGAGCTTCTGGACTTCCGATTTCCGTTGACGTGCCTCATCCTCGAAGGATTGGCGGTGGCGACGGCTTTCTTCCTTGGTCTCGCGGACGGCGGCTTTGATCAGCTGGTCGGCTTCCCGGCGGGCCTCTTCGAGGATCCGCTTTGAGTCCAACTGGGCATTTTCAAATGCGAGCGCCAGTTGGCGCCGATGGAAGAAGACCCCGAATATGAGCAAGCCGGTGGCAAGACCGGCCACGGCGAGGGCAGCGATGACGATGAAATCCACAACAATATCCTCCAACAGCCTCGAGGGCTGGACGTGATGATAGAAGTCCCAAGTTAGCCGTTCGACTGGGGTTTTTCAATTCATTAAAAATAAAAACCCGGGAGTCGGAACTCCCGGGTTTCGCACTTGAAAGCTTCTACCAGCAGCCCTTTGGGCCTGACGGCGATTACTGCTTCGTGACGTTGAACTCGGCGCGGCGATTCTTCTGCCATCCGGCTTCGTCATGACCTTCCGAAGCTGGACGCTCTTCGCCGTAGCTGATCGTCGAGAGACGGGCAGGCTCAACGCCCAGATTAGTCAGGAAGTTCTTGACGGCCTGCGCGCGGCGCTCGCCCAGCGCGAGGTTGTACTCGATCGAACCACGCTCGTCGCAGTGTCCTTCGACCTGGATGACCGTACCCTTGTTGGCCTTCATCTGCTCGGCCATCTTGGTCAGCTGGGTTTGCGACGAAGCATTGACGGTGTAGTCATCAAAGCTGAAGTAAACCGGGCTCACGGTCACGCCACCCACGGTTTTGGATTCGGTCGGGGAAGCCGGCTCGCCAGAGCCCCCGCCGCTCACCGCTTCAGAGGTCTTCTTCTTGTCATCAGTACAGCCAACAGCAGCGAAACCAACAGCAGCGACGACTGCTGCCACAGAAATAGCCTTCTTGAACAACATGCGAGATCTCCTTCGAAATAAATCGCTTCAGGTAGCGTGCCTAGTCCCGTTTCAAAATGCAAGCTATTAACATCACTGGTTTCAATTGAGGTCTACGCGTGGTTGGTCCTGAGCTTTTCGGCCAACTGGTGCTGAATTCCATTGAAGCTGCCGCTCGACATGAAAATCACGGCATCTCCCGGCTTCAAGGCGCCAGTCAGTTCGGCCAGCAAATCTTCGTGCGTGGCGTAAGCTTTGGCTTTTCCGCCAATCGCTTCGGCCATGGCCCCGGTGTTCATCCGCTGCTCTTCGGGAATACGCATGTCCTCTGGACACGGTCCGATAAACACGCGATCCGCCATGCCTAATTTTTCAGCAAACGCGCTCTGGAAGACATTTCGCCGGCTGGTGGCGTTCCGGGGGTCGAAAGCCACGAACAAACGTCGCTGCGGATAGACTGCCCGGAATCCCTCGATGACCAGGCCGACGGCGGTCGGGTGATGGGCAAAGTCCTCGTAAATGTCGATACCTCCGCCGCTGGCCAGGTGATCCAGCCGGCGCTTGACGCTCTTGAACGAGCTGAGGGCGGCCTGAATCCGGCTGGCATCAAGTTTCGCGCGCAGGTGCCCCTGCCCGGCCAAGGACTCCACGCAGGCGATGACCTGGGCGATGTTGGCGATATTGTGCTTGCCGGAAAGATGGGTCTTGATGGTGACGTTTCCGAGGGTCCGCGTCTTGATGGTCGCGGTCCACAACTGTTCGCCGGCACCGTTGGCCGAGGCTGAGACGCCCTCCACGGAAACGTCGGCGTCCCGTGTCAGGCCAAGGGTCGCGACCCGGACAACTTTCGCTTTCGTCGAAACCCTGGCAACGAGGCGCGCGACGCCAGGATCATCCACGTTGGCGAAAATCACTCCATCCGCCGGGACGATGCCGCAAAGTTTCACAAACTGGACCTCGATCGCCTCGACGTTCGGATAGATGTCAGCGTGATCGAATTCCAGATTATTCACGATCAGGTGGTGAGGATAATAGTGCAGGAATTTCGGACCCTTGTCGAAAAATGCGGTGTCGTACTCGTCGCCCTCGATGACGAACGCCTTGCCCTTGCCCAGGTGAAAACTGCGGGGAAAGTTCCTCGGGATTCCGCCAACCACAAAGCTTGGGTCCTCTCCCAGTTCCGTCAGCATGTGCGCCAGAATGGATGTTGTCGTGGTCTTGCCATGCGTCCCGGTCACGACGACGCCAACGCGCGGTTTGATGAAGGTGTCCCCGCAGATTGCCGGGAAACTTGTGTAGGGAATCCCTGACTCGAGAACGTACTCGAGTTCCGGGTTGCCGCGGCTCAGGGCGTTGGCGATCACGACCAGATCAGGTTTCGCCCGTTTGATATTCCCGGGGTCGTAGGGAGTGAACACAGGGATCCTGAGTTCCTCGAGCATGGTGGACATCGGTGGGTAGATCCCGACATCACTCCCGCAGATCTCGTAACCCGCCTCCTGCAGAAGTCCCGCGACCGAGGCCATCCCGGTACCGCCAATCCCGACGAAATAAATTTTTTTCGCGTTCACGAGTGCGCTCCTTTTTTCACGTTGGCGAAACTCCACTCAAGCCGCACGGAGCCATCCGCCTGGCGCGCGATCCGCGCGCGGGTTCCGATTCCGAGGGGCCAGTTCGGCGCGACATGGCCGAAGTCGGTCGAGTGAAACGAGGGGATCCCGCCAACGCGGCGGGCAAGTTCCGAATAAACGAAGGGCGCGCAGTCCGGAATGTTCTGGCCGAGCTGGGTCAGGCTGCCCCAGACGATCGCGCGGACGCCGCGCAGCAAGCCGGCCTGTTCCCACTGGTTGATGAACCTCGCAAGCCGCGCCGGGTGTTCTCCGATGTCCTCGAAAAACAGGATCGCGCCATCAAAACTCTCTGGCAGGTAGGGGGTTCCTATGAGGTTGGTCAGGACCGAGAAACAGCCGCCGAAAAGCCAACCATCGACTTCCGGGGAAACAGTTTCGATCGTGCCGCGCGCGTGCGTGGCGACTCCCCGCAAGGAGATCCCGCTGCCCATCGACTGACCGCAAATCAAATCCATCAGGCGTCCGACGTCGGGGGAAATTTTGTTGTCCTCGATCGCCCCTTCGGGCCAGAGGGTTGTGGCCGGCATCGGACCGTGCAGTCCAACCCAGCCGAGTTGTCGCCACAGGGCGCTGTGAAGGGCCGATGTATCGGAAAATCCAACCAAAAGTTTTGGGAATGCCGCATTTTTGCGCAGCGTATCCCACGGCAGGAGCGGGAGTATGTCCGATGCCCCGTAGCCACCGCGCGCGCACAGCACAACACTTGATTCATTTTCGAGCAGGGCTGTGGTAAGCAATTTGGCCCTAAGCTCAGCAGGAGCCGCGACGTAAGCCCAATCGGGATCGGCCGGAAGGTCTTCAAAGATCACCCGGATCCCGGCGCGTTCGAATTCCCGGAGCTTTGCGGGAAGCAGATCCTGTTGCTCGCGACTGGACGCGCGGACGATGCGGATGGCTGGTTTGACGTTTTTCGAGTTTGTCGCTGTGGTCTTTTTTGTCATGGTGACGTGATTATAACCCTTGGCGGATGGAATCGGTATCGCAATGGGATATCGTTTCGATTGCAGACACTTCACTGGCTACAAGCCGTGCGCGTGGAAACGCCCGTGCGACGGCTGTCCGCACTACTCACCGGTCACGAAGAGGATCGCTGTCCTGAGCCTTGAGGCCCTGGGCGCGGTTCTGCGTTCGACGTGCCTTTTGCCGGCGATCAGGCGGGAGTGGCATGACTGTCACATCACCTGGATCACCTACCCGAACGCCAAGGCCTTGCTGGAGAACAATCAGCTCATCGATCGCCTGATCACCGTTGATGCCTCCACCAACGCCGTGCTCGATCATCTCAAGTTCGACTTGCTGCTGGCCGTGGACAAGTCCATCGAGGCTGGTGCCCTCGCCGAAAGGATACAGGCAAAGGAAAAGCGTGGGTTTGGCCTCGACTCCAACGGTGTGATCCGGCCGCTCAACGAGGAGGCCAATTACCAGTATGACGTCGGCCTCAGTGATGAACTCAAGTTTTTCATCAACCAGAAGCCCGAAACCCAGCAAATCACGGAAACCATGGCGCTCAATTGGATCCGTGATCCGTACATCCTGAATTTGCGCGAGGCGGAAGTCGCGGAAGTCGCCTCCCGGCGCGCCACTCTTCTGGGGCGCCCGGATGGCACGCGATGGCGCGCGATCATCGGTTACAACACGGGATGCTCGCTGCTCTATCCGTACAAGAAGTTCACGGTCGAGCGTTCCATCGAAATCATCCGCATGTGGCGCGAGGCATTCCCCGACTGCGCAGTCGCCCTGCTCGGTGGACGCGAGGACACGGAACGCCAGGCCCTGATGAAGGAGGCATTCGCCAGTGACGAGGGCGTGATCAACACCCCGACCACCGGCGGACTACGTTCGGGGATGCTCTGGATGGACGCCGCGGACATGGTCCTGTCCGGCTGCTCACTTGGCATGCACATTGCGATCGCATTGAAGAAACCGGTCATCGCCTGGTTCGGCGTCAGCTGCGCGCAGGAAGTCGACTTGTATGACCGCGGCGTCAAAATCCAGGCAAATGTCGGTTGCTCGCCTTGCTGGAAGAAGAGCTGCGCCAACGAACCAAAGTGTTTCAATGAAGTTCCTGTCGCCTCGATCCGCGCGGCGACAGCCGATGTCCTGAGCAGACACGTTTTCGCCAGCCATGTTTCAAGGAGTGAAAAATGAACGGTACTCCGCGAGTTCGCGCGCGTCAGTTGACCGGAATTTTTGTGGCAGCCATTTGCGCGACCACCACCGCCTTCGCCGCGACGCCTCCGCGTCCGGACACCCGGGTCGAGGTTGAAGACAAGGGCGCACAACGAAATGAATGGTTCCGTCATCACGACCTGGCATCGACTACCGCGCCCAAGGCCATCGGCAATGAGGTGATTTACCAGGTTTTTGTGGACCGGTTTGCCAACGGTAACCGCGCCAATGATTGCCTTCACGAGGGCCGGTTTTGCGACCCGACACACAAGAACTTCTTCAAATATTTCGGCGGCGACATCCGGGGCATCATCGATCACCTGCCCTACATCAAGCGCCTCGGTGTCTCGCGCCTTTGGCTGACTCCGGTTTTTGAGAACCAGCACATCGTCGTGCCCTTCGTCCGCAACGGACAGAAGGTCGCGGTGACTTCCTACCACGGCTACTGGATGGCCGACGCGTTCCGGCTAAATCCGTTTTTTACGGACCGCGGATCTCATGACTTCGCGATCATGGAAGAACTCGGGCGCAAGGCCGGTCCGGAACTCGGCATCTACATGGATACGGTGAACAATCACACAAATCCCGCCAACGCGTCGATAGAGAGCCTCGAATACCTGCAGACGGTCCAACCGGTTCCGGGCCTGACGCCGGCGGCGCGCCGCGGATCTATTTTCCGCGACGGCGAGTTCATGGCCAGCCTCGATTCCCGCGATGGATGGTTCCACGAGTTCGGGCCCATCGAGGACTTCAACGACACTTTCCAACTGGAAAATCATCAGCTCGCTTCTCTTGCCGACCTCGACCAGACGGTTCCACAAGTGAAGAAGTACCTCTACGACTCACACGATTTCTGGCTGGAAAAAGTCCCGAACCTGGTCGGCTTCCGGTTTGACGCGGTGCGTCACGTCCCGACGCCGTTCTGGCAGGATCTCGAGGGGTATCTCGAGAAACGGTATGGCCGCATGGAGAACATAGGTGAGTTTTACGGGGAGTGGACCGGGTTACCGACCTTCCGCGACTTCTACCGTCGCAACAAGATGACCCTGTTTGATTTCGAGCTACGCTGGGCCGCCAGGAAAATCTTCATGGAAGATGGCAGTTTTGACCTGCTGCCGCGCCTGTGGGCAGCGGATCCGGAACTGGGTGACGCCCGTGGCATTGTGACCTTCATTGACAACCACGACATGCCGCGCCTTCGTGGCGAGGGCCTTGAGGCGCGTCGCATGCGCCAGACGATCGCGCTCATGTTCGCCATGCGTGGTGTGCCTTGCGTTTATTACGGACTCGAACAGGACCTTTTCGTCCCGGGAGACAACGGTGACCCGCTCAACCGTCCGATGATGAACTCGTTTGACGAGAATCACGATTTCTACCGGCTGATCCGTCGGTTGGCGGCTTTGCGCAAGGCCAATCCGGCTCTGCGCTACGGGGCGACTCATCTGGTTCATCTGACCAAGCACATTGTGGCATTTGAGCGGGTCGACGGGGAACACAAGGTGTTCTTCGCCACGTCGAAGAACCCGCGGTCCGGCGCAGATCACTTTGATATCAGGGACTTGAGCATGCCGGATGGCGTTTACCAGGAAGTTCTCACGGGACGCGAGTACCAGATCCGTGGCGGCGTCCTGCCCGTGCAACTGGCGAACGGGGACACAATTGTCCTGTCGACAACGCGCAAAAAGCGCAGTACATAAGGGCCTCTCGAAAGAGGCCTCTTTCCAGGAACCCCAAACAGGGATTCCTTCCCAAATCGGGGTGTAGCGCAGTTGGTAGCGCGCATCGTTCGGGACGATGAGGTCGCAGGTTCGAATCCTGTCACCCCGACCATTTTTTCCCAAAAGATCCTTGATGAGCTCTCGCCAAGTGAGAGCGTGAGCCAGTTTAGCAAGTGGTGCCTCGTGGCACTGTGTTTGCTGGCAGCCCGTCAAGGAGGCTCTCATGCAAAAAAAAATCACAAACGGCATCGTCGGGTTTTTTCTCGCGGCTCTTTCGACTTCGGCAATGGCTGAGACATGGATCGCACGCTGCAATAACCTTCAATTCAACTTCAACAGGACCTCAAAGACATTCCTGGTTTACTTCAGCACGTCGACCGGGATTTACCAGATGGCGCGTGGCAAGATCACCTTTGACAACGGAACAGCTGTTCGTGGTCCGATCGAGGCCAATGGCGTCGGTTCCGATGGCAATCCAATTACGCAAATTGGCCTGAACCCCAGCCGAAACCTTGTTTATGTCCTGTACGACAATCCAACATCGACCGAGGTCCGCAACGGGGACTTCTGTTCGACGCAGATCCAGAGCGTGCAGTGAGTTTTCACTGAAGATGGCTTGATGCCATTTCCGGGCGAACACTGGCGTCGTGAAGTGGTACATTTGGTGTATGGAAAAAAAGCCATACACCATCTCTGGCTTGACGACCCTTGCCCTTTACGCGGCGTACGTCACGTTCATGTCCATGCTTTCCGTTTGGCTGAACTCGACGATTGTGGCCGGCATCCAGTCAGTTCGCCCCGGCCTAAAGACCTTGGATCAGATCCTCGCCGCGCCGATTCCGATACCCTCTACGTTTAATTTCCTGATGCTGGAGCAAGACAGGCCGTTCACGAGCCCTTTTCTCGGGACCGGTTTTGTCGCGGTGATCCTGTCGTTCTTCATGCGACCGGATCTGGCGTGCCAGGTCTGTTCATGGATCGGCGCGCGCTGGAAATACGTTTTGGCGTGTGTATTCGCGTCGATGGTTGCCGCGACGTACGGTGCCTACCACGCGTATCCACTGGCGATGGATGAGTTCATCCCGGAGTTCCAGGCGATGATTTTTGAATCGGGCCATTGGATAGCCCAGTGGCCGCGGCAAGTTGCCATGGGAAATCCGCACCGTTACCACTTTTTCGCAGCCTCGCCCGCGACCGGCAACGTGATGTCGGCGTATTGGCCGGGTTACGCCCTGGTCAAGACTCCGTTCATGGCGATGGGTATTTCACCGTGGTTGAATCCGCTCCTTGCGGTCGCGTTCGGGTGGATCATGGTCAAGATCTGCCGCGGCGAAGCCCTGGCGCTGGATGATGGTCCGGACCGCGAGGAAACGACGGGTTGGGTGCTCTTGTTGTCTTTCGCGACGGCATCATTCTGGCTCCATGCGGTTTCTTTTTACGCGTACATGGGGATTATCGCGTGCAACGCGCTAGTCCTGATTCTGGCATCGCGCGGTACCCGGAACTCGCTTTTCGCGGCTGGCTGTGTGGGCGGTCTGGGGCTGGCCCTGGTGAATCCCATGCCGCATCTACTGTTTGCCATCCCAGTGGTGGCATGGAGCGTGTTTCGTGATCGATGGAACAGCCGGCATTTGATCTATGGATACCTGTGCACCGGGATTCCTCTGGTCTTCGTTTGGCCGGTTCTGGTTTTTATGGTTCTGAACAATGTGCCCCTGACCTTACACGCCTGGGTGAATGTTCTCGTGCAAGGCAGTTGGATCAAGGATCTCATGGGGCGAGGCTGGTCCGGGGCGCCGTTGTTTGAGACGAATGTCACGACCGCTTTCAAGCATGAGCTTTGGACATTTCCTGGATTTACTTTTTTCGCGTTGGCCGGTCTTTGGATGGCGCGAGGAAAGGCGATCGCCCGGGTTTGCCTCGTTCAGACCGTTCTGGTGATCTTTTTTTACATGACCCGGGTCCGGTTCAATCAAGGATTCGGATGGGGCGCGCGCTACTTGGTGGCGCTCTGGCCTTGTTTCGTCCTTGGCCTGTTCTTTTTGATCCAGAGAGTCCGCCGGGTCCAGCCGCGCGTCATGAATTTTATTTTCGTGTGTGCCATGTTGTCTGTTTTGGTGCTGGTGCCGGCAAGACTGTTCCAGGCGGAGGCCCTCATCTGGCGGCAAATGAGCGCCGATCCATGCCGTGAGATGAAGTCCGGGGAGCTGTGCGTCGTTATCCCCCGGGATGGCCATTCAACCGACTACGTGCGGCCCTTGCCCTTTCTGGCCGACGGGAAGATCCGCGTCTCTGCCAGGACGCGGGCTGAGGAATTGTTTTTAGCGAATCAACTACTGAGAACGCCTTTCAGGAAAACGGATTCCTGGATGGGCAGTATCTGGGCGACTGGTGTAACCCCCGCCACTTCGATAAAATGAAAACATGGATCACCTGTCCGAATATGACATCCGCAAGATCATGCGCTGGCTGGCGTGGTCAGCGACGGCCGTATTGTTGATCGGGGTCGTCCGGGGACGGAGTTCCATCGGGACCTATTTCAAGCTCAAGGAAAGCGCCAAGAAACTCCAGGCAGCGGTTGCCAATCTGGAGGCGGAAAACCGCGAAATGCAAATGGAAATCGAGCGGATCAAATCGTCCAAGAGTTACGCGCGGAAGGTCCTTCGCGACAAGTACCACGTGACCGATCAAGACGAAAAAATCATATTCTTTACCGAATAGATTTTAATTAAAAACTTGAATTTATAATGATTTTATGGGATTTCATTGTCTCCGGATTCGATCGGAGTAAATTCCATTGTATCTCTCTGAAATCACAGACAAAAAAAGTTTGCGGAAGGCGTTACCGTGGATCGCCCTTGCCCTGCCTCTGGTTTGGGGATTCGTGATTTCCTTTGGACCCGTGACCGCCGATAATTCTCTTCCCATCGACCACAACGAGCCAATGGATCGCCGGGTGATTCAACTGGTGACGTGCGCAAGCGAACGGATGAGTGCCGAACAATTGGCAGCGAAGCGATTGGAGGCAGCCTCCATGTTGCGATGGTTCAAGGCCAAGATGCGCGTCTATGAAACCGAGCTCAAGCAGCACGCGATTGAGGCGGAGTTCAACAAGCAAATCCTTGAACGATTGAAGGGCATCGCCGGCGCGATCCCTGAAAAGAATATCCTGGAACTTGAGAAGAAGATTGCCGTTGACGCCCTGGATACCGAACAGCTGCAGGCCTATGTCGAAATGGCCAAGGCTGATATTGACGCGGCCAGCGCACGGGTTGAGTTCCTGAAGGGAGAATGCAGATGATCAGTACCAACGGTGTCAGTCTTTCCTACGGCCAGAGGTCGTTGTTCCAGGACGTTTCGGTCAAGTTCCTGCCGGGGAACTGTTATGGCCTGATCGGCGCGAACGGCGCTGGCAAGTCGACGTTTTTGAAAATCCTTTCCGGAGAGATCGAGCCCGATTTCGGAGAAGTCTTTGTCACGCCCGGGCAGCGCATCGCGGTTCTGCGCCAGAATCAGTTTGAATTCGATGAAGTGAACGTCCTCAAGACGGTCATCATGGGAAACAAGTTCCTTTATGACGTCATGGTGGAGAAAGAAGCTCTTTATGCGAAAGAAAATTTCTCGGACGAGGACGGGATCCGGGCATCGGAACTCGAGACAAGGTTCGCCGAGTTGAACGGATGGGACGCGGAGTCCCAGGCGGGCGAGATGCTTCACTCACTTGGTGTGCCTGACAGCGCGCACGGGCTCCTTATGAAGGATCTCGAGGCCGGGATGAAGGTTCGCGTACTGCTGGCCCAGGCCCTGTTCGGCAACCCGGACATCCTGCTCCTGGACGAACCGACCAACAACCTCGACATCAAGTCCATCATGTGGCTTGAGGAATTCCTGTGCGAGTTCAAGAACACGGTTGTCGTCGTTTCGCACGACCGTCATTTCCTGGACAAGGTGTGTACGCACATTGCCGACATCGACTTCGGCAGGCTGACGCTTTACACGGGTAACTATACGTTCTGGTACCAGGCCAGCCAGCTCATGCTGAAGCAACATCGCGAGCAGAATCGCAAGGCCGAGGAAAAGATCAAGGAACTGAAGGCGTTCATCGAGCGATTTTCGGCAAATGCCTCCAAGTCGCGTCAGGCGACATCGCGGAAGAAGATGATCAGCAAACTGAGTGTCGAGGACGTGAAGCCCTCGACGCGCAAATACCCGCATGTTCATTTCACGGAAGAGCGCGAAGCCGGCAAGGACCTGCTGATCACAACCGGCCTGACTGGCGAGCACAACGGGCGCGTCATGTTCCAGAACCTGAACCTGACGATCAGCAAGGGCGAGAAGGTTGCTTTTGTGGCGAGGGATAGCCAGGTCCTGACAACCCTTATTCAGGTACTGATGGGCGAGATGCCGGCCAAGTCGGGTGAGTTCCGCTGGGGTATCACGACATCGCGCTCTTATTTCCCAAAGGATAATGCTTCCTGGTTTGGCACTGAATTCCATCTGATCGATTGGCTTCGCCAATATGCCACCCGGGACAGCGAGCGCGATGAGGAGTACGTCCGCGGGTTCCTCGGCCGGATGTTGTTCAGCGGGGAAGAGGCGATGAAAAAGGCGCGCGTCCTTTCCGGGGGCGAGAAAGTTCGCTGCATGCTGGCCCGCATGATGCTCATGCGTGGCAATGTCCTGGTCATGGATGAACCGACCAACCACCTGGACCTGGAGTCCATTACGGCCCTGAACAACGGACTCATCAATTTCAAGGGAACCATTCTTTTTACTTCCCAGGACCGGGAATTCGTCAATACCATCGCCACACGCATTGTTGAGCTCACCCCCAAGGGGACGCTCGACAAGGTCATGAGTTACGACGAATATCTTGAGGATCCGGCGATTTCAGCCCAGCGCGAAGCGCTTTACTGAAGGCCACCGCATCGCCCCGGTTGATCAGCACGAAAAAAGTGATGTAGCCGAGCGCACCGCAAGCGATGGCGGCCCACATCGGAAAATCACCGGTCATCTCAAGTGTGAACAGGACGAGGCTCATGCCAAGTGCGGGGACTCCCGCTTTCCACATGGGCTCGCTCAATTCACGGATATGAACCAACCCGGATCGTGACGCGAAGACGAGGATGATGATGGCGGCGATGGACCGTGATGCCACGCTCGCGAGGGCGGCTCCCTCGTATCCAAACTTTGATACCAGAAACGGTCCCGCGAAGGTCCCGCAGGCAAGTCCAGCGATCAGCGCCAGGTAAACCGGACGCATCCTGTGACGCAGTCCAATCGTCTGAAAGCCAATGGTCAAGATGAACGTGTGCGCCAGGGCGTTCAAAACGAGGATGTTTAGCGTTCCTGCTTGTTGATTAAATCCGGGACCGAAAATGAGTCCAAGGATAGCGCCCCCGGTGAACCACGTGCCGGCGATGAGTGGCAAGACAAACATCATTACCGTCAGCAAACTCAGGCGCAGGTGTTGACGGAGGGACGCGTCGTCTTGCGTTCGGACCATCTCGGAGAAAAAAACCGTGCTGATGGCGACGATCGGCGGGACAAGGCTTTGCATCAGTTTCGTTGGCCCGGAATACCATCCAGCACCCTCCGGTCCCATCGTGCGCTCGACGAGGTAAAGGTCGAATCGCTCAACCATGGCCAGTACCACGACCGATAGCGCGAAGGGTGCCGACATGCGCCAGATCCGGCGCATTTGCTTCAACGAAGGTGCTGAGATTCCTGAGAAGTACGCGGCAAGTACCAGGGATCCTGCGCAAATCGCGCCATTCGCGCCGTTCGATATTGTGACATATACCGCCGAATCTTGAGGCGTCCGGACCATGAGCCATATTCCCGCAAGACTCAAAAGTTTTGCGAAGATTGTGACCAGGCTGTACGCGCCCACTCTCTGTGTCGCGATCAGGATGCCACTCATGTCGAACGCGGTCAGGAAGAGGATGAAGGCAGAGGCCATGACAGCCGGCCGGTAAACGCTCCATTGCTGATTGAGCAGGGTTGCGGCGTAAAGCCCACAGAAGGCGAGCGCGGAATGGACCAGGCGATTGATCACCAGGACTCCGGCAACCTGGCGCTTTTCGAGGTCAGAGGTTGCCCTGCGGATGGCGACAGGCGCCGACTGTGCGTATCCGAAGGCAACGAGCAGGATCGCCCATTCAATCAGCCACATCGCGAACTGAGACACGCCGAAACCCTGGGCGCCAAGGCGTGTCGCGGCGAAGTGCATCGTCAACAGCGGGACGAACTTGTTGACGCCTTCGCTGGCGAGAGCGGCCAGCATGGTCCAGGCTATGCGTTTTTTCTGCATCATGATCGAGTATGACATGGGATCTTTGGGCTTTACATTCCCAACTTCAAGCCAAACAATGTTTTGATCACAGGTCATCCCAAGGACGATACGATGATGCAATTCGACTGGACCCTGCGCCCTGAATCCGAATGGCGTGAGCTCTGCAAGAAAGTTCCGCGTCTGAACATGCTCCAATCCCTGCCCTTTGAGCGGGCGGCCTGGATGCTGGACAAGAAGCTGACGCGTCGTGCCGTCATCACAATCGACAATGAGTCCGCTGGAATCATGGCAATCCAGGAGATCAATCTCGGTCCGATCCATGTGATCGACCTTTACCGCGGGCCTCTGTGGTTCTCCGCGAATCCTCCGGAGTCGTGGCTCCTCGATTTCGCGCGGGTTTTCAACGAGACCTGGCCGCGACGCCTGCTGCGCCGCAGGCGTTGGTTGCCAGAGTGGCCGGACGGTGAGACGGCGCGGAAAGTGTTGGGCGGACTTGGTTTCCGCCTGTTGCCCAAGTCCTTTGAGACGGTGTGGATGGATCTGTCGCTGCCGGAAAATGAAATCCGCGCCAACATGAACCCGAAATGGCGCGGTCACTTGAACAAGGGCGAGCGCTGCAATCTGGAGATCATCGAGGACTGGACTGGATCCACTGGCAAGTCTTTCTTGCAGCAGTACGATGTCGACAAGTCCATCAAGAAATATTACGGCCGGTCGCCGCGTTTCATTGCCGCGGAGTTGGCACTGGCCCTGCGGTCGCGGGAGGCCGTGTTCCTATGGGCATGCGAGAAGAGAATCCCGGTCGCCGCAATTCTGGTTGTCATGCACGGCAACAGCGCGACTTACCGGATTGGCTGGACGACGGACGAGGGGCGCAAGGCGAATGGTCACAATGTCCTTTTGTGGGAGGCTGTAAAATGCCTCAAGGCGAAAGGCTACGCCTGGTTCGACCTTGGGGGTATCGAACCCCACGGCGCGGAGGGCTTGACCACGTTCAAGACTGGTTTGGGCGGAGACGTCCTCAAGCTGATGGGCGTCTTCAACTGAGGAAGAGAGGATTCTTCGCCTGCGGCTCAGAATGACGGGTGGATCAGAATGACGGGGCGTCATCCTGAGGGCGAAGCCCGAAGGATCTTATCTTCCCCCATGACGCCAGCACCTCACCCCACTTCATGCACGCCATGATGATGATCATCCCGTCGAACGGGACGCGGTATCGCGTCTCTCCGATGGTCAAAAGACCAATCAACCAGATTCCAGCGACTGGAAGCGCCATGGTCGCGATCTCCAGCATGCGGCGATCGCGCGGATACGGTGGCAGGACGAGAGCGCAGGCGGGAATCAGCACGAATACCGCGAAAAAGGATTCATAGATCCGCAGCCAGTTCAACGTTGGCATCTGGTTTGGCGGCCACGGATCATTGCCCGTAATTGTATCGTTGGCGTTACGCAGGGATAACGAAAGGACCTCGGTCGGGGCGTTCCGGAGGCGACGCAACACTTCCGCCATCGCGGCCCCGTTGTCGATCACCGCGAATGGAAAAACGTACTTCCTCGTCGGGCACCGCTGATGGACGGCTGGACTGCCGTAGAAGTGGACGATGCCCTTGCCGGGGACCTCGAAACGAGTCTCGGCAGCGTCCGGCAAACGACCCATGAGCGTTTGGCATGCCATTCCAAGACTTGTTGTCATTGGCCGGCCAACCTTGACAGAGAAATACGCAGAGAGTGATAACGCAACGAATGCGCACGGGATCAGCGCCTTGAACAACATGTGACCCCGCCTTCCCGTGAGGGTAAGGTAGGCGCAGCATGAGCCCAGCATGAACAGGATCGCCATCGCGTGGCCCCGGAACAGCAGGCTGGTTCCCCAAATTGTCCCTGCGGCGACCGCAAATCGTCTTGATTCGGCGCCATGCGCCCGGAACGCGTGAGCAAGGCAGGCGGCGCCTGCCGCGACAAGAAAACCGAATGGCGTCTCTGACATGAAGATGGCGCCATAAGACGCGCTGCCGACGTCCAGGGCCGTCAGCCAGGCGACGGCTGCGGCGACTCTGATTCCGCCGAGTTTGCGCGCGGTGAAGAACCAGAAAAACGGAATGGCGCTGGACATGAGAAACCACGTGAAGTTCGCCGCATCGAGCCCGCCTGTGACCCTCATGATCGAGGCGAGCAGCAAGCCGGTCCCGATTGGCTGGATGAAGTCATAACCCGTCAGGGAGGCGTTTGACTCGAGCAGCCGGTTGGCCATGGCGACATAGCCAGCGCTGTCGCTGAAAACGTGTTCGCTTGGGGTGTGGAAGACAAAAACCATCGACGCGCGCAGGATGATGCCGGCAACGAGTCCACCGATGGCGAGGATCCAGGGGAGTTTCGCTCCTGCGGGTTTCTGAGACACTGCGAAATCCTCCTTTTTGCAAATTATGCCACAACGCGAGGCCTCTGCCCTTCGTGATACGATTCTGATAACCTGAACGGACAGTTCCAACGATGGAGTTACAACCATTCCATGGATCATTTTGGATTTGACACAACTTGCCGGAAGATCTTGCTGTGCGGTTCAGTATTTTTTGCCGTGGCTTGTACGGGCAGCAAGGCCCAGACCGAGCCAGTCCTGGAAGAAGCTGTCCAGGCTGAAGTTACGCCGCAGGTCGTCGAGCCTTACCGCGTGGTCGAACGCATGGGGAAACTCTCCGAAACACCCAAGTGGGCTGTTGGCATGGAACCCATGATCGAAGAGAAAGGCAACATCACTTACGTCCAGACGATGACGCTGGAGGGCAATGCGCGTCCTGAAAATTGTAACAGGTCAGCCAGTGAGGCAGGTCGATCTGAATTCGTCCGTCAGATCAAGGATGGGGTCACGGCCGCGGCGCAAGTATCGGAAGATTCCGGATCCGCTGATGTTGACATTGAGAGTACGGTCGCGTTCCTCGGCAACATCAAACTCAATGGCTTGAAAGTCGGTGATACTTTTTGGGAAAAGTTTGAGGAAGGTGACGCTGGTGGCAAGCCAGTCACCAAGATCCGTTGCGCGGCGAAAATCGCCATCGCGAGGCAGCAGCTCGTTGACCAGCTGCGCAATGCGACGGAAGCAAATACGAAAAACCCGGAGACCCGGAAAAAGCTGCTCGAGGGCCTGAAGGCGTTTCTTGAGCAAATCTCGAAGGAAGGGTCTGCTCCCGGGGTATCTGAACCAGGGCATTGAGAT
>Ga0214921_10001609_pt1 | contig 37983 bp, 72 predicted proteins | sample LL1505_MetaG_FD_177992 | JGI IMG/M metagenome (GOLD analysis project Ga0214921, IMG submission 177992) | Freshwater microbial communities from Lake Lanier, Atlanta, Georgia, United States - LL-1505 | ecosystem: Environmental > Aquatic > Freshwater > Lake | place: USA: Georgia | collected...
TCTCAAGAGGTGACATTGAAGCGGAAAACAGCAGATTGATAGACATATTTCGCAAACGTGAGGTATGTGCCTAACTACCATATCCCTTGACGAAAGTCAAGGGATAATTAAATATTTTTTTTTTTTGATTTTTACTCATAGGGATGGTATATACCATCCCTAAAAAATTTAGTCAAATATTTTTATTTATTTGACAGATATATACAAGGTGATATAATACTTTATGAGCGATTACAATGGTTGGAAAAACGAAACGACTTGGACTATCAATGTTTTCTATATGGAAACAATTGAGCGGATGTTGAAAGATGGTGCTACAGAAGAAGGTATTGTGCATCGTATCAAACGTGAATTGAATCAAGACCTGTATCTTGAACAGCGAAATATCATTGGTTGTGCATTGAAAATTGTTGACTGGGACACTCTCATTGCAAGAGCCAAAGAGAATGTTCAAAAGGAACAACCAGCTGAAAGTTTAGCAGAGTAAAGGAGACATAATGAACGGTATTATATACACTGTATTAGTTATGTGTGGTTGCTTAAGTATAATGTTTGGTTTGATTGTATCTTTAAAATTCAAAGATACATAATCATTGAAAAGTAAATCCCAAGAAAATTCTTGGGATTTACTTTTAGGTATGGTAGAGACCATACCTAAAAAATTAAACAAATATTTATTTTTTCTTGACATCTATATACATAATGATATACTTGATGTGTAAGGAAAAGGATATGGAAATCAATACAACTAACTACGGTGTCTGCACTATCAAGCGTGGGAACTATCCTAGCAACGGTAATATGTGGTTGCAAATTGTTGATAAGACAGGTCAGCCAGTTCAGATGATTACTAGAAACATCATTCCCCTAGCTGAAGATGAGTTTTGTGCTAATTACTACAATATGAGTGCAATACTTTGGCAAGATATTGTAGCATCTGGTTTGTTTGAGATGACAAACCAATTTATTCCAAGTGGATTTTGTGAATATCCAGTTTGTAAGTTAATAAAACAACTAGCATAATTTCCCATAAAAAGTAAATCCTAAGAAAAATCTTGGGATTTACTTTTAGGTATGGTAGAGACCATACCTAAAAAATTTTGTCAAAATATTTAAATAATATTGCAATAGTGTATATTTTGTTGTAATATATAGGTATGGAAAACACTACTTACCAAGTTATCGTCAAGCGTGGAACTGTCTCTTATGGCAAGTTCTTCTCAGCATTGTCTGATGCTAAATCCTACTTCTATGATGAATTTGCTGGTGGTACTTGTACTATCTATAAAATTCAAAACAATAAATCTCAAGTAGTCGCTGGCTACTCACACTAAATAAAGGGGAGTATATCTCCCCTTTATTTTTTAAATAAATTTTTCTTTTACTCTTAGGGATGGTAAATACCATCCCTAGAAAATTTAGTCAAATATTATTTTTAATTTGACACCTATATACAATATGATATACTGTTCTTGTAAGGGGGTTGAGATGACATACCAAGAGTACATTATCAAGTGTGAAGTAGCCAAGACAGCATTTAAGTGTCATGTTTCATCTGCATTATTTGTAGAGAATGTAACAGCAGAGCAGAGAATTGCTTGGATTACAGCAGACCTTAAAAAACTTGAAGAAGAGTTGGAAGCAATCGGTAAAGCGTTTGATGAACAGGATGAAGTTGGTGACCCGTTTGAAGGAATTGAGGTAAAGTGATGGAAGAAACATTTGAGACCGTAAATGCATCAGATATTTTTGATGCGATAGAACTTGGTGATTTTGAAAAACAAGAGTTCCTTGACCAGTATAATTACAGACTCTCTTATAATGGTTTGACTATAACTGGTCGAAGCGTATTTATCTTCAGTCTTAAGAATTTCATCAAAAAGTGTGAAGATATCTATGAGAAGAATGTGATGCTTGAAGCTTTAAATAAGTTTAACGCAGAACTTTCATCTAGCCCAAAGTTCATAAACATCGAAGCATAGTCATCTATCATATCCCTTGACAAAAGTCAAGGGATATTTATTTATTTTATTTTTTTGAAACTTACTCTTAGGGATGGTATTTACCATCCCTAAAAAATTTTGTCAAATATTTTTTAGCTACCACAGATCAGATCCATTGTCAAGAAAAAAGATTGTTTTTAAATAGTATTGCAATATGATATACACTTTGGTATACTTATCTCGTAAGGAACAAAGCAATGGTAAGATTTTTAAATCAGAGCGGTACTAGGATTGTAACAGATGAAAAAATTCTTGTTACAGGAATTCATAATGGCAAGACCTACCACAGGATGCGCAAGCCAATGTTCTGGGAGCAATTTGGAAACTTCACTGTAGTCAATGTTCGTGTTGGGGACAAAGTGTTCCGTGGTTTTCCTGATAAAAATGATGATGGTATACCAACCTTAAATATTATGACGTGCTGGAGGTTAAAATAATGTCTAAGTGGACTAAAATTTTGTTTTCTGTTGCTGTTTTTTCGCAAATCATGATGGTATTTGTATTACTTGATTGCAAATTTGGTAATGCATACTACATAACTGATACTGACTGGTTTTTATTGGGACTTTGTTCATTTAATACAGTTTTGTATGTAATGTCTGGAATGATTTCTCACCAAACCGATAAAACATTAGCCAGAATTAACTAATCATTAAAAAGTAAATCTCAAGAAAATTCTTGAGATTTACTTTTAGGTATGGTCTAAACCATACCTAAAATATTTTGACAAATTATTTTTATTTATACTATTTGTGATATAATCGAGATATGGAAAACACTACCTACCTCATCAAGACTGTCACCTTAACAGCTGTGGAACCAGCTAAAGTTGAAGCAAAAGTTCCTAACAAGCACGTTGAAGCTGTATCTTGGGAAAAGATGCATGAGATTATGGAATATTATCTCAGTGAATGCAAGAAAACTTTTGGAGCATTCAAGTTCAAATCAATGGTTATAACCTTCGATTACATTGATGTTGCAGAACCAAACCATGAGCGTTCTGTAATAATGGGATATGATGCAGAAGGTGACATCTACTGTAGTTAATTAAAAAAGTATATCTCAGGAATTTTTCTTGAGATATACTTTTAGGTATGGTTCAACCATACCTAAAATATTTTGTCAAATATTTATTTTTAATTTGACATAGTATATACATTGTGTTATACTTGCAGAGTAAGGAGTTAGCAATGTACAGTGACGCAGAAATGGAAGATGTTTTGTTTCCTCACATGATGACCGATGAGGCACTAGATGAACAATTTGACAACGAGCCAGATTGTGAAGAGGAAGTCTATGATGACGAATTCGAAGAACCTCAAGTAGAGAGGTTGGGTGTAAGTGCATATGCTCATCATAATGAGTGCGCATTTCAGATATGGTGGTTAGAAGAAGGTAGGTGGTAAACTCTACTACCAGATCCCTTGACAAAAGTCAAGGGATAATTTTTTGTTTATTTTATATAGTCATGGTACTTACCATGACTATATTTTTAATGCAAAAAAAATCCCCCATTTCTGGGGGATTGGATTAGATGGTAAACAAGTCTGGTTTGTCAACCTTTACCTTGGCACATCGTATGATATTGATAATCTTTTCATGGATATCATACCAAGTATCGTTGCCTTTATCAGTATCATAGTAGTAGATAGCATTGCCACCTTTATTGTATGAATTGAAAGTGTGCTGATTAAAGTCTTGAGCCATAACCATAGATACACCAGCAATCAAGGTGCTTAAGATACCTGTTTGTTCACTAGCATGAATGAATGTCAAGTGTGTGCATTCTGGGTTGAGTTTCCGCAAGTAGTTCTCATAGTACCATTGCTTGCGATACCACTTGCCAATATTAGCATCACAACCATTCTCAGAACTTAACCGCGTGACAAACAGCACTGGGAGTCCATTAGAGTAAAAGATTCCTTCACCAGCACGTTTGAACTGAAAAACTCCAACTCCTCCAGGGATTAAGGAACCTTTAGGATTGCGCTCACATCGAAAACTGATATCGGTTTGCTTGAAATAATCTTCAATGTGTGTTGTTACATCGAGAAGACTTTTCATCTGCTTTTGACCAACGACACCGGATGCTCCAGCGTGTCCAACATTCAAACAAGGATTGTTCATATCTCCACCTCAACCATTGATGAAGTATTATATCTTGTTCATACTTTTGTGTCAAGAAAATAAATTTATTTAATTAATTTTTGTAGGTATGGTCTTTACCATACCTAAGAATAAATCCCAAGAATTTTCTTGGGATTTATTTGGAAGTAATGCAAGCCCAGGTTATTATACCTTAATAAACTCTGGAAGTGTGGCAGATTACAACATCACCAAACAAATGCACAGTATGGTCATTACGCAGTTTTTGATATATAGCACTTGCAATGATATTGTTATTCATCATCTCTTTGCCATTTTCATCAAATCTGCACTTTAATGCACCTTCTTCATCACAAATAAAGATTACAGATGCATCATTAGTGTATGCAATTTCAAAGTAATCATAGTTGGCTTCGGACTTGATTTTGTCAATATCAAAGTACTTAACACCATCAACTACTTTGTCAAATTCACGTTCTTTGATATCACCATCGACTGAGATATAAAATCCCCTGATGTTGTTGCGTACTTCATCAAGAATACGCTCTACATTAACCAATGAGACAATGTTCATACCTAACTCCTTGGTAATATTATATCACTTTGTCAATACTTTACAACATTTAAAAAATATTTGTTGAAATTTTTTAGGTATGGTCTCTACCATACCTAAAAGAAAACTCCAAGATTTTTCTTGGAGTTTATTTATCCTGTTATTTCCCAATTATCTGTGATTGTCTCTTACATACTTATCAATAGTGAATGCAATTGTGATAAACCCACAAACTACGAGAGCAAGAGGGAGAATGATGATTGATGCCATTAGATATATCCACTTCATTGTCGTTACCTAATTATATCACAAATAATATAAAAACAAGCCCTTTCGGGCTTATTTTTATTCAGTTACTTCTAATAGTTCATTTCCAACTGGAACAATGTGCTTGACACCATTCTTGTCAGTTTCTGCAACATATTGAGTATCGTATAATGGAGCATTGTCCTTACGAGCATTACGATATGCTACTTGATAAGCAGCTTGTTTGTTTGTTCCGTGCCAAATGATAGTAGAAGAGTTTTTGTTCTTCTCAATGACGTAATAAGTGGTAACTCCATCAACAGAAAGATGACGAGAGATTTGAATATGCTTGTTCATAAGTACATATTACCAGATGTATATGAGAACTGCCATAAATAAATATTTTTTTGACAAAATTTTTTAGGAATGGTATTTACCATTCCTATATTTAAAAAGCAAAAAAATAATATTATTTGCATAGTATAAACAAGGTGATATACTATTGCTATGGACACTACAGACAAGGTTATCGTAAGATTCAAGAGCAGAACACCCAAGATGCTCTACACTGCACACTACAATGGTTTGTTGCTTGCTTCAGGTCGTGACCCAGTAGACTTGGGAGAGTACTATGCATCAAAGTATGCAACAGAATGGATATTGCAAGACGGTAAAAATTTCTACACACAAAGAGGAGTAAACAAGTAATGGGACATTCATATCTCAATCAAGGTGGAACTCGATGGTGTTGTGATAATCAAATTCAAGTCATAGGAATTCACAATGGTAAACGATACAATAAGATGCGTTTACCATTATACTGGGAGATGACTGAAAATTATGTCAGATGCTGTGTCCGTGTGGGAACCAATAAGTACCGTGGTGTTCCCGAAAACAACAATGGTGCAGTAGTATTGAAACTAGAAAAGTGCTACAGACTTAAATGACAGATTACAGAAAAAAGTTCCTCTCTCTTTGGTCATCTATTATGGCTGAAGAGAGATGGCACAAATTCCAAAGTCAAGCTTGTACTCCAAATTGTAAAGGTTGGAATGCATGGGCTCCTTTATGTGAGTGTGGAAAGAACTATTGCACATTCAAACCATCTGGAAATTTGGAAGAGATGCAGATGGTGATTGAAGCAAGACCACTAGACTTTTAAAAAAATTGCAGGAAAAATTCTTGCAATTTTTTTTAGGTATTGTGTATACAATACCTAAAGCTTTGTTACAAATTTTTTGCTAAAGTATCATAAATAGTATATAATGAAACTTGGTAATGATTGACATAAGAATAATATATTACATTGTTGATATGTTTAGTCTAATGTCTACTTTATCCGGCAATACATAGATGTACATAAGGTATACTACATTATGCCATGAGCATCAAGAAATAGAAAGTTAAAAAATGGAAGTTAAGCGTTTAGTTATCGACAAAGATTTGACACAACGAGATATTGCAAAGATGATGGGTGTTACACAACCACAGATTTCAAACTGGTTTTATGCAAAAAGGTTTCCTAGTTCTACTAATTTGATTAAGTTAAGCAGTATTTTAGATATGCAACCAGAAGAACTATTATCAAAGTTACAGTCTATCAAGCAAGATAATCAGTAAAGTAAAGCCCTCTTGAGTGAGGGCTTTTATATATCATATGATATAATATGCTATCACACATTAAGGAGGAATACTTTGTCTGGATTATCAGATACCAGACATCCCTTATTTTGGTTTGATGTTCGACTTATTTACACTGACCATGCAAAAGAAAGAGCAGAACAAAGAGGAATTGAGGTATTAGATTATTTACCTCCAAAATCCAAGTTTATTAAGAAAAGTATTAGGAAGAGAAGTCCTGTACACTTATTCTCTTACAAACAAGATAAAAGGGATGTTGTTATAATAATTTGTGAAGATGGAATAGTGCTGACTGTATATTATGAGACACCTTATAATCACTATGTCAACTTTGGAACAATCAAAAGCAAGAAAGGCTTTGAATATCAAATAAACATCAATAAACATCCTCATAGATATGTCGAGGAACAAATGTATATGTAAGAGAGGATTTTTCCTCTCTTATTTTTTTGATAAATTTTTTAGGTATGGTACTTACCATACCTAAAAGTAAATCCCAAGAAAAATCTTGGGATTTACTCGATTATGAAATCTTTTCTCTAAGTATTGACTCTTTGGGTGCTTTCCAGTCAATCTTATCAGTCTCAGTCCAATATTGTGGAGTGTTTGATTCTACAAAATATGCAAACTGTTCTGATTCAGGACAATCATCATCGAAATTGATTGCAACTTCATAATAAGTGCCATACTCATGTGGGTTTGCTTTTATTGAAAAATAAGCATTTTCTGGTTTGTTAATGAAGATTTCATCAAGCATAACAGCAAATCTTTTACATTCAGCTCGATGTCCATCTTTGTTCATTGGAATTCCATCTTCACAGCATGGAACATTGCCAAGACACATATAATCTCTCATTGCTAACTCCTTACAAGAATAGTATATCAAAGATTATATAATGTGCAAGAAATTAAAAATATTTGATTTAAAAATTTAGGTATGGTAAAGACCATACCTAAAAGAAAATCCCCAGAATTTTTCTGGGGATTTATTAGTTAGATTTCTACGTTGATGTGCTTGCATTCTGCTTCTATAAGAGTTTTATGCATTTCTTCCCATTCAGCTAGATCTCCAGCATGATGCTCGGAATTTGCAAACAAGAATTCTTTCATCTTTGTATGGAATGTTGAAAGTCTTATAAGTAAAAACTCTGTATCACTCCCTCCTGTTTCAAACTTATCAACAAACTCGTTTTCCATACTGTTATCAAAACCAAGTCCCTGAAAAATGGTCTGAGCATTCTCAAACTTAATACTTTGCATTATTTCTCCTCCTTCACAAACGGGTCTCCAAGCAAAACTCTCATTTCTGCTTCAATGGCTTCAAGTTTCTGTTTTGCAACCTTGATTTCATCTTCAATCCATTCCAAGCGCAATTCCGTAGCACCATCAGGGTCGTTGCCATAAATATTTGTTTCCATTGCAGAACGTACACCACAATAGAATGCATTGAGAACTGTTGCTCGTTCTTTGTCGTAATCTTCAATCTTCATCTCTTTGTTCCTTACAAGACTAGTATATCATCTTGTATATAGATGTCAAATTAAAAATAAAATTTGATGAAAAAATTTAGGTATGGTCTTTACCATACCTACAAATAAACCCCCAAGAAAATTCTTAGGGGATTTATCTGATGGTTACACTATAGGAGATAGGTTGATTTGTGGTTAGCTGGAATTCAACCAGTACGGAACCTATAGACAGTTCTTTCGATGGACTCTGTCTCCGATGTTGCCCGTGTCTCATAAAGAGAGCATAGCACCCAACCACAAATCATTATACTTGGATAGATTGTTTGCGTCAACCATCTCCAAGGGTTCAGTAAAAGATTGTGGATTTAACCACTCCAAGGTTGCTACCCTTGTTTGAATCTCGCAATAGATTCTAGCCGTTCTGGACTCTTACTGGAATGCGGATACTGACCCACACCAATATATTACTGCATCTCTGGAATGATTGCAAGTAAAATAGAACAATTTATTTTCTTGCATTTATATACACAAGATGATATATTAGAGGTATGGAAAACACTACTACAGTTCGGATGTCGATGACAGTTAATGTCAAAGATGTTAGCAAAAAATCATCATGCATTGGTTTCGTTGGTCAGGGTACTTGGTTTGATGGTAAACCGTTTATTGTAACACAATACCAAGCAAGCCCATCTTACTGGTATTTCTTTGTTTACAATGATTTTGTTCCACAAGAAAATTTCTTCAATGGCTTTGATGGTATTTATTCTTATGGCAAAGAGATTTGGCACTTAAACCCAGATAATGGATATTTTTCAGGAATAGTTTATCTATATAGCGCAATGACAGAAACATTGTATATTCCTTACAGTATCTCACAACCAAAGAAAGAAACATCTCCAATATTCTTGTTTGCAATTTCCTAGCTACCATATCCCTTGACAGAAGTCAAGGGATATATTTTTTTGAAAAAATTTTCTAGGTATGGTCTTTACCATACCTAGAAATAAATCCTCAGAATTTTTTTCTGAGGATTTATTGCAGGATTACATCTATATAGTACAGGCAAGGTCTTGGTTTGTCAAGTTGTATTCTGGAATAAATGACTTAACTAATTTCCATTCTTTGCCCATCTTGACCCACCAATTATCATTTGAGAATAGATAAATGTAATCTAAACCAATGGCATATTTGGCTGATAGAAATTCATCTAGCGTTGTAACTTTTGCATCAATGTCAGTTTCTCCACGGTCACGACCATAGAAAACACAAACATTGGATTCTGGGTTGTCAAAACTATGCTCTCCAGATGGTGTAACAAACATTCCAAGAGAAGACATATCACCAAACGATAGCAGTTCAGTAATTTTTGCTACTGAATCATAATTTGATACAAGACACGCACCAACATTTAGAGGATATCCATCCCAATGAACGTAGGAATGTTTAATTGTTCCATCTTGAAGTTTCAGACCAATACGCGCACGAGTTGCCATAACTATCTCCTTGTGAATATTATATCATTAGGTGTATACAAGTCAAATTAAAAACAAAATTTGTTGAATTTTTGTAGGCATGGTATATACCATGCCTAAAGGTAAAGTTTCATAAAAAAACCTCCATTTCAGGAGGTTTTTATTATTTAGCATAGTCAGTGCTTTGTCTGGTAGTTCTTGCAAATATATCAGCAACTTTGAACGCTTCAGACAAGTATGTATGAATTGCACTAGTTAATGACAAAGATGAAATGTAGCTAGCAGTGAGGGATTTGATTGGCATAGTATATTTCAATTCTGTTTCATCATTTAGAAAATGATATACGTCTGCTTCTATAGCATCCATAGTTGGACTTACAACTATATCAATAACACCATTACTATGTGTTACGCTTAAGACTATGTCTTTTTGACCAAATTCCATGACTTGCTTTACGAATTCTTCGGTCGTGTCAACTGTCTTGAAACCTTGCTTAGAGAATAACATCTTGGTATTGCTTCTTTCCTTGTAATGCTCTTGATGATTGTACCATAACCATCCATATACCACAAAATAAACCTACAAAACAAAGACCTGCTACAAACATCATTGTAATGTGAATATTACCAACCAAAATATATTCGATTATCATAGAAAATGGAGTAAGCAACAAAACACTACAAGTCATAACAGAAATGCATTCAAGCAATGTATATAGTACTTTTGGCATATGCTTTGTAATCTGCCAAAACGCAACAAAACCACCAGTGTATACAACCAAATACAATAAGCGATTAACCATCTCTAAAGTCATCTCATACCTCACTTATGAATAAGTATATCATATATTATATACTGCGCAAATTAAAAATAAATTTTGACAAAATTTTATAGGCATGGTTTAGACCATGCCTATTTTATAAAAGCAAAAAAATAGGGGAGCTAGTCCCCTTTGTCATCTTTGAACTTATCATCTAAACAGTCCTGGCATCCAACATACCATCTACCATTGTAATTCCAAACTTTACCATAACCAGCAGGAACTACAACTTTGCACCAACAGCACTTTTTATCATATTGATTAACCATGACTTCCTCCACAGTAAATATACCAAATTATATATATCGTGTCAAGTTTTTCGTTCATTTATTTTTTTAATATAACAATCTTTGCAACAAAAATAGTTTGTTCTATTGTTATCAGAGTGCCAATTAGTGACTTCGTAAACATCTAAACTTACAGAACAAAAACAACATTTTGCCAATATTTTCTTAATCATAATTTTTCTCAACAAAAAAGCCCCATATTTCAGGGGCTTTGGTTTAGTCCATAATGTTGGCTAGTCTATCTTCTTTGGTCTTGATATGACCAGTGAACCATCCTCTAGGTTTTGGTTCAAGAGTTTCTGCCGACTTGACCAATGATAGTTGATGCTTATAAACTTCTTCAAGCGCAGAGATTTGGGTTGCAACTTGATTTGCCACTTTGCTATCATGATTCATTAGGTCGATTTGTATATCCTTAAGGGATACAATCTGTTGACGAGTTGAGAGAAGAATCTCACGAAGTCTATCCGAATTTCTTGTACTTTTCATATCAAACTCCTTACAAGACTAATATATCAAATATAGTATGCTGTGTCAAGTAAATAAAATATTTGATATATTTTTTTAGGGATGGTAAATACCATCCCTAAGATCAAAGTTCAAATAAAAGAATCGTCGGAATTTTTATCCTGACGATTCTTGTGCTTGGTTTTTCTTGTGTACTTTGACTTATCCTTAAAAGTACTTGGACGCATCTGACTAGCTCGCATCATTTCTGTTCCTGATGCAATAGCCAACTCTTCAACAAACTTCTTGAACTTTTTCATAACTCACCTCAATCTTTCCATTATTGTCTGCGTAATAATTGAATTTCTGTACTAGTGCTTTGTATTCATCTTCATAGATAGAATACTTGATACGAAACATTCTATGGTAATTGGTATCTCTAAGTCGTTTTGCCATATACTTAATAGATTCAGAACAAAGATTCTGCTTAAGGTCAAAACCTGTTACATCTTCAAGTAGTGGTTCGTAATGATGATGATTGAACCAACGCTCAGTATTATTCCACAACACTGTTCTCATAGCACTAATATACCAAATAATATATACTTGTGCCAATATTTTTTTACTGGTAAACTAGGGTATGGGTATTATGAATGTACTAGGATTGATGCAAGAGACAAGAGATGCAGTAAAATCTCTTGGACACGAAGTTAATCAATGGGATGTTATCTCAGAAACAAACTTTTCTCTTGTATGTAAAGATTGCAAGATGCAAGTTACTGTAAATGAAATAACCAAAGATAACATTCAAATACAAGGTGATGCAATGTCAAAAAATTGTGTGAAACCAGAGAAGAAAAAATTGTCCAAAAAAAAGTAGGTATGGTCTTTACCATACCTAAAAATAAATCCCAAGAATTTTCTTGGGATTTATTTTAAAACTCATCTTGAACTTCTATACCATTATCTGCACAATATTGGTATATTTCTTTTTTACGTTTTTCATCTCTTCTCATTACGAGCTGATTTGCAGAATCATATAAACAATAATTGTTCTTGATTTTGCGAACGAACCAGACTACTATTGGATAATCATCAAGAAACATGGGTGTGTGTGGGAGGGCTTTGCCCTCCCATCCTTTCTCTACTGGATATCTACTGAATCTACTTTACCATCTTGTTGATAAGTAACAATGGTCATTTTATCAGTGTCATCAATGTGAATCTCATCCACAGACACAGTATTTGCCTCATGGATTTCCACATAGTCAATATCGGCTTCCATATCACAAGTAGTTTGAATCAAAGCCTTACGAAGTGTTTCCCATTGCTCAAATGTGAATTCCTTGAACTGCTCTGGGTCAAGTTTCACACTCTCACAAGCATCAGCAAAATCTGCTTTATCAATTGTCAACTCAAAGTTGGCTGTTAAGATACCACGAATTGAAAGTTCCATACCTGTCTCCTTACACAAACAGTATATATCACTTTTAGTATATTAGCAAATAAAATAAATATTTTGAATAATTTTTGTAGGGATGGTAAATACCATCCCTATTTTATTAAAGCAAAAAAAAGAGGGGTTTTCACCCCTCAACAACCTCAACATGGTCTTTCAACCTAAATACTGGATATTCACAAAATCCAGACTTATCAACTTTACCAGTGTCTTCAAAATGTCCACTGTTCAAGACATCATCCTTAAGAGTCCCAGCATCATTACTATTGAAATGAAACTCTCTTGAATCAATGTTAGTGTCTGGGAGATTAGTGGAGATTTTGACAAGAGGACTTCCACCTTGAAAGAGCTGGATACCTATATGTCCATTAGTGTATCTGCCAATCTTTGCAGTAGACCATCCATACTTTGTGTTAATTTCAATTTTTTGCATTATGCTTCTTCCTTTACTTCCAATGCTCGAATGATATATTTGATTTGGTCACATTCAGTTTTAGCACGAGCCTCTTCTGCACGAGCCACTTCCAACTGATATTCCAATTCACGTTTTGCTACAATAAGTTCAGATGTTTGAGCAGAAATCTTTGCATTACGCTGTTCTGCATTGCTACCAAGTTCCTTAACATCAACATCACGATAAATCTGATTTACTGCATCTTCAAGTGCATAAACTGCTTTCTTGTATGCAATGTTGGTTTGTGCTGTTTTGTCAATGGAGTTTGTGTATGTCTTGACTGCCTTCATGAAGGACGTGATTGCTTGCTCTTTGTTCATTTTCTTACCTCAACCTTGATGACTTATTATATCATCTAGTGTATACAGTGCAAGATTAAAAAAATATTTGATTAAAATATTTAGGGATGGTGTTTACCATCCCTAAAGGTACTCGTAAGAAAAATTTCCTTCATAAAATGTTTTGAACTTATCGTATACATGATCTCCTAAGCTTTGAGGTATTCTGATAAAGTGTGTTTCAGAAAACAGCTCCAGGAGTGCATAATACTTTTCTCCATCTGTCCAAAGAATACATTCAGTTCCTTCTTTGTATGTTATTTTAAAACCAATACGATTTATGTATTTTGGTTTTAAAATAACATTACTCGGAAATTCAGCATTCTCAGTTAAAGACAGAAGAAACTTATCGTACATTTAAGTCTTTTAGTCTCATAGTAGCATATGCATCTTTTGGAAATCTTTTTAAAGTAAGTAAGCAATAATCTTTTGCTTTTACTAAATCACCAGTCTTAATACAAAGAGCAATAAGAGAATGATGAGTGCTCGTTTCAGCATCTTTCCATCTAATTGCAGATTCATAATATCTTACTGCCAATCTTTCATCTTTAATCATACTACGATAGAATGTTCCAAGATATTCGTAAGAACGATAACCATTTGGCATTAATGACAAGTATGTTTTAGCAAATTTTTCTGCTTCTAATAACCAAGCTGTATCTTTTTTATTTACAGCCATACTCCACATTAGCCAAACCATATTCTCCCAAGCATCTCTATCTTTGTAATTGATTTTCAATACTTCTTTGTAGAGATTAATGATTCTTGGATAATCACCATCTTTAGTATCAGCAACACCGTGCCATAATGTTTCAATAGTTTTATTTAGTAGTTTAAGTTTTTGTTCACTAGTTTGCATTTTGAATTTCTTCATCCTCTAATTGCATCATATATTCTTTGTAAATTTCTTGTCTTACATTATGGCAAACGTGTACATTCTTAGCAAAATTAACTAGAACGTCTTGTCTTTGATATCCTTCAGAGATTGTTCTACGTCTCTTTTGAGATTTATCATATTCATAAATAAAGAAATGCATAGAATCTTTTTGTCCAGAAAAACTATACTCTATGAGATAAGTGCCATCTGTATGTAGATATGCATCGATACCAGAAATAATATCAGAACCAAGCATTTCATACCCAGTTCCAGTTTTTGAAAAGTAAATCCAAACTTTTGATTCCATAGTTTATTCTACCATGCCCCTGTTATATTTCTTTTCAAGTGTTTCAATAAATCGTGCATCAAAGTTAAGTGATTGAAACTGGATTTGGTCTTTTGGTGTTTCATAATAACCAGTAAAATAAAAGTAATCCCTGTCAATATGTAACTTGACTGTCTTGAATTCTTTTAAACTTGTGTGGTCAAAATCAATCTTTAATTTATCAGTAAATTTATAAGTTTCAACATCAGTAATTGTAATCATCCTTCTCATATAATGATAAGTACTATAAAGCAATTTGACTTCTTTAGAATCAAGAGTAAATGATAATGGTTCTGGTTTAGAAATTTCTGTAATGTTTTCTTTTATATCAGAGAAGAGTTCTGGGTCATACTTCATAGAAAAATAACCAAAATAATCCGAGTCGATGTTTGCAGATGCTTCAAAAGAAATTATCATAACACGACATTATATCAGTTAATAGATAACTGTTCAAATAATTTTTCGATTTTCTTTAGGGTATAAAAGTATACCCTAAATCAAAAGTTTCAAAATATTTTTCTTAGATAAATTTACAGGACCTAGAGTAGAATATGTTCCATCAGGGAATGTGATAACAGCTTCGTCATCTTTGTATTCTGATATCTCTAACATTCTATCCAAGAGAAACTGCCATTCCTCTTCTTTAAAATCTAAATCTTGAAGAATGACAGATTTACTCTTACCTTGTTCCAATTGCTCGATAAAATAAACTACGCGAGCAAATGTTTTTCGAAGGTCAATGTTGGTGTGTTCAATCAAAGAATTGTATTTAGATAATCAACATTGTTCTTGTTGATTGTTTCCCTCATCTTTTGTTGTGCCATCATGTAGTTCTCAAGAGGTTTTCGGTTCCTGTTGATTTCCCATGAAGCAATAGCAATTTTGATAGCAACATCCAAATTGCTATCATCATACTTTTTGTACTGAGAGAATTCAGTATATGCACAGCAGAAATTCTCAATCACGATACCATTGTGTTGAGGATTCTTTTGTGTTGAGAGTTTGCAAGCCTGGAAAGGATTTAGAACAATGTATTCAAATCCATTAGTAGTCTCTTTGCCAATGATATGGAATTTCAAATCAATAGCAGATAACTGGTTTACATTGTTACCATCAATACCTACGCTGGTGATTTTGACAGGATACTTCTTGCCATTATGGAGATAATAGTTTTGTCTTCCTGCAACGAAAGAAGAACCAAGTAAAGACGATATTTTGTTTTTTAAGATGGACGCTAATCCATCTTTATCTCTCATTCCCATAAGAGCAGTATATCATCTCTTACATACAATGCAATAAAAAATCCCCCTTAATAATAAGAGGGATTCCTAAATATTGCTGGTCATCTTGACTATTGATATATCCATCAATGCCCGATTATACGCATCTTTTATTTTTTTCTATCACATAACAGGAAAACAAGAACATACTCAGTGAGGACCAAACAATCTCTATTACTATATTATTATTTTATGTTCCTGCTATTTAAAATCAATAACAGCGAAATCATATCCACTTGACCAACTAGTAAACTTTTGCTTTACTGTTGGGTCAGTAATAGCTTCTGAAATTTTTGAAATATTAATGGTAGAATTCTTTTCAAATCCACTATTAATAATATTCTTTAACACCTGAAAACTTGCATCATCAAACTTCTTACGAAAATTTGAAATATGTATTTTCTTCATTTTTTCTCTCAAAAATAAATTACAAAGCTCATAAGCATTGCAAGATCATTATAGATTATTTTTCACGAAAATCAATAGGAATATTTCGAAATATTCCTATAAAAAAAGTTGACAAAAAAATACCCTCCCGAAGGAGGGTATTGGTTAGATTTTGACTGGGTTGTATCTGTTCTTCAGATAGTCAAGGAATATCTGATAGACATCTTTGGGATGGCTGTACTCTGACAGGAAGTTGATGATGACCTTGATATCAACATCTTCCTTGATGAAGAACTTTACCATCTCTTCAGCAGTAATGCTCGATTGTTCAGTTACTAGAGTGACTGGAGTTTCTGTCTCGATATTCAAAGCACGTTTTCGCTCGAAAGTAGCAGATACTTTTTGACCAAGTGCTTTGTAGTCAGTGTTTGCTTTACGTGCTTTGGTCACATTGGCTCGATATTCTTCTTGTGTCCAACCAAGATACTTTGCACCACCCTCAAACTCCTTGTAGAATGCTCTTGGGTTTACAGGAAACAGTGAATCGAATTGATTATCTAACACCCACTTGGAATATTCTCTAAGAGTAGGAAACTTCAACGTAGAGACTTTGGTTTTAGCCTCATTATAACTAAACATTTGAATTTCTCCCTTGGCTTCTTTTCAAACTCTAACAAGCAACCTTGTTACTCCTTAAGTATACTCTAAGGTTCTAAATCTTACCACTAATTATATAGAAATAATCATATATTTTTTGACTATTTTTTGTAGGCATATTAGGAATATGCCTAAGCTATACTGATAAAAGAAAAGGAGGGCTTATTAGCCCTCCTGTCTATCCCATATGTAAGATTTGCTTTATGATTTGCTTTATCTTACTGAAGTTGAGTTGACCTTTGATATCTTGGTCTTCTGATACACTTGGTTTGACATAATCAGTCAATCCTAAGAAGTGTTTAGTGCCTTTCCAATCACCTCTGTACCTGTATATCTGGTACGGGTTTGTGGAAAAACCATATGGCTTGGTCTCATTGACCCAATCTAGATACTCTTGATAACTCTTGATATTCTTACTCTTGAGTATCGCTCTGGCTTCGTCATATGGTAATATGAATGACGGTCTTCCTACCTTGCGTTTCTCTTCACTATGTAATGTGGTACTCATTGCCTTGGCTTCTTTCTTTAGGCTGTGATTTATCCAACACTAAAAGTATACCCAACGCATAGGGAAAATTCAACATATTTGACACACTATTATATATTTATTAGATATATTTTTTGTTCAAATTTTGTAGGGATTGTGTTACAATCCCTAAATGTAATTAAGAAAAAAATCCCTTCCAGAAAACACTACTAAACTGGAAGGGATAAGTCTCATTCTGTTTTATTATTTATCCTACCCCAAAGGCAAGTCAGAATGAGAAAATTTTAAATTACCATATTCTTCTTGATATGCTTGCACTGCTTCCAAAGCAAACTGATATCCTTTAAGCTTATCTGATACCATTTCAAAATTAAAACCTAAGCTAACAAAAGTAAACCAATCATCTGGAGTAACATGATAAACAATAGTGACAAACCAATTATCATCATGGTCTTCTTTTGGATTTCTAAACATATCAAAAAATAAAACCATCGGAGCATAAAGTTTATTTAGCTCTTCTACTTTATTTTTTAAAGTTTGTGCTTGTTCTTGTGTCATAGTGTTTTAAAAAGGAGAGAACAGGATTCGAACCTGCGAACGCTTTCACGTTAACTGTTTTCAAGACAGTCGCTATCGACCACTCAGCCACCTCTCCAACAAACTAATTATACCTCATCTACAAGAACGTCTTCAAGATAATTTTGAACATCTTCTCTCAATTCCATTAGACAATCATCATTGTAATCTAACTTTTCAGCAAGTATATCAAATAATTCTGCATCAGCCAGGAGCATTCTAAATCCCTCAAGAATAACCAGCAAATCGTGTTCAGTTTTATCTGATAAATAATTCAATGTATCGTTTGGCATTTTGTTTCCTCACTAAGAATATATCATATAGATATAATGATGTCAAAAAAAATCCCTCTATTATTTCTCTCTGAAAATATTAATAGAGGGAGGAGTATGGACATGCAAAACACCAAACCAACCAATGGGCAGTACAGGACTTGAACCTGTAACCAACAAATTATGAGTTTGCTGCTCTAACCATTGAGCTAACTGCCCTAAGTTCCTGATTGATTTTGTTCATACCCCACGTACAAAATTTTCAAACCATCAATCAGGAAATAGATGGGATGGGATTCTCACCCATATCAAAGGTTTATGTCCTCTGCTTTATTTAAGCTACCCATCAATTTTTCCAGAATCACCACATTCTGGATTTTGTTCTTGATGCTGAAGACATCTCGAACAAAGTAAGTATATCATAATCAAATGACTATGCAAGGGTCTTATGATATTTTCCCTTGCGATAAGTTTTTGCTAATCTAATATCACCATTGTCATCTAAATGAATTTCAAGTAAATTGGCATTTGGTTCTTCAGCTAAATGTTTATTAATATATTCAAAAGCAACTATAACACTACCAAACTTAAACTTATTAATAATATTGAAATCATCATCTAATTGATAAAGTATGTACTTCATATACCATTGTATATTATCAAAGCAATACAGGCAAGAAAAAACCCATGAATTTTATTTCACAGGTTTAATCTTGCTCTGAACATTTGGAGGAGTAACTGATAGAGACAGGTATTGATGTTCAGAACGGTGGTCTATTTATTAGACTTAACAGTATTATACCCAATGCGTGGTAGATTGCAAGTCACATAAGAAAAATGTTAAGAAATCTTTTTTTGATAGAATTTTTTAGGAATGGTATTTACCATTCCTATATTTTTAATGCAAAAAAATCCCTCTTCCTATGAGCTAGAAGAGGGATGAGTTGAGAGCGGATTTGAAACAGTGTTATTATATCACTAAGTATTCAATGTGCAAGTCTTCATCTGTAAAAGGTTTTTCAGTAACAAAATAACTCTCTCTGTCAATCCATCTAAATCCGGGAACAATGTAGTATTCTTCTTCAGCATATACAAGTGTCCAAATGTTATGGGGATTTTGAGATTGTATGAATTCTAATTCTTCCTCATATGTTTCAAAAGATGTTCCCTCAAATGAAGCATCTTCATTTATATGATTTTTAATTGGATTATATTTGTCCATCCAATCATCAACAGTAAGAATACGTTCAAAACAATGCACTGCTAAATCTTCTACTTTGCAAATACCAATAGTATAAGAGTCAATAAAACTTTCAAGAAATTCTTTAACAATTTCATCTTGAGTGCCAGAACTTGTTATATAATCTGACTTTTGAATTTTACGAACTGACTTATCTGCATAGTGCCAGTTGAAAGTAACAGACACTTTGTACGTTGGAGTTGTAGTGGTGTTTTCCATGTTTGTATTATATCATCTATAATATAACATGCAAAATATTGCGATAATTTTTTAGGGATGGTAGTACCATCCCTACGACTAATCATCAAAAAATTGTTTTATTTGTTGATTAGCGATAGTCCAAAAATTTTTGTTTTGATGGATAATTTCTGACAATTGCTTTCTTCCTAAGAACACCAGTTTATCTTTAAAATTCACATCAATAATGAATGAATACGTGCTTGCTGTAGTAAATAGAAATACAGTGTGTGGTTTGTCCAAATCACAAGCATGATTTTCTCTACCATCAAAATATGTTTTGGTCAAATCCTCATATTTTATTTGGTCATCACCAGTAGGATTTGGATTTGCTCTATATTTACATTGAACAGCAGACTTGTGACCATTAACATTAATACCTGTTGCATCTACACCATAGTCTGATGCACAATCTGCAATAGTATATTGATGTAGTCCAAACCTGTCATCAAAAACAGAATTAGTGAAGAATATTTCTGCTAAGATTTCAAGCATATCTCCTCGGAAATCATTCATGGTTTTTTCTTTATCAATCTGAGAAGATTTTTTGCTACCAAGTTGATTTGCGTGATTTTCTACTAAAGATATCCAGATATCCAATGTTTTCATGGATTGTTCTGCTGTATCTAAAGTTTCGTATATGTCTTTAACTTGTTTGTGATAGACAGAAATACTACTATGTTCAAGCATCGTATGTCTCCAAAATACTAATCGCCAGTTTCTCTTGTTCCTCTTCACTCATATCTGATGTTTTGAGATTAATCATTTCAGAGAATGAGAAGATGTGAGCCAATTGACCTTCTTTGAATTTTGCTTCGATTTCATCATCGGTATTAATGGATGGCATAACATATTCTGGGTTTGCCATGAACTGTTCTTTTTCAGTAAATCTTTCTGCTCTGACACCATAGTTATCATAAACTTCATCAATCAAAGTTTGTATTCTGTTAGCATCATCCAAAAGATAGTTAGGTATCAATACCCAAGCCCAAGGTTTTACGAATTTCTTGTATTCAGTTGGATATATTTTATCTTTATGTCCATCAGGTAAATACAATCTTCTTCGGTCTTCTGCAAGTAATCTAGTAGCTCGACCCAAGGTTTGTGTTAACTTCGATTTTGTCATGTCTCTGATAGGCATGACACCAGTAATTGCAGGTAAGTCTATACCTTCCGCTAAGATATCAACATGAAGGAATATTGCATCATCACTATCACTTAACTCATTCATTTTGTCAATGATAGTATTTCTGCTATTTATTCTTTCAAAATTACAAAAGTCTCCATATTCAGAATTGACACTGAACATATGAACATTATTTTGTTCACACCATGTCCTAAATGCAATGTCATTTACTACATCGTTTAATTGAACACTACCATCGCAAGTTACTAGTAATTTTGCACCTAGTGATTTTGGTTTACTTGAATGTTCCTTCACCTTAACTCTGTGATTAATAAATCCCTCAGTTATGGCTCTAACAGTCATAAGGGGATTGTCATAACTATATCCCTCATCGTTTTGCACTTGGATGACATGATAGTTATTTGGTCTTACAATCTCTCCTTTTTCAACCATTTCTCTAGGAGATTTTTCAAAGAGCAATTCACCATAAAAATCAACTCTATTCATCCCACGTTTGCAATCACTCTCTTTACGTGTTGCAGTGAAGAAAAACTGTTTTTGAATTCTAGGTTTTACTTTGTCTACATTTGACCAGTAGTCATCTCTTGTTATAGTGTGTGCTTCATCGTAGGTACATACATCAATAACTGGTATCTTATTCAATCTGTCAAATGAATCATAAGTAGCAATGATTACACAATGCTTTTTATTTGATTTAGATTCATTTACGAAATTTACTATCTCATCTGAATTGGTAGTATTCTTAACTTCAATATCATCAATAGATAATCTATCTGATACATCGTTTTGCTTCAGATGTTTGTTTCGTTTCTTGATTGATTTGTGTATCTTTTTCATGCTGTAGTTATCAGAACTAACAGAAAGAAAATCACATTCAATATTGTTCTCAAAACGTGCCATGTAGACAAAATCATTGAATAACTGATTACACAATGCTAGTCTATGTGCAGTAATGACATATACACCACTTTGATTATTTTTGTTTTTTTCCACCATGTCTTGAAGATGGATATGCAACTGGATTAAAGTTTTACCAGTACCAGTGGGAATTGAAACCTGACCTATAGATTCGTTTTTTATTCTTGATAATGCATCAATTTGATGAGGACGTAGATTCTTTCCATCATTGTCCAAGAATTCAATACTCTCGGTAATTTTTGGTTCGAATTTTTCTGTGGTAATCTGTATAGGTTGCTCTATCTTAATTGTCTCTTTATTGTTAGGCAACATCTTACGCAAAGCACTTGCTATTTCTTTTCGGATTTCATCAATTGACTTCATACCGTATTTTATCATAATTTGTATATACTGCAACAAATAAAAATTTGAATAAATTTTTTAGGGATGGTATCTACCATCCCTAAAACAAATCCCCCATAAAATTATGGGGGATAAGCTCACTTTCTAATTCCATAATAATCAGGAAGAAATTCTCTGATGTAATCTTGGAGTTCTTGAGATACGTCAAATTTCTCAAATAACTTTTCATCATCCCATTCTTCTTTAAAATCAAGCCAAGGTATAAGACCAAGTTCACCGCCGACTAAACTTACACCATTTTTATAGATTGAAAGACAAAATCTTGCAAAATCTGTTTTGAGATATTCTATAAAGTTATATTGTTCTTGTTCACTATCAAAAGCGAATGTTGGAGGATTTTGATTTGTTTTTCTTATACCTTTATTATCATTAGAAGATTTCATAACCATTGTGTAAAAATCATCTTGTGCGATTTTTGAAGAATCTGATTTTGCAGACAAATTGACATGACCACGAATCCTTGCCATTTGTACAAAAAATTTATCTGCTGGTGGATTCTCAGCATCAATCTTAACATCATTAATACTTTGATATGTCTTGATAGATTCAAAAAATGGTTTCACTAAAGTTATCCATTTCTCACCATATTTACTGATATCAAAAATATCACTTAAATTATAATTTTCATTAAAAAATGAAATATCAATGTTGCCACTATGTTTGGAATTTATGTGCGTAATCACTGTAGGAACATATAAACCAATATTGAATACAGGATTACCATTAAACATTTCTACTGATTTCAAAGAATCTTTAATTTGATTTCTGAAGTCTACAGTGAACTTTGTTCCATACTTGCAGTCAATTAACCAAGTAGAAGGGTGTATTGCAATTATTTCTTCTGAAATACCAACAAGTTCACTTAATATTTTTATGTCTACATTGTTAGTGTATGGTGGATTACTAAAAACCAAATCAAATTTCATATCAATGCCTGTTATCATTTTCTTCAATGCTGGAACAGAAAACTCATCTAAATTATATGATTGTACTTTGAAAATCTTAACAGCACAAAGTTGTTCAATTTTGTTGTCTGAAATAAAAACAACATCTGACGAATTAACTTTTTGTTCATCTACTAAAATATGAAGAAATTCTATATTAAATAAAACTAATATTTTCTTATTTTGTAAAGATGTTTTACTGACCATCTTACGAATAAGTGAATAAGGTGTTGGATTCTCCTGCCAATGATTTCCTAGTTTCGATACCCAATTGAAAAATGAAGCACGTTCATCAGAATCATTTAACTTATAACTCATTTGCTTTAAAAAGTTATCATCAGCAAGGGTTTTGTTTTTTAATTCATAGAGATTCATTGATAAACTCTTCCATGTCTGAAACAAACTGCATTTCCGCTTTTTGGGAATATTTCTCTAGTGTATCACCAAATATCTCAATTACTCTGTCTGTGCAATTAATCCAACCATTTTTGTAAATGTAAATGCCAGAACAATTATCAGGTAAAGATTTCAAATGTTTACTATCACCAATAAACAAATTGATATACTGTGAATAAATGTGCATCAACTTATAGCATGATGATAATTGTAGTTCAGAAAAATAATGTGTTTCATAGAGAAACTTTTTGTATTGGAAATCATTGCCAAGTAATGAGATTTTTTTACGAAGCATTCTGATAGTAAATTGACCATAACCAGCACAAAGGTCTAATGTGATTTTGTTCTGGTTTTTCCAATCATAATCACTTACTCTTTGTAACATCTCATCTACTAACCAAATCGGAGTAAAAACCTCACCAAACGTATCAGATTTTTCCTTGTTGGTTGCTACTTGTAAATGGTATTCTTTTGGCATAGGCATGATAGAAAAATCACCTTTTAATTTGGCTACATTTTTGAATCTTCTTTCAATACACTTAACTATATGTGTTGAATCATAAACTATCATGTTGTTTCCTATGTTATCATCAAAGTAATATACTTGCAAAAAATTTTACAGATATTTGTAGGTATGGTAGTACCATACCTAATTAAAATAAGGAAATCCCCCACACGACCTGTAAATGTGGGGGATTATTTTCACTTGGAGAAAAGAAAAAATCCAAGTGAAATGGGTTGAGTGGGATTTGAACCCACGACCAATGCCTTAAAAGGGCACTGCTCTTCCACTGAGCTACCAACCCAAACTAAAGGAAGAGGTTATGTTCTGCCCGTCTTCGTGACTAGTTAACGAGTGTCGATTTGAACAAAACTTACAATGATATGGCTTCATGACATGACAGGGATTGCTCTTACTGTCTAACCTCTCTCCAATCCCCCAGACGAGACTCGAACTCGTACTCTTTGCAGAAAAGGATTTTAAGTCCTTCGTGTCTACCATTCCACCACCGGGGGTTACAGGAATATTATACCATGACAAAAAGGGTATGCAAGAAAAAATAATTAGTAATAAAAATTTGACACAAAAAAATAGGGATGGTATTTCCATCCCTAAAATTTATAAAACAAAATTTATCGTGTCCAGATTTCGAATGTTCTTCCTGTACCTGTACTTAATCCTGATATAGTTACAGCTTCTACAGCAGAATATCTTGTTACACTTCCAGGACTTGTTTCTAAGTTAACATAAGAACCAGCAGTACCAGCAAATGCTCCAATACCAATACTTACTGTATCTGTTCCACCATCTGTTCTAGTTAAATTAAATGAAATAGTACCAGCTGTTCCAGTAGAAAAGTATTTTCTAAATTCGAGTAAACTACCAGGGAAACCAAATGTTCCTCCTGTAGAAACTAAATTTCCTGATGTATTATAATCGTATATTTTATATAGCAGTTCTTGTGCATATACTCTTCTGTATAAGTCTCTAAAGCTTGATAAACCTATAGCACTATTTGGATATGTAGCTCCAGTGTAATCTAAAGTTCTATCAGTTGTTTTGCTATCAAAGTAATCCCTAAATGAATATCCAACAACACTTTGGAAATATGTGTCTGTTGAGTACATTGTATTTGCATAGAATAATTCTAAATTTGAAACTAATGTATCTTCTGTGCTTCTTAATGCTTGTGTCAATACAAGAGTAGCATCATAGTTAGCATCTGTATTTGATGTAGGTGTGATTGTATTTGAAACAATAGTACGGTTTAGTTTTGTAAGAGATGCAGCAGTACCAGCTTGATCAACTAATAACTGATCTTGTAATTGTTTGTCAGCTAATCCTAAATTGATAGCATAACTTGTAAAAACACCAGCTTGATAAACAAATGACATAATATTCCCTCTAGTATGGATTTCTTATTTAAAGCATTTCGTTCCTGTTTTTTTGATAAATTATTTTAGGGGATACCTGTATCCCCTAAAAGGTAGTTGTGCAAATTTTTCTCATAAAAAAATCCCCAGAGAAATCTGGGGATTACTTGACAAATCACGTTTACTTGGATTTGATGAATTCCAAATAAATCTTATATGCATCCTCATCTGAAGTGAACTGTTTAAGGATGGCAAATACTGGGTTGATTCGATGATGGTCATCAACATTCTTGTAGAAATTTTTGAGAGCATTTCCTACTGCTGGTCGTCGATGAGCATAGAGCCATGATAACATCACAAGATATTGAAATCTTTCATCTGCCCAATTCGAGGTCATCTTATTATCAAGATTTAATTCGAGTTGGATTTCTATCTTTGGTGCATCTGGGTGACCTTCATACATGCCATCTTCAGGTTCATCATCAGACTCATCGTCACAGTTGCAACATTTTCCACACTGTTCACAATCCGTACACCAAGAGTTATATTCTGAATTACAACCAGCGCAAAGGTCTTCTTCTTCCTTATCGTTCCAGATATCAACATCATCATCATTTTCTGTCTGGAAACGGGATGCATAAACAGGGTCAGATAAGTCAATCTCATACTCATCTACTACCTTGTATTTGCAGGTGCGGAGTTTCTGGAAATTGCAGTCTGTTGGAATGGAAACTACATCTGCTGGGTTGATTTCTACAAGCACCAAGTGACCATCCCTGTCCATATAATTCTTGGCATATTCTATAGTACCTGCGTGTAAACCATGTGAACATCCGATATTCTTATCATCATCCACTTTGTTTCGTGGCATTTCAAGAACATTACCTACAGTATTAAGGAATGTTCCAGAATACTTATCGTAGTAATCTGAACGTACTGCTTTGTATGCAATAAAATTACCATTATCAGTGATTGGCAGGTTTTCGTGGTCAAGGAATGTATACAGTTCGTCAACAGCACGTTTTGATGGATTGAGATTAAGTTTGAGAATAAATTTGAAGAGGTGAACACAATCTAAACCATGCTCTAGGAACGAAAGTACACGAGTGGCAAGTGTGGAGTGAACAGGTTCACCAAAGACATAAAGGTTACCATCCTTAACCTCAATGCCCTCGTAGGATGCATACAAAGACTTAAGACGCAATTCTGGATTGACACAACTTACATAAGTATCCCAGTCTTCTGCTTTGTATGCCTCAAATGCTTTAAGAAACATCGGGTTCTGTGCATTGATGAAATATGGTTTGCCATCCAATATAACTGTGATGTGACCCGACTGCGGATTTGGGTCTGCGTTCTTAGCGAATAACTTCACGATAGTTTCCTTATGACCAAATTGATATATTGATAATATCGCAACAATAGATGGGTTGCAACATATATACAGAAATATATTATAGCTGAAAAAATATTGCGATAATTTTTTAGGGATGGTATTACCATCCCTACTCGAAATAAGCAAAAAAAAGGAGGCTCGAAAGCCTCCTTTCTGGATAGATTGTTTTGAGGAAACCTACCTACCCATAACGTAGTCGTTAAGTACATCCATGTACTTGGTTTTGCTAAATACCAAGTCGTTGTATTCAAAGACATTCTTGAGCATTGGATGATTGTCCAATGTCTCATTGATTAATTCCTTGCACAAATCATACAGATGAAAGTCAAACTTATAATCACGATAAACAAAGAATCTTAATGCTTGCATCTTTAAGGTTGTCATAGTATCTGTAGAGTAATTGTCAAGTAGGATTTGCTTAAGCTGTTCTTCCCTGTCGTTTGAACATTGCATTCCTCTACGATAGTAATCTACCCAAATACACTTGATATCATCAGATATTTTGCATTTGTTTACTAATGCTATCTTTTCAGATGTCATTTCATCAATTTGTTGTTTGATATGGTCATTTAAAGAAACCCATCCATTACCAAGTTTCTTTAAGTCTGCGGACTTGATACCATATACCGTATCAACTCGAATTCCCAAAGTGGACGCATTGTTCAGTAGTTGGTTCAGGTCAGTTACATCAACAATTTTACTGCCATCTGGATATCTCATCTTTGGATTGAACCGATTGATTTCTACATAAATCCCTTCAGAAATACCAAGGGACAATTTCTCATCAATCCAAGATTGTGATGCAGATGTACGATGAGGCATAAACCTATATACATCAGACTTGACCATTGTTCTCGAAACTCTAGTCTTGATTGTTTTGTCAAAGCGCAGAGAAGCAACATCAACAAAAGTAGCACCCTGCCAGTCAGGATGATTTACGAATTCATCTCTGTCTGCTTGGTTCTCGAATTTGAATAAGAATGCATTATCCAAATTGTATGATGATTGAGATATCCTTGGTCTTACTGATGTTTTGATAACATTCTCATGATAAGTAAAGATAATCTGGTCTTCATTATGACTTAAGTCCGATATCACTTTGTAAGACGTATTGTTATTTAAATTTCTCGAAATACGGAGAGCCTCTTTGAGCATCTCATATTTCTTCAGTTGAATATTCCAAGAACGTCTACTGCTATAGGTTTCCCCTTGAAAATCTACACTGATATTGAAAGCACGAATTGTTGCAAACAATTCACAAAATGTCTTATCAAATAAATACAAAGATTTGCACTTATCAATTTCAGATTGGACATCAGATTTAATGTCTTCAAGTATTTGCTTCATCTGTGAAACTAGAAAGGACTTTGTACGTTCGTCCATTTCAAGGTATTCACGGGAAGCGGCTGGTGTGACTGTTCCTATCTCAGCATATAACTTGATGTAGTTATTCTGGAATGGACTTAACTCTCTTGCATCATCCGCATTCAAAGACAAATCGGATAATTTAAAAGCATAGTTCACATTACCCATTCGCACAACATGGTTACTTTCATGCCACGTATTATGAATGGAGTAAGTATCTTTCTTGATTAAGAAACTTTTCTTATGTGTATCTTGCATCCTTCTAACCACAAAATCATCATTACGAACAATTGGTTGTGGTACGAATTCTGCTAGAAATTCACCTGCGGTAGTTTTAAAAGAATAAAGGTCATCTGGGTTGATTGCGATTGTTATTTCCAAACCAGTTTCTGTGGTTGGCTCTTCATACAATTTTGCAATAACACCCAATCTGGTATCATCAATGAATGCTTTGTAGAGAGACTTTGTTCCATTGTGATATGAGGTGATTAAGAAATCGTTGACATAGCAGAATGCGCTCTTGCATCCTAATCCAAGCATACCTACTTGGTCATTTGTATTACGCTTACTAGATTCAGCATATGAGACATAGTCATTGAGCATAAACTCTTCGGACAATCCATACCCAAAATCACGAATGGTAAGTGTGTTGTTGAATGGAGTAGGAAAGATAACCTCAATTGGCTTATCACTGATACCTGCTTCAACATGAGCATCGTATGCATTGGTGCAGTATTCACGAATGATTGCCAATGGCTTGTTGGTGTAAATTTTCTTACGTGCAATGTCAAACATAACACCAAGGTTCTTATCCTTGATGGAAAAGAATGATTGCTTGATGACACCCGATTGCTCGATGTCAATTGTCGGTGAATTCATTTTCATGATAGGTTTCCTCACAAGAATATTATCATCTGTACATAACCTATGCAACATATATTTCAAAAGAAAAATTTTGACAAATTTTTGTAGGTATGGTGAACACCATACCTAAAGGATCTTTGCTAATTATTTTTTTAGAAGCTTATAACAGCACTTAAGCACAAATAACACAGTATAAACCTGTGTTATTTGCATTATAAGAGAGTTTAGAGGGACTTATGTTGCCTAAACGGCAACATAAGCGTATTGATTGATTGTTTTCTCTTTCTCTAACTTTGCACGTTCGGAAATCATTCCCCAACGCTTGGAAATTGCTTGCAAATCACTATCAATGGATGGTGCAAGGATAAAACTTGCTTGGGTTTCCATTTGTTCGCGCATACTACCCTTATAATCTTGTGATGCACGGGTAAGACCGTTCACAATACCAAAAGCAGTGTTTTCGTGAACATGACCGTTTGCTTCATGCAAACTATCCAAGTATCCCTTGTGCCAGAGTTTACCTTGTTCAATGGTCATTTTCTGGTCACGGGCAAGTAGTGCAATAGTTGCAAGTGGGTTTTCAACCTTGACCTGCTTGGATAAGGACATGAGAGTGAGAAGGTCATTACCTTGCGTCAAAGCACTCTTAACAGCATTGGTGACCTGTTCTTGTAATTCTTTAAGGTCAATCTTACCCATGTGTCGTTGGTTGACATTGATTTCATCTTTAGCATCTTGTCTACCCCAAATCATTCCATTAAGACAAATGGCACGGAAGAGGAATGGAGAAATCTTGAAAGTGGAATTGCGAATTTCAGAATTTCTGAATGCAATACCCACACCGTAGTCACTATCTGGTTCACTCTTCATGTAGTCTGGCAAAAGAACATTACCATAGATATCATCACCATCGTTGAAGATGTGTGAAGCAAGTGCATCCTTCAATGATGGTAGAGCATTGACTACCATGTCCATGGCTTCAGAATTATCAATCACACCATATCGTTCAGATACGATGGCACGAATGACATCGTTGCCTTCATCATCATGTCGAACACGTACACGGAAATCCCGTGGTTCTTTGCCAGAGTGGTTCCAAGTGGTTTCCCGTCTGTCCAATTCTTTGTTGAGAAACTTTACCAGTTCTTCATCATATTCACGCTCTTGAAGGAACGAAACCATGGATGAAGGAACGTCTGTAAAACCACGAAGAGAGTTAAGACCAGACTTGGTTAATGGTGTGCCATCAAGCAGAGTGTTAGCATCAAGCAAGCGGATTTCAGATTCCTTCTTGACGATGTCTTCCTTGTGCTTGGATTGTTCCTTGACTGTAGAAACAAAGTCTGCGAATGGGGTACATTTGTCTTGCCAAACTTTGGCAACATGACGATGTGATGCAGAGGATTGAAGACCGATAGCATTGAACCAATTGCCATTGGCATCTTGCTTTGCTGTTGAACCTTCCTTGACTTGGAGGGATGAGACATTGGTGAAGACAGACTTGTTTGGTTCTGCTTTGATTGGTGCATCGTCCAGTTCAAGGAACGATTTAGGTGTATCCGACATAGCGATTGGCTTCCTTTGTAATTGAAATTTACACTAGGATATTACCATGTGTGTATATCATATGCCACACTATTTAAAAAAATAAGCTAGAGAAAAAATTTGACAAAAATTTTTAGGGATGGTAAATACCATCCCTAAGTTTAAGATGTAAATTAAAAAAACTAAAAACCAACAGGAAAGTCTTCTTCTATACAATAGTAATTATGATATAAATCAACAGGAGCATTCATAGCTACAGGATAGATATTATTGGTATTACTACATACCCAGAACTCTCCTCTGTTATAATCATTGATATTGTATTTAGTAAGTCTAGGAAGTGTTTTTAAATAATTAGAATTTGCCCACCAGAAATTACCAGAGAAGTGTTTAGGATTATCAACATATAATCCTCCAGCTACATCATGATCTTTTAGTGCTGCAATACATTCTTCCCACTTAGCTATATTATATAAATCTAAGTATCTCACCCAAGCATCAATGTTTCTTTTAAGATTTGGATTTAGATGAGAAACACCTTTAGTATGTAAATATAAGACTGGAGTATTAGTCTCATACTCATTAGCTTTTTTTAATATCAAATTTAGTGTATCTGGTTCACTATTGAATTGTGCATTACTAATAAATGAAAGTTCAATCTTGGGATATACATTTCTTAAGTCATCTAAAAATTCTTGATGATGAGGATAGAAATTAAAAACAGGTAAATAGATTTTATTAACAGCGTCATATAGACCTGACATTTTTAGTTTTTTAAATTTGTTTGTCAGTACTGTTGCAAAATCATTAGTACAATAGCAGTGAAAGAAAATATCCATATTATATTTTTACATTATTCCATTGAAATAATTAGTGGAGTTGTAATACCAAGATATCCACCAGCAACATTATAATCAACCCATTCTATTGCATCTATTTCAGCATCATCTTCTGAGATTGGATTTTCTGTATCTTTTAAATATTCTTCTTTGAAATGGTTTACTAATCTTTCATAAGAATAAATAGCAACATCTACAAACTTATCTTCTCTTACTATTTTAGCAATACCAACGAGAGCTGAATCACAACCATTATAAATAATTGCATCTTCACAATGCTCATCTAAGTATTCTCTAATCTTTTCTGTTTCAGTCATAATATTCCTCCAGGTCTTTTGTTACGATAGATTGTGGTTCAAAACCAATCTTCTTTGCTTGTGCTGGTGTTAGTGGTTTTCCATCAAGATATACTGTTGGATAAATCTTGATTTGTTTACCATCTTTAGTTTCAAAGATGCTATCCCTTACATGTTTTATATTATCATACTTAGAGAAATAACACTTAAAGTCAATCATCCAATCTGATTTATATTTATCAAACTGTTCTCCAGTCCAAGTGTAATCATCTAAGGAGGGGAGATTATCAAAGAAAGATTGAGGTCGAGAATAATCTTCTTTTAAAGTAACATTGATATTGTCGTGTTCTAATCTTTTAATAAATAATCTCAAATCACCATCTTCTTCAATATAAACTTTTCCTCTCATATGTCTAGAATAAACACTGACAAGTTTTGATATTTTTAATTTACGAAGATAAGATAATGTTGTTTCTACATAACCGTGTCTTTCAGTTATGTAGTATGTAAATGTTTTTTCTGCTGTAGGATTTTCAAGAGAGAGTTCTGGATTCATAAGACTAGTATATCATCTTGCTATAGGAGTGCAAATTAAAAATTATTTGCTTTTTAAATATAGGATTATCTTGATAATCCTATAAAAATATCCCAAAGTTTTTCTTTGGGATATTTTATTAACTTAGGTTATCAGTGTAAGCAAAGGAGTGAAATATTTTAATTTTGAATTTCTCTCCCTTCTTATATTTTTTATTTTCTCTTAGGTAGATAACATACCAACCAGAAGTACCAACAGAGAAGAATGTGGATTTATCTTTCTTACGTTCTTCTAGAATAGTTTTATAAAGATATTCAATAATCTCAGCTTCTTTTGTGAATGAATAAGCTGGATTGATATTAGTAACTTGTCTAATCTCTTTAATTCTATCTTGGTAATTGCAAAGATATTGGATTTCCTTATCCAATATCTTTAATTCTTTAACTGTCATTTTGGCTTCCTGTAAAAGAAATAGTAACTACCCACTTGAGTGTGTTCTATATCTATTGTATCAAGATATTTGAAGAAATCAACTTTACTTTTTTCTATTATATTTACTCGTGGGAAATCAGGTATTTCTTCATTAATAAAATACACTCCACAATGTATCTTTGCATTCTCTGATATATAAGTTTTCAAGGATACAAAGTTCTTGATTGGATCTAGTGATGTTAAAAGAAAAATACTAATTAAGGGTATCATATAAGATTCCTTGCTCCTTTAGTTCTTTGATTTTTTGAATGTTTAATTCATTCTGTTCATTTTTTCTTTTACGGATTAATTCTTTAGCTTTGATAGAACAAAGATGTTGACTTTTGTATCTGAATAATTCAACACCATTTTCTTCAGCTGTAAAGTAATCATCCACTTGAAATAATTGGATTGGAAAAATGCTGGAAGAAATATCAGTCCTTACTTTGATTAATCTTTTCAATTGCATATCTTTCTGCTGCACGTCTTGTTTGTAATTGTTGCTGGACATATCTCTCGCAAGTCTTAACTGTTTTGGATGTTTTTAAAGTATATCCAAATTGGTCTTTGACTGCATATCCCTCTTCCATTTTGTAAACATAGAATCCATCAGCCATATAGATAAACTTTTCAATCTTCAAAGTAAGCATCCTCATACTCGAAAAATCCAATGTCATGAGATTTGAAATTATCATCTGTTACAATTATTTCTTTTTCATCTGCCTCTAAACCAGCAATCAAAGAATATGTTTTATCATTGATTTTAAAAGAGTAGATTTGATTCTCGAAATTGTATTCATACTCTACACTATCAGGAACAAAGATAGTTCCAGTAATTGTAAATTTTAATTCTTTCATTCAGCATCCTCGAAATAATCTGATTCAATTAAAGAGCTCGATTTTAGTTCTTCAACGATTCCTGGTTGTTGAAATAATCCTTGCATAAACGCTCGAATTATTAAATCTTTTGTTTCATCATCATACTCGCTCGAAAGTTCATCTCTCAAACGGTCTGCCATTGCTCGAATCCATTTCAAGTTTTCCATACGCTATTATATCATCTCTAACATAAAAAAGGGGAGACTCGAAAATCTCCCCTCGAAATATTTTAGTCTTCCTCGAAATACAATTCCCCATGAAGACATACTTTATAAATATATCCATCTGGAGTATCTAGTGCTTGATATTTATTAAATACAACATCATCTAGATATGTTTCATTAAAAGCATCATTAGTATCAAGGGAGATGACACACTCTACATCATCTCCTTGTTCTGCTCGAATTTTCTGGAGTGCTTCGATTAGTTCTTTAATTGTCATTCGCTTTCCTCAAGCAATTCAGACCACTCATCCCATCCGCCCCACTTACCATCTTCCACTGCTTCTCGAAAATTATCGTAGGAGCAAGTTTCCTCGAATTTACCATCTACACAAGTAAACTCATAATGGGAGTCATTCTCAATACTACCAGATACCATTTCAAAAGTAGCATTAGGATAGAGTTTGGATAATCTGATTACGAAATTCTCTGGTGTTCCCCATGGACTATTAAAATTATATATAATAGTATTGAAATCAGTTAGTTCTTTGGATGTACATTTATTAGCATCCCACTTTACACCCCAATTTTCAATATTCCAAGAATACCATTCGTAGTGTCCAGTTTCCTCGAATGCTTTGAGATTTTGAATAAGTTGTGTAGCACATTCAGCATCCCATTTTTCACCAGCAAGTTTAATTCCCTCAAGTGTTAGGAATTTAGTACCTTTGCTTTTATTAACTCCAGCAATAAAAGCATCAGGGTCAAGATGAGGAGAGCGTGTTCCATCTAATATTGATGGCATAGGAATAAAAGAATTATATAATCCTTCAGTGTTTGCTTTATTTTTAAAAGCATCTAGTTCTTCCTTGGTTTGGAAGATACAGGTAAGTTCATTCATTACCCAGTTTGGCATTGTTGGCTTCTTTCTCGTACATCTTGAATGTACAATGTGTTATATCATCTGCTACAATAAATTGCCAATAGTTCCTCGAAATATTTCTTTTGTAAATATCGTATCCCTTTAGCTGCAGATAATAAAAATTATACGTAATTAAGGACCAGCTAGTAAGATCTTTACTTTCTCTTACTAGCTGTTTTGCTACACTAATCTTCACTAAATTCTGCATCTTTATAACGTAGATTAGTTATGCTATGATTTTCCATTTCCTCGAATTGATGAAGGATATCATAACCTCCAGCACCAGCTTCAGCAACAATACACACCTGGAGCATATACATAATGTCATTAAATTCTAATGCATATAATTTTCCAGCAACATCATAGTGTTTGATTGCATCATCAGGAATTTCCATTGTTCCTGTAACATTGAAATTAATCTTCAATTGCTTCCACCTCGATTTCTGAATCTACTGATATGTGTTTAATTTCATAATCCAATACAGACCAAATATCATTTGGGAATTGAATTAATTCTTCTGGATTATTTGGGTCTACTTCTACACAATTAAAAGATAATAAAGGTTCGAACATTACTTCTTCACACTCAAAAATTCCACCATCATGTATTTTAACATTATCTGGAATTAGGAATTCTGCTGTAAAGGTGATTGTCATCTTTCTCATATTGGCTTCCTCGAAAAATATTATATCACAAGCTTCTTAAGTTTGAGGGGGAACGACATTGTTCCCCCTCTTGTTTACTAAGGAACAAGAAGCCAAAAAAGTTCCCTAGTAAATTTTTAAAATTGGAAGTGTAGTTGGTTCTCTAAGCAAGAAGACCAATACCTCGAATTTTTATGTCCTTGTTTTACGTCCCAATAAATACATCTTGCAATATAATTAGGAGCAGACATTTTGTTTGCTCGATAATGCCACTTTCTCTCTCCCTGCTCATATATTGCTACATCTTTGGGATTATCTTTTTTATATCCCTGTTCATTCATTCCTAGTAATCGTAGCATATGAACATCAAGACAAACTGCTTGACATTTTTCTGGATAGCATAACTCTAAAGCAAAACTAGTTTTTGCTAATCCTATTCCCCACAATTCATTAGAGAGACGATTTCTAAAATTAAACCAGTTCTCTCTATTAGTCTTTTTAAATCTATCAGGATTAGACCAGAACTTGCTCGAAAAATCCCAGATATAATTGGTACGTTGATTATGACATCCAGCTCTACCAATTAATAATAAGTGAGCAAGTTTATCTTTGTCATTCTTCCATTCGTGATAATTTTTAATATGATTGTAAGCACGTACATTGCTTTCCCATGTTGTGTGAATGCTAGTGTATGCAAACAACCATCTTTGGAAAAACTCTCCATCTGTTTTAGGAGCAACACTATTCCAATATTCTTTATATTGATTCACTCTGTGTGAATCAATATTATTTAACACACTCTCAAATGTCATTTGGCTTCTCTTTCTTGGTTTTGGCTTCCAATCTAATATATCAGATGCACTATAGGATTGCAAGAAAGAGAGGACATTTTATTTTTCTCTATAGTGTGATAATATTTGTTTGTATGTTTCTTTTTCTATTAATAAGCTTTCCCATTCTTTGGATTCCTTATTAACTTTAGTAATTGTTGCAGTTTTATTTTCATAATGATTTGCAATAGATAGTGAATAATTATCATCTTCTAAATACAAACATTCGAAATGCTTTGACTCTGTTTTATTAATTTTAGAAGGATGATAATTTTTATATAAATCATTTAAATATTTATTCTTATCATCTGGATCTAACATTGGAGGATAAAGCTTATTGTTTAATAATGTCAAGGATTTCTCTCACTTTCAAGAATGCTTTTTTAATTTTAGTCTCTACATTGATCATTAGTTTTTCTTCATTTTGATCTTGTAGTTCTTCAGCATCATATTTAACTGTTTGATGATTGGCACTCTCTAATGATTTTAACATTATAGAGAATAATAAACCAGCTTCATCTTCACTTAATGTGCTGCTTATCTTTTTTAACTTATCTTTATTCGTCATTTTTAAATAAACTCAGTATTTTATATATTGTTTGTAATTTAAAATTACTTAGTGAGGTGTAAACATTGATTTCCTCCTCTTCAATGTTCTCTAATAATATCTCTATAAGCTGCAGTACACTATTAGCTTCTTCCTCTGTTAGTATATCACAGAGCTGCTCGAATTTCTCTTTCATTGTATCTCTTCAGTATGTCCAGGATTGCGTAATCTTTACTTTTTAATTCTACATCAAACATTACATCTTTATTATAATTAACAGGAAGATCTTCTGCCATATCCCTGTGAGCTCTAGTACCATTTTTTCCTTCACTATAATGGAATATTGGAGTACAGTTCCAGGTAGAATAAGCTAATAAGAATGCATCCTCATGAGACATATTATTATTAAGCATGTTGTGATGTAAGTTATCATAAGTAACAGGAATATTATAAGTATCGTAGAAATATTTCTTCAATATTTCTACGGTCCAGGTTTTTCCAGTATCGTTGTTCTCTAATACTAATCTACTCTTTACATTAGAGGATAGTTTATTATAATTATCTATGAAGGTTTTTGATAACTCTTCTGGATCCCCTTCTTTTCTCACATGGATATTTAGTGGATTATAATAACTCTTACTCAAACCTAAGCGCTCGAAAATCTCAGCATGGAATTCTAAATCAATAAGAGAATGATTTATTTTTATTGGATCATCTGAAGTGAGAGTTATATATTCAGAGGGATGTGCACTAACTCGAATTTTTGTTTCTTTAATAGCTGCAGAAACATTATTTATTTCTTCTTCTATTAATTTATAATTAGGAAGATCTTCTAGTTCTAACATTACATCTGGATGTTTAATAACTGGACAAAGATCACTCGAAAGTCTATATCCCTTTATATTATTAGCAGCACAGTGATTAATAATTTTTCCAGTAACAGAAAAATTATTAATAATAATCTCTGACAGCTTCTCTAATGACTCAGCTTTATCTTTACTCGAAAAACTCTTATAAGTCATTGTTCGAAATTTGTATCCTTGTTCAGCTAGGATATTTGAAATACAACACAAGGATAAGTTCATAACGTTATGATATCATAGAAGGAATAAAGTAACAATATACGGAACAAAAAATCATCATGAACGAAGAAATTTTAAAGAAGCTTGGTTATAATAATATTGCTCTCGAAATGTTATTAAAAAGAGAAGCAGAGATTAATACTGATAATCTAAAACCTGAAGATATTATATTACCAGGACAAAATAGAAATATTAATAATCAAGATCCTACACAAGTTTCTATAGATAATATTCATAAACAATTTATTGCTTTATCTCAAGCAGTTTTAGATCTTCCAGAAGAACAC
>Ga0214921_10001610_pt1 | contig 37979 bp, 54 predicted proteins | sample LL1505_MetaG_FD_177992 | JGI IMG/M metagenome (GOLD analysis project Ga0214921, IMG submission 177992) | Freshwater microbial communities from Lake Lanier, Atlanta, Georgia, United States - LL-1505 | ecosystem: Environmental > Aquatic > Freshwater > Lake | place: USA: Georgia | collected...
GTTGAATAGGTCTGCTGGTTTAGTGATGATGCCCTTGTCCTTTAGATAGGTCGTCCACGCCCCATTCAATTGAAGCAGGCAACGGCTACCACCATTAGGGTCTTCACGGTTGAAAGCACGGTTGAATCCTTTGCTCTCTCTAAAAATCAGGTAGTCAAGGGTTCGCATCGCGTCCTCTTTCCAACCAACTTCACGTGCGAGTGCCCACCACTGGGGTACTTTGGCGTCTGCTGGTATTGGCAATGGTTCTTCCCTTACTAAACGAATGTTGTCGGTTGATGATGGCGTTCCTGTCGTCGTCGTCTCTGCTGGTGCTTGTGCCATCGCTACCGTTCCCCCTGCTACCCCTAAACCTATAAGTAATGCTGTAAAAATCTTTATCATTAGTTCTCCTAATCGTAGGTGGATACTGACATCAACTCCTTGACTTGCTCTGGGTATATAAGAAAGCCTTTCGCTGGGTTGTCTGAGTGTTCCGCCGCTACCAACTGTCTGAGTTGAGTGACGTTATGTTTGAGGTAGCGTTTCAATCTGCGTACTTCAATTATAACGAATGCGTTGGGTGAGAACAAATAGACCCACCATTTTGCTTGTGTTACCTGTATTCCGCTTGGCTTCCACCCTGTATTACGTGGGTTCTGTTCGTACTCTACGAAGATACGACCATTGCGGTATCTGTCATACTTCACCTCAAAAGAACCCTGACTTAAGTCCGAAAGAAACTGCAAAACAATTTCTTCGCCTTGATGTCCGAACTCTAAATCTTTTGTGAAGTCAAACTGTTTGATGTCGTGTGATGGTACGTAACCTTCAGTACGTTCAGCCACTAGTAGCCTGCTTGCTTCAACAGTTTCACTAAGTCTTCTAAACGGACAAGCGCATACTGGTCAGCAGGGTTGCCATAGTTACGGCGCTTCGCCACAACTATACCTATCTCTGCGTTCGCGTTCACTCGTTCGTTCTCAGCCTCATGCAACCAACCTGAGAAGTTGAGTGTCTTATGGTTCTTGCATTCCCATACAAGACGTGGGTCTGTTCCAGTGATGTCGCCTTTGTCTAACGTGCCTTGTAGTGTGCGCCGTTCAACGTGAGGGTAAAAGTCTTTGAGATAGTTCACTACGAACGTCTCAAAACTAGTTCCCTTGGCTCGCTCCTTGGACATTCCTCACCTCCTGCTGTAACAGTTGGCGAAGTAAAGCGCTACGCCCTACGCCACGTTCTTTGCAGAGTTGTGTTAGCACATCGTGTTGCTGTGCGGTGATACGCAACGCAATCATTTTCACTGAACGGTCTTTGCCTGTTGGGTCTACTGTTCGTTTCGCAGCCATCACAGTCCTGTCTTAAGAATGGTGAACGCGTCACGCAACAATGGCAACTGTGACTGGAGGATTACTCCGTCCCAATTCAGTTGTGCTTTTGATGCAACGATGGCTGGGTCTAGCCCTACCTTGTCGCATGCGTCCACGAATTGTTTTACTTGTTGTTGAGTTAGAGCCTTGTCTGCTTCTACCTCGGCGGTCACGGGTGAAACCTCAGCAGGTTTAGTCGCACGCGGATGTGCAGGCTTGCTGTTGGTCTGTGGTTTCCCCGCTACTTCTTCTGTTTCCCACTCTTGCTTGCTCCATAAACTTGTACAAATTCCGAAGCGCATGCTGGCGTTGCGTAAATAGTCGGACGCTAATTCCTTGAGCAAGTCGGGCTTTGACGCTTGGACTGAGCCGATACCTAGACGGCGTACACCATGAATGGTCATCCATCCTGCCATGTGTGCCATGCCATTGACCACACGGTATGCAGGTAACCCGTCAGCATCAAATGCAACAGGTTCCCATGTCCACTCAGGGTCAATCTCAATCAACATCTTTGTAACTTCAGCGTGACCTACGAAGTCAAGTTGAATGCCACCCTTGGGTAATTTGCCTACAAGTTTTGGGTCTGGTACGCCATACTTGCCGAGTACTTCTTCTAATTTCATGCTCGTTCTCCCTTCAAGAGAAGTGTTCTATTGGTTACTTGCTTGCTGTACTTATCTGCTATTGCAGGTTCTAATGCTTTCAATGCTTTGATGTCAAGTGACTGCCACGTCTTGCCCTTCCATGTGGCGACCATTGTTCCGTTTACCGTAGCGTATTCGTTTGGTCCAATCAAATCGCATAGTTCTGCTTTCAACTGGTCCTCAATGATGCCGAGTTCTTTCAACTCTTTCTTTACTTGTTTGAGTCGGGCGACCAAGTCAAGAGTGTCAGGTGGCAGTTCAATCGTGGTGTCCGTCGGACGTTGGTAGCGGGTCGTGATGGTTTCGTACGACCACTTGACACCCTCAGGTGTGATGCCCAAATCGCAGGATGCCAGCCACTTTCCGACTGCTTCAATGTGCTCATTCTTTTCTCCTTCTGTAATGGTTTGTTCATGTATATAGAAACTCATGCTTGAATCAAACACACCCCAAGTCACCTGACTTACGTCAGCACAGATGGCTTGCTGGATACCTTGGATACGCCAGTAGTCGGGCAGTTCGCCTGACCATTCACGGTTCATGGTTTTGATTTCAAGTATCTTGCGTTCGTCACCATTCTCATAGAAGCCGTCAAGGGTGGCAATCATTCGCGCACCATTCTCAGTTTCACATGCGAACATTTCTTCAGGTGTGAAGTACGGTATGCCTGTTCGGTCAATCGCCCATTTGATACAGAGTGGTTCAAGGTCGTTGCCACGGGTCATTGCCCATGTTGGTGGGATAGGTGCGGGGGGTATGTCACCTAACAGTTCTGCAGCGTACTTGTCCATCGGGACGAACGGGTGTAGCCCGTAGATTGCGGCTACTGCTGATGCTGATACTCGTTTACGTTTCTGTTCGTCCCAGAAGCGAATGTCAAGCCAGTCTTGTTCTCCGTGTGTGGGTTTGGTAATGCGATAACGCTTGATTTGCATGTGCTTCCCTTTCTTGTAAGTTGATAGGTCTCACCTTACAGGGAAGTAATACTGTATGTCAAGGGTTTTTTGGAAAAACTTTCATAGTCTTTACCATCGCAACAGGTATGCATAACACACCATCTACGTCATCGCTGTCTGTTTTAGATTGGTAGAGAGTTATATGGTCTGGCTTGCCACCTTGTTCAACAGACAGCATGAACCCGCAACTGTTGACCATGCACGGGTCTTGGTCAATGTCATCTATCGGTGTCCACGCTGATGTCGCGGCATGTGCGTCCATCCATGTGACCATGACCACGGGGTGACTGTGCCCTTCTTCCATGTCAAGAGTTTACTGTCTCCCTCGGGCGTGAGGTTGCGGTGAGCAGGCGGTCTAGTTCATTGAGGGCACGGAAGAACTCGTCTTCTTCGGGACGAGAAACCCTTGCTGTTACTAGGTATTTGCGGATTGTCTCTAGTGTTTGGCGAGTCATAGGACCGACCAAGATACCAGCCTTATGAATTGTCTTGCGATTAGCGGGGATGGTTTTTTATATGCTCGCCTAATTGGTCAGACACTTTGTCAATTTTGTACTCAACAGAACCTTGCTTCTTGTACACCATCTTCAGCATGCCCATTACTATCTCGTGGTCTTTGCTGTTTTCTTTTTTAAGTTTCTGTATTAAGACAGTTAGCAGACCAAAAAAACCAGTAATAACAGCAACCCCAATAGAGGCAAGCCCAGTATCCACATCAAGCGGGCTTTCCTACAAAACGAATATGCCAAGGCTCTGCGCCTTTACCGTTCTCGTCACCTAAAACTTCGTGCGAGAACCCAAACTTGGTTTCATTTGCCAGTAGCCACGTAAGAACCTTGCCGTTAGCGTTCGCGACATCAACCGCAATGCCGTAAAGATGGCGTGAGCCACGTGCTTTATCGTTCGCGGGGTCATCATATGGTGTCGCAAGCATAGCCATGCCAGCCTTCAGATACCATTTTTCATTGTTCCACGTTTTAGTTGAAGCACCAGCGATAGGTTCTTTCTGGTAACGCTGACGGAAACCTGCCTCTTGCTGTGCAATAGAGCGCAGTGTGTCACCTGCTGAGGTTGGTTTAAGTTCTATGCCGTCTGCTTTAGCCGCGACAACCATTTCTTCCCATGCTGCAGCAGCACACTTTTCCAATTTGCCTCCACCCGTGATGGGGGCGACCATAGTTGGGGTAATCTCAGAAGGTTTCTTGCCTTTAAGATGTTCACACCAGTGGATTGGAAGGACAGTCCAGTTGGGTTTCGGCATTACTCAGCCTTTGGCTTTGAGCCGAATGCCTCGTTGATTTCTTCCATCGTAAGTTTGCCATCAAGTGATGCTTGTGCAAGTTTTTGAATAACAGTGGCACATGCAGCGAAGCCAGCCAAGACAGCAGACTTCCAGATTTCCAACTCAGGGGCAATGACGGCACTACCGCCAACGATTGCTAGTGCTGAGGAGAGGAATACTGCAACGATTCTGCCTGCGATGTCTTGTGCCTTTTTCATTCCATGTCTTTCTTTGAGAGGGTAAGTATTGAGTGTACCAAAACAACAACGCCTGTAATAAGGGTTGCCTGTCTTAAGGTAGGACCAGACAAGGTAATCAGGACCATGCCTGTACCTGCCCATGTCCATGAGTTATCAAGAATGTAATCTAAGAATTTTCTCATTGCCGTCTAATTCTAGTACCTGCAGCAGCGAGGGATATCCCTGCTGTGATGGCGATGAGGGTTCGTCGTGTGCCGACTGGGATGGTTGAGCCGACAGGAACATAGGTGTCAAGGGCGTTTTTGAAGATGTCAATTTTATCTTCAAATGTATTTCGGATACTGGTTGGGGCGTCCTGAACAGCCGCGATGAGCGCCTCGGTTTGGGCATCGGACAGTTCGGCTACATCTAATGCTTCAAAGATTTGTGCAGCCTGTTCGGTGCTAACTATTGCAAGCACTTCGGGAGATGTTGCAAGCGCGGTTGCCTGCTCCTGCGATGGTTCCCCAGCCAGCAACGCTTCCACTACCTGTGCCACCTGCTCAGGGGCTAGGTTAGCCAATGCTTCTACGAGGGCTTCTGTGGTTTCTGCCTCTGCAATTAGCGAATCCACTTCCTCGTCGCTTAGAGGGGCTTCTAGGGGGGTATCCGTGGCTTCTGGCAGGGTTGTGTCTACAACTGGCTGGAATGTAGTCTCAGGGGATGGCTCAGTTGTTGTGGTTGTTTCTTCGGGAAGCGTCGTTTCTGGCGTGGCTTCCTCTACTGTCGTGCTTGTGGTGCCTGTCTCGGTTGGTTCAGGCTCTTCAGGAACGACGGTATCAACGGATTCTGGCTCAGATATTTCAGGGACGGTAACAGGTGTTGGAACTGCTGGTTGTTCTGTTGTGGTCGTCGTTGATTCTGTTGATGTTGTTTGGGGTACGGAAGTACTGGTAGTTATTGTTTGAGGAACGGAGGTTGTAGATGTTGAAGTTGTTGTTGATGATGTTGTGGTTGTTGTCGCTGGCAGGGTGCTTGACGTTGTTGTTGTGCTTGTCGTGGTTGTTGTGGGCAGACTTGAAGGGGTCGTGGTACTGGAAGAAGAAGTACTAGTTGTTGTCTGAAGAACTGTTGTTGAGGTCGTAGAAGTAGTAGTTGTTTCTGGAACTGTCGTAGTAGTCGGGACTGTGGCAGGGACAGTCGTTTCGGGGACAGTAGTAGTAGAGGTCGTCGTCGTACTCGTGGATGTTGTTGTAGATACCCATAGAGATAGGTTACTGATTGTTAGGTTTCCAGGTTGGCAACAGGTATCAACAGAGTACTGGCGGAAAGTGAACACGTCGCCTCCGTGGACAGGAATAGATGCTGACCCGTTTTGGGTTTGCTGCCAAAAGTTACCAAGCGCTTTATACACACCGTTTATACCTATCTGAGGTGGGTCATAGTACGGTCCATCGTTTGTCTGGTATGTCCAAGTGAAATATATTGTGTCCACATTGGCAGGGATAGTGGTCTCAATCTTGACCCAATGCGCTTGACCAGAGCAACCGTTGCCATCAGGACCATGCAAGACGATGCTGTTATCTACTACCTCTACTGAACCGCCACAGTTTTGTGACTGGCTGAACGTCCAATTACCGAGAACATCGGCTTTAGCGGGTTTAGCAAATAGTGCGAACCCGATAGCGGGAATAACTATCAGCCAACGGGAGTTGCGACCCACATTACGGCTCTACAGATGTAGGCATAATAAAATTATTTGCAACAGCGTCATAGGTATAACCAACGCCAGCATAGTTTTTGCCTTCAACATCCAAAAATGTTTCCACCCAAGTTCCTAGATACCGCTCTGGGTTTGCTTCCATAAATTCTGCTGTTACCACAGCCATATCAACAACAACATTGTTGTCGTCAAGTTTTGCAAAATATTGTGTGCTCATACCTTAAACCTCACCATCACAAGACCGCTTCCACCTGCACCAGCAACACCGATTGAGTCACCACCACCATTACCCGTATTGGCTGCAGCGTTCACAGCCCCGTTGTAACTACCACCAAAACCGCCACGAGCATAAGTGGTTGCAACATTGTTAAAACTGCTAGAAACACCAGCACCACCTGAACCAGCAGTGCCACCTGAACCAGCAGTACCAGCACCACCCATGCCACCGCCACCACCACCTGGATATCCGTTGGTAGGACTTGTGCTTCCTGCACCACCTGCATATCCCGTGACTGTGTTTATCTGCGCCGACCCACCAACAACAGTTGAACCAAAACCTTCACCACCAGCACCCGATGCCCCGTACCTGCCAGCGACACCAACCGATTGAGTACCTGAACCACCTAAAGCAAAGATGCCACCACAACGGCTAGTACCAGTAGTTACAGAGTTGACGGCACCACCTGGTCCGACTGTCACAGTTTGGTTTGCTGAGAAATATGCAGTTGTTTCAACCAACTGTCCAGCACCACCGCCACCTGAACCGTTACCACCAAGATTTGATGAACCACCACCACCACCGACAACAAAAACGTCAAACAAACCCGATTTAGTAACTGTTAGTGTTCCATCAGTTGTGAACGTAAGAAGCGTGTAGTTTACGCCGCTAATAGTTATTGACGAACTTGTTCCACCTGTTGCTGTTCCGTAACTTACGCCACCGTAGGGAAAAAATATGGAGGCTGACGCCGACGTGAAATAAAGTGTGCCGCCTCCCCACTGCGCCAAAGCAAGAGAACCAGATGTTGTAACCGTTGCAGTACCAGCCGTAACTGTGCAAGTGCCAGTACCAATGTTGTGAATATATACAACGTCACCAGCAGCAAATAAACTTGTGTTGACCGTAATAGTTGTGTTGCTACTGCTGTTCATGACGACACGCGTATTGCGGTCAGAGGCGACAAGTGTGTATGAAGCCGTCTTGGTTGCAACTGTTAGGTTGGCAAGTTTCGCCCCAGTAATATTTAAGTCAGCAATCTTTGCGGTAGTCACATTTGCGTCAAGAATTTTTGCTGTTTCAACGGCGTTAGCAGCCAACTTTCCAGCAGTCACGTTTGCGTCAAGAATCTTTGCGGTGGTCACAGCATCGGACGCAATACCAGCAGCAGGAATCTGCTTCCAAGCAACACCATTGGTTGCCGAAGAATCAGCGAGCAACGCATAATCGTTTGTGCCAACAGCCAAACGGTTCAAAGCCGAACCATCAGTAGCAAGAACGTCACCCTTAGTTGTAAGCACGGAAGCAACTCGGTTGGCTTGGTCAGCATCAGTTGCGGTAAAAACTGGGTAGCAGGTTGCTCCTGCCGAATGACCTGCGGCTGTTGTGCCATCAACACCACGGGTAACGGATGAAAGCGCACCAGATGTACGTGCTCCAACTAATACTTTTTCTTCGGTACTAAGACCTGGGTCAATCACCATGTAGAACGAACCATTAGCAGTGTTGTTCCAGTTGGTTGTATCGCCCGTGAGGGTCATTGAGGTATCTGATGACGTTACGCTACTGGTCAGAGTGCATGCGGCTGCTGCACCTGCATATGACCTTCGTGTTGCGTATGGCATCTATAACTCCTAGTCTTGTACTGAACGCATAGTGATTATACAGGTTCCTTCAAGGTCCCAGTTGGTCTGGTATCCGTCAAGAATCTGAAACTCTAAGTCTTCTAACACTACAGAAAATGTTTCCGTGTTTTCTTGGTAGTTTACCACGCGAGGATTTGTGACCAAGTCGCGTAGGTTCTGGAGTTCTAGTTCTACGTCCTGATAGTACTCAACGTCTTTGACACGTAGGTGGTGGTGCATGAGTAGTGGGACTCGGAAAACTTGGCTTCGGGCTGGGCTGGCGTAGGCTCGTGCCATCCATCGGGTTAGGGTTGGTCCTGTGGTGGCGGAACCACGAGCAAGCACGAGTTTGAATTTGGCTTCAATAAACTTTGTTTGTGGTGCTGTTGCCACAGACTCTGTGGTGAGAGAATTATTATGTGCGCCCATCGTGACGTAGTCGCTGGAGTCAAGTGAGATAGACGGGGTGACTGTACCGTTTAGTGGTGTGGTTCGGATATCAAACTTGGCTACAAACTTGCGGTCTGGGATGCCCCAACGATATGTACCTGTAACAATTTCTCCAGATTCAACAAGGTTGGCTGAGTCTTCAGCAATAATTCCAATACCACTTATCCAGAAACATCTCTTGTTATCAAAGGTTACTAGTCCGTTTACTGTGGCAGTTGAGTCATACATCAAGTCTGTTGCGTACGCGGGGGTGTTGGCTGAGGTAAGTGTGCCAAGGTCTAGACGTCCAAGACCGCCTGACACCCCGTCATAGTTAGTCCACGTAAAGTAACTAAATCGTCCTTCGCTAGTAAACTTCGTTACTTCACCCGATGTTGGGATGATTTGTCCTGCGACAAGGTTACTATTGCTGTCAGTTGATGCGAACCGAACACCTTTGTCCGTACCAATAAGGATGAACCCGAGGTAACCAGAGATGGCGGTGACTACTTCACCTGTTGGGAGTTCAAGTGCAACAACACCAGAATCCAATGTACCATCTGCTTTGATAGTGATTTTGTAGATGAGTGATTTCTTACCTGCATATCCTGCGGCATACACAGCGTTCTGACCTGTGGCTACACCAACCCAACGGAAATCTGGGTCATCTATTAAAATTCTGTCAGTTGAAGTACCCGCACCTGCAATCTGGCGCAAGTTTTGGTCATGTGCAGCAAACATATAACCTTTAGCAAAACCCAACATGTAGTAACTATTTGTGCCAGTAACAAATCTTGTTCCACTAATTGTTCCTGGTGCAGCAGTAGTGTCAATTTTGCGTATGCCATCGCTAGGGAAAGCAAGATAAATATCGTTGCCATCAGTTGCCATAGCCGCACAAATTCCGCCTGGTTCACCTGTGCAATCTGTCCATGTTGGCGATGATGCGTATGGGTCAGTGGAGTATTTTATATCTGCACCAAGCGAAAAATAAACTCGCCCATCCTGTACTACAGAATGTGCGGTAGTAGCAGCAGATGATAAAGAAACTTTTGTCTTATTGAGTAGCGTTAACTGTCCCTTGGTCCAAGGGTTCACACCTTTGCTGGAAAAGAAACGGTAGTCCTGTGCTTCTGCGGTATCAGCATATTTTTGTCCAGCACCGTAATGCCACGATGTTTCACCACGACGCCATAAACCCTGTGGGTTGATAGCGGCTTCACCTGGGCTGGTTGACTGGTCAACAGAGTCACGTACACGTGGTTCAAACCCGCGAGCAAACTGTCCCGATTTGAAATCAACAAGATATGGTCGTCCGTTGATTGCGATAGGGAAAATATCTGGGACTGAATACGATGTTCCTGTGCCAGTAAAGAATGATGGTGCAGGTCTAAAGGAGTCAGTAAACCTGTGAAGTTTGTTTGCCACGCTTTAGTCCTTGGACAAAAAGGTTGGGTATCCCCTGATTAAACGTGCTGCTTCCGCTTGGATACGGTCACGACGCAAACGCTGCAAGTTCTGAATTGAGTTACCAATAGCGCCCGATGTAACTTCTTCTCCGCGGCGAGTATCACCTTGTGATTCGGTGAAGTTGCGTTTGATTTCTCGTGGAGCCATCAGACGGATTTGTGTGCCAAGCGCAACGATGTCTAGCACGGAGTCTTGGACTCCGCATGTTGTGCCGAGGTCTGTTGCTTCAGCGGTAACAGGAACATATGGTGCTTTATATACGATGCGAAGGCGACCAGGGAATACACCTTGGTCAAAACGCAATGCGTATCCTGATGGGAAGTCGTCGGTTGGTACGTCACGGATGAGACGGACCTTTCTTGCGACAGGGTAATCATCTGTCATGTAGCGCACAGATACAGTCAGCAAGTCAATGATGCTAGTGATGCCATTAAGGTCAATCATTACATCTGAACCGTTGTAGTCAATGTCTAGTGTTTTGATTTGGAACAAACCGTTAAGCGGTGAAGACAAGTCAGACAATTCGTCGTTGACTGCTTCTAACATTTGTGAGCGAGGGAAACGTGGGTTAACAATAATCATGTCCCCAGATGTATGGGCAGCAGCGGTAGAACCATTGAAGCCACGTTCAACAACGATGGTCTTAGTGCCGCTATCCACCGACCAGATGTACATAAGTTCGGAACCAATTTCACAAATTTGTGCAGCGCGCAATCCTTCAAGTGGGTACGTCACAGTGATGCTCGTCGCTGACGAGTTGATACTAGACGCTAGTTTGTTGCGGAGTTCTACCGTACCTGACAGTAGTTGTCGCAGCGTCCTATCTATGACGGTTGCGGCTGTTGTCATTTACTTCTTTTTCTTAGGCTTCTTCATCATGGAAGATTCCTGCTTTTTCTTTGCAGGGGTTTCCATGCCTTCGTGCTTTTTCATAGCACCCTTGGACTTATACTTTTCAGACTTCATGCTCATAGGGATTCCTTTCGGTCTAGTGGAGTCTACCAGAATACCTATTTTGTGATAGGTCCGCCTGTTACCCAAGCATCGCAGGTGCGGTCGCCAGCGCATTTGAAGTCAAAGATTTCGCAGAATCCAAGGTTGGCTTTGTCCACAACTTTTGCTGATACGTTCCCTGGTTCATTCCCCAAGCCTTTTTCTATACAGGAAATCATCTTTATTGTTTGGACGAAAGCGGCACAGTTTTTGCATCGGGCAGTTTTTGCTACGTCTGATGTGGTTTTGAAGATGGCGGCTTTCTTTTTCCAGAAGTCATCGTTAGGTAGGGCTGGGTTCATTGGACCATAGTTGGCTTTGTCAATGGCTACTTGACGATTGCGTATGTTTACGCTGATGTCTTGGGTTGCTGGTGGGCAACCGTTGATAAGTTTTTCTTCAGCCATTGTTATTCCATTCTATAGTTAGTGGATTACCACTTGACTTTGTTAGCCCAGTATGCTGCCGACATTTTGCCTTTAGCGATGTTCTTTGCGTGGCGTGCTTTGAATGCCTTATTTCGGGCTGTGCCATCTGGTGAGCCTTGAACTCCTTGTTGTCCGAACCTGATGAGTTTGACTTTGTCTCCATCTTTGGCTAGGACAGCATGAGATTTGTTGGCGTCAGGTGTTCGCTTTGGTTTGTTATAGCCAGCAAACTTCTCGCCCCTGTACTCAATCATTTCTTCTTCTTTACTGCAGCGTTGTCAACTAGGTTTGGGTATGGGCGTCCTGCTTTTTTTGCGCGGGCTTTAGCAGCAGCCTTTTGGCTTGGCGTTAAGGGCGTTGACTTTTTGTTTGGGTTCTTGGTTTCCCAAAACATTTTCTTGCTTGCCATATTACTTTTTCTTTTTAGCCTTTGTTTTTCCAGCCTCAGATAAAGCAATAGCAATAGCCTGTTTGCGGCTAGTTACAATTGGACCTTTCTTTGAGCCAGTGTGCAAAGTGCCAGCCTTATATTCGTGCATAACTTTTTGGGTTTTCTTCATGGCTTTTGTTGGCTTCTTCATTATTTGCCTTTTACTTTCTTCAAGTTAGGGTTCTTCTTTTTTGCTGCAGCAGATGCGCCACGTGCGCCAGCAGCGAGGATTGCGCCAGCGCGTTCCATGCCGATTCCTTGTTTTTTAGCGATTTGTTTTTGGGCGGCTGCGAAGCCCATTCCCTTTTTGACTGCTTTCTTTTTCATGATGCCTCCACTAAATATCCTGATTGGCGTAAAACGTTACGTACGTTCAACACTACATCATAAGGTATTCCTGGTTTCAGGTCTATGTGGTGGTCGCCAATGGTGGCTTTGATGGGTTTGTTTACTTGGATTGTGGTGGTTGGTTCCATTGGTATCCAGTTTGGTTTGACTTGATTGCTGGTTGGTTTGACGATTTGGAGTAGTTGGTTGGCGGCTGTGTCCCAGTTGAATGCGGATACTTCGCCCGAGTTTTTGAATGCTTGTCTGCGGTATTTATCACGGTTTTTGTAGATGGAAATGATGGCTTCGGCTAATGCTTCTGGGTTTGGTTCGTCCCAGTTGCCCATGTTTTGCCAGATTCCTTTGGCTGTTGGGACGCTGGTGGTTGGGATGCGGTGGGTTGCTAGGTCTGAGAATTCGCGGTGACCGTGAGCATCGGAGAGGATGGTGGGTATGCCTGCTGAGATTGCTTGGAGTGGCATGAGTCCGAAGCCTTCGCCGCGAGAGACGGATACAAAGCAGTCCATTGAACGTACTAGGTCGGCTTCGTCTTGTTCGGTCATCCATTGGTCGTGAACTACCACGTTTGGATAGTTCAGGTTCTTGGGGGCGAATAAGTATGGGGGAACAATCTTGATGTGTAGTTCTGTGTTAGGTAAACCTAACTTGTTGAATACTTCTAGTACTACGTCTAGTCCTTTGCGATACCATTCTGAGCCGCCGCACAATATCTTGTATGTGTCGGTACGCTCTACGTCTTTTGGATACCATATGTCGCGATTGACTCCAAGGGGGATAACCCTTACGTTGTCATGATGGTTTGAGAATAGTTCCCAGTTGTGCAGTGATGGAACTATAACGGTGTCAAAGATGTGCAGGTAGTCTGCGAATTCTGGTGGCAGCCAGTTCGTTTCCCACATGGTGAGTAAGGTGGGTTTTTGTCCCCGATGCCAGCCTTTGATGAGGTTAGGGCGGAGTGCGAAGACTACGTGTTCGGCGTCGTCAGTGAGTGTTACTTTTTTTGCAAGTGCTGTCTTAAGTCCTGCAACCATTTTCCCGTAGCCAACATGTTCTAAGTTGACTCCGACAAGGTTTAGGTATTTGGCAGTATCCCTGTCTCCACTTGCCATGATTCCTGCGCTTTCTTTTCTACTTCAGCAGACCCGTCTATTTGCTTTGGTTGTAAACCATTGGCACGTAAACGTTTGTATGCTGGCATGTCTCGGTTCCAGTTGCGTTCTGTTGTGTTTATTTCTGCAACCCTAGCCCCTCGGCTGGTGGTCGTATTGGTTCCCATGCGAACGCCTGCTACTCGGCATCCGAAACATCCTTCAACGTTTAGGTCTGGATGTGTTTCTCTATGTTTCATGATATGTATGCCCCGTATCCTGCAGCCGTTAATGCTGTTGCTTCTGTTGTTGTGATGTCATTAGCATGACCACCGTAATACACTTTGCTGATGGTGGTGTAATCAGACGGTTGTCGTTCTGTGATAGTTCCTGACGTAAGCAAGAAAACATTGCGACCACGCCCAGATGGGTGAATATGTGTGCCAAGACGATTCGCTATGCGTTCCTCTTTAGATAAATGCACATTGTTTGTTACGTCACCAATGATGGCTGGTATAACAAAGTTGTCTGTTGGTGGGGTGAAGGTTGCCATCAGGTTATATAACTTCCGTATCCAGCCGCCGTTAGTTCGGTGACTTCTTGGTCTGACAAAAAGTTATCATGCCCGCCAAGATAGGTCCGAGTAATCCAATCTGGTCTGCGCGGGTCAGTAGTGGTGTAGGTTCCATCGTATAAGCGGTACAGGTTTTTGGCGCGGGGACCTTTAGGGGTGTGTGCGAACAGTGCGTCTGGCGCAGAATCATAATACTTTTGTGCATATCGCACTTTTGTTTGTGACGGCATGCGGAAAATATGGGATTTCATCCAGGACGCAAATACGTCTGAACCTAGTCCCGTGCTTGTTCCATCCCTGAATACAATCCTTGCACCAGTTGCAGTCTGTGTTCCTGTGCCACTACCCGTCGCCGTGCGGAGGCGCGTGATGTACGCCGTTCCCGACGACGTTCCTTGACCAGAGCCTGTGCTAGTTCTAACGACAACATGGAGAGCAATGCTACTGGATGTTCCTTGTCCGCTTCCTGAAGCAGTTTTGAGTTTGGTGATGACACGACTGGCGGCTGATGAACCTGTGCCTGCTGATGCTGTTCCTGTGCGAATTGCTGTGAGTAGTTTGACAGCGGTCTGTGTTCCTACACCTGACCCTGTTGCTGTGCGTGGGGCTATGTGTAGTCCTGTAGCGGCTTGTGTGCCTGTACCTGAACCAGTAGCGGTGCGTGGGGCTACATGAAGCCCTGTAGCGGCTTGTGTGCCTGCTCCTGACCCTGTGGCAGTGCGTGACCGTGTGATAAGTCCGATGGTGGTGGCTGTTCCTGCACCTGAACCCGTAGCGGTTCTGAAACGTGTGACAAGACCTGTTGCCCCACCGTTAGTAGAACCGACACCTGAACCCGTGGCGGTTCGTGGGAGTATTTCTATTGCTGCTGCGCTTTGTGAACCCGTACCTGACCCTGTGGCGGTTCGTGCGCGGATAACGGATGCTGTAGCGGTTTGTGTGCCTGTGCCTGACCCTGTTGCGGTTTGGGTGATTACTGCTGCGCCAAGATAGAAACGTCCACCAAAACGGTATGGGAAACTGAAGTCGGTTAATGCACCTAGTCGGAGTTGGGTGACTTTGGTGGCTGCGACTGCTGTGCCTATGCCTGTGCCTGTGGCATCGCGTTTTGCTTGGAGGAATCTTGTTGCTGTTTGTGTGCCTGTTCCGCTGCCTGTAGCGGTTCTTGCGATTGCTACTTGGTTGTAGGTTGCATCTGTTTGGTTGTAGGTGAAGTCAGATTGGTTATATGAGATAGGCATTTTTTACCTACTCTGGTTGCCATTCTTCTGCGGTGTTACCTTCAGCAACCCATGCTAGATACGCAGCACGCTCTACACCCGTGTTGGTTTCAACATCAGGAAAGTTAATGACACCATTTCCGATTAGCATAAAGATTTGGCGAATAGTTCCACCTAATGGGGTTTCAATATCTTTGCAGTAATACATTACAACTCCGCACTAAACGCTAAAAATCCATTACCGCCAATGCTAACCAAAAATGTTGCTGCGCCTTGAGTCAGGTCTGCTGCACCAATAGTACAAATAAGAGCAGCACTTTCGGTATTTGAATTATTAAAAGATGGCAAAGCACTACACGCAGTTTGTGCTGTTTGGATTCTGACCATTTCATAGTGTGAAGCAGTTGATGAAGTGCTTACTGCGCTTGGTGCAACCCTCATTGATACAGGGAAATTAACCCTGACAATTCCTTGAGTAGTTGAATATGCTAACCCGTTAGCAATATAACTTCCTGATGTTCCAGTTTTGCAATAATACCTTTGGCATTTTGCAAGTGTTACTTGGTAGTCTTCAAACTCAAATGGTGTAGCAACAGAACCTTCCTCAACCTGAATACCAGTAATTTCAAAATAGTCAGATGCACCAGCAGTGCCAGTAGGAATGAATCCAATTTGAACACAAAATTCTGTTACTGTTGACGCAAATGTCCCAGTTACACTAAATCTTTGCCATGATGTAGTCAATGTTGGATTAATATAAGCAACCTGCGTAGAACCAGTGTATGCTCCAGCACCTAAATTGCTTTGGTCAATCCCAGTCCCAGTAATAAGTGACATATCCATTAGGGTCGCTCTGGATGCCCCAGAACTGGCACGAGCATAAAATGACAAAGTAACATTTTTACCAGCAAAACGAACAGAGTTAATTGTTTCTTGTGGCGAGATAAACACTGACGCTGTTGTTGCAGTTTGACCAGAAGTTCTTTGAATACGAGCGCAATACTGAAACTGCGGCAAAGTAGAACCACAAGTTTGTCGGCTGATTGTCGTTGTAAATGCGTTGTTGTAAAACCACCAACGGTCAGGGCCAACATAACTACCACCGCCAACACCAAGAGTTCCTGAAGTTGTACCACGTTGCCAAACATTCATCGCACCATTTATAAGTACGTTTCTGCCAGCAATCAAACCAACCCTGTAATCCAAACTAGTTGTCACCGCAGAACTATTAACACCAACCTTTGCCTGCAACGCCTCAATAGCATCATTAGCGTCAGCGTGTTGACCAGCATGGTCAGGACTAGTAAGCGAACTAGCACTAGTTGGATTAGTTAGCGCATCAAGAGAAGTAGGAAAGTTAGTTGCCACTAGGGGCTACCTTCCTAGTCCAGCGACAAAGTAAGCGAAGTAATCTGAAAAGTATCGCCAGCAGTCACAGCAGCAGACGAAGCCAAAGCACCAGTCCACAAACAGTTACCAGCAGTAGAAGCATCCCACAACGACCAATGCGAATATGTTTCAGTAGTAGAAACGTTCGTCCAAGTAATCGTCGCGTTAGTCGCAATAGAACCCGACGCAGCAGTAGCCCATGCAGCCGACTGGCGAGTAGCGTTTGTTGCTGCAGCAGTAGTTCCATCCTCACCAGCATCAGCGGTATGCAACTTGACATACACAGTCGTTGGCATAGTCCACGCGGTTTTACCCGTGGTGTGTTCCAAAATCTTTAGTTCAGCATAGTTAGAAATTGACATGGTAAACCTTTCGTGTCATATGACTATAGCAAAACGAAAGCCCCCCATCTCCCGTACTAGGGGAAACGAGGGGCTTTTGCTTTAACTGTTGTCAGTTATTAGGCGTTTGAACCAATGCTTGAGGATGACTCAATGCGGCGCAACGATGCTTCGCGGAAGCGACCATAGCCACCCAACCAGTACCAACCCATAGGCTGCAAGCGCATGAGATAGTCGGTTACGTTGCCACGGACAATCTTCGGTACAGCACCATTGCCATCTTGTGCTGAGTAAGCCTTGGCAAGTGCCTGGCGACCCATGATGTAGGTGTCGTATACGTCAATCGTTCCAGTTGTGCTGGTTCCGTTTGATGCGTCGGTGCGGACCTTGGTACGTGGCGTTTCAATGAAACGTACGGATTCAAACTGTCCGATTTCGCCGTTGTAGATTCCTGATGGGTCTACGTAGTTTGCTGGTGTGCGCCAGCCTGCTGCGTCGGTTGCCGAACGGAAGTCGTACGATACGTCTGGGTGAATGTAGCCGACGTAAGCACCATTGAAGGTTGCTACGTTTGCACCACGCAACTGTGCTACGACCTTACGGACGTCGCCTGCTGCGATGATGTCTTCAGCCTGAACCGTTACACGGCTTGAAGGCTTGGTTGAGCCGCCGCCACCGTAAACTACGTTGGTTCCGCCTGCGAGTACTTCACGGACTACTTGGTCCATTGAGTCGCCTGCGTTGTAGCCGATGATGTTTGCTGCTGCTGCGTCAACATCCAAGAACGCTGTGCCACGCAACTTGGCGGTGGTCACTACTGCGTTACCGTATTCTGCGAGAGTTACGGTTACCTGGCTGTCGGACAATGCGGTTGGGGTTACGTCGGTAACTTCGTTCAACGTTGACGTTGCTGCTGCAATGTCACTGAAGATTGTGAAGGTTACGCCAGTTCCTGGCATTGCCTGCTGGGTTGGTTGTACGTCTGCTGCCTGGTCAAATAGCATTTCTGAACGAAGGGCGAAATACGCCAAACGGTCAAACGCTACCTGGTCAACGGACAGAGACGAGGTTTGGGTTTCGCCTGCCATTTTATTTTATTCCTTTGTTTTGAGGTTTATGGGTTTTGTAATGCTGCCCGTGCCTCTGACAAAATCTTTTCAACTTCTTGTGACGAGGTTGCGTCTTCCAACCTTCTAGCCCAGTCAACAGGTGGTTGTGCTGTTTGGCTTCCTGCCGCGATTTTTGCGGTTCGGTTCCAAGCCTGCGCTTCTTCTGTTTGTGATGGTGCTACTGGTGGACTAATCAACTGCGCCTCTACAGCAGCCTGGCGGATTGCGTCTGGGTCAAGGTCACCGTCGTAGCCTTTAACGAAGTACTTGGACGCTGGTGAAGTCAGGTCAATTCCTGCTTTCACGAACGCAAGTTCTCGTCTGGCTGTTTCGGCTTCGGCGAGAAGTTTTTTGGCTTCCGCGTTTTCCTTTTCCAGTTGCTTCATCCTTGCTCGCAATGGGTTGCGGGTGTCGGTTTCTTCCGTCTGGTATTCGCTGTCGTAGTTGTCAAACTCTGACATATGGCACGCTCCTTTTTGCCCACATCACATCGGAGGGATGTGATGGCTGCTTAGTTAATTGGTCACCCCGTATGCACCATGCGAGTCGGGGGGCGCCCGCACAGGTTCCTACTGTTGTAAGTATCGTTGGTTACATTATCTTGTCGTAAGACAGAATGCAATCAGGCTACTGTCCGACTGTGCCGAGTCCTGCTTGTCCGCCTGTTTCAAATGATGCTTGACGGCGGCGTCGTGTTGTTGCTACTCGTTGTGTTGCTGCACCACTTGTGCCGAATGTTCCTGCGATGAGTTCTTCTTGGGTGAGTGCTTGTTCGCCTTTGAGTGGGCTGAGTAGTTCTTGTTGCTGGTTAATCATGCTGAAGCCTTGTTGGGCTTGTGATTCGGTGACGCCTTGCAGAGCGAGTGATTCTGCTTGGGATACGTTGAGTCCGATTCCTGCTTGCTTGCGTGATTGTGCAGCGATTTCTGCGGCTCGTGCGGAGCGCACTACGGCTTCTTTGGTTTTGTTTGGGTCAATGAAGTATGCGGCTAGTGTGCCTTCGTCTAGTCCGTAGAGGGTTTTGAGTTCGTTGACTACGGTTGGGTCAGCATTTTTTACTGCTGAGTAACCTTGTTGAACACGGTATTTGATTTCGTCTGGGCTGATGTCGTTGGCGATGAATGATTGGAAGTCTTCTGGGCTGCTGTAGAAGTCTGGTGGCATGCCTGCGGCATTAAGCGTCTGACGGTACGCTGACTCTAATTGCAAATACTGTGTCACAGAATAGGCTGGTTTGCCTGCAGCAAGTCGTGCTTGGTTCCCAGCGAACCTTTGTTTGAATGCAGCAGATTCACGCAACTGGATACCAATGTCATCTAACCCAGATGACCCTGTAATTCTGCGGTCTGCTAATGCTGTCTTAATATCGGAAACAAGTTGTGGGTCATTGAGACCGTAATACTTGAGTGTAGATTCCAGGATGCTGGTAGCAGTTTCTACACCTTGGTTGAAGTCTGCAAGGTTCTGTGCTTTCTGGAAATCCCACAATGATTTAGTGATTGACTCAGTCGTTCGTGCAACATACACATCTTTAGGTGGCGTGGTTTGATTGGTCCCAGTAGTTTGACCTCTCAAAAAATTATCTTCAGGACCAGCAGGGTACACGCCATAAGGGTCGCCCATACGTTCTTGGATACCACCGAACATCATGCTCATCAGATAATCTTTCCGAATGCTTGTGCAATGTTAGAAGCCAATGCACGAGCCTCTGTCTTAGCGTTGTTTGTTTTTTCCCAGCCATAACGTGGGTCTGTTCGCAACATCTTTTCCCACTCACCTGTGGTCATTGCACGTTTCTTTCCTTCTTCACCGTAGGAAAGCGCAACTTCAAAGTCGCCTTGTGACATGTCAATAGTGTTTGGGTCTACTTCTAACAGTTTTGAGGCTGATGATTTATAATTTGCAGCAAGGTCTTCTAGTGTTACACCTTGGTCAATGAGACTAGATAGATGTCCGTAACGTGTTTTGGCTAGTTCACGTTGCTGGCGAGCATAGTCTGCACCTGTGATTTGACCAGTAAGTACACGTTCTACGGCGGCTGGGCTGGCATCGTTGAAGTATGACCGTGCTGTAAGTTGAATACCTAGGTAATCATTGCCTTTTTGTGCGCGGGCTACTGCTGTTGGATTTGAATATGTGCCATCTGGGTTACGGCGGAATACTTCTTCGTAGGTTTTGGCTTTGAGTGTTTCGCCTTCCCACCCGAAGTTGATGGAATCTGAAACAAACTTTGAGAAGTCTGTGTTGTCAAATCCTAGGTCACCTACAAGTTTTTTAATGTCGCGGCGTTGGCTGGAGTCTGCTAGTTCTTTGTAGAAGTCTGTTGCATCTAGTTCGTTGGCGAACCGTTGCATTCCTTCTTTTGATTCGTAGTAGTGCTGGTCTGCTGCTGTCTTAAGTAAGGCAAACAGTTGAGGATATTTAGCGCGGTCAAGTTCAAGCATCCATGCTTTTGATGGAACGTATTGGCGGAATGATGCTTCCCAATCAACTGCTGGTGTTATTGCTTGTTTGGTTACTCTTGTTCCTTTTCCAATAGCGCTTTTTGAAACTGCAGTTGATTTTGTCTGGCTTAACTGTGGTCCAACAAGCGGTGCTGGTGGGTTGCTTACTACCATTGGGGTTTCAGTAGTGTTGCCGCTGGCATCAGTGGTGACTTTTATTTGCACACCGTTCTTAGTAACAATCTGTGTTTTGTTACCAAGTGCTGTATCAGCCGTAGTTTTTTCTGCAATGGATTGTTGCACTGCACGGTCAGCAGTTTGCACATCAGAACCAGAAACAGGTGCGCCAATACCAGGCATTGTTTCAAGGACTATTTCTTGCTTGCTTGTATTGCCAACCTTTACAAGTTTTCCTCTTGCACCATTTTGAATAGCAGCAAGAACAGATTGAGCCTTGTCTAAGGTAGTCGTATATTGTGCAATTTTTTCTTTATCCCCGTCTTGTTTTGCTTGGCTCAAATACTGTTTAGCACTATTAACATCTTTTTGAGCCTGCGTCAATAGTGGACCACGAGCCTCTTGTTCTGCTTGTGCTTGGTCTTTCTTAGCCTGATTAGCGTTTACTTCTGATTTGTAGGCTGCATCGTAACGCACTTTGATTTTGTCATATGCGGCTTGAGCCACGTCAACACCACGTTGGTAAATATCACGTTTCAATAACGGTGCTGTATTCAGACTATTTATTGCTGTATCTAATACTTGTTTAGCAGCATCAAGTTGGACTTGTAATTCCTTAGTTGTATCAGCCATTATGCAAGTCCTTTAATCTTTTTATCAAGAATGTCCATCAAGTTTGCCATGCCCATAGCCTGAGCCTCGCCACCATACTGCTGTTGTACTGCTGCCTCAGCAGCATTAGCAATAGATGGAGCCTTAACACCACCACTGCCTTCAGTGATTTCTTTGCCTTCATAGGCTTTAACAAACTTTTCAATCTCATCAGGTGACAAGTCACGACCCAATAGTTGTCGTGTGGTGTTCTTAAATACTGCACGGATATCTGCTTTGGCTGTGGTACGAATGACTTTGCCACTGCCAACTGCTGGGAACATGGTGAGTAGTTGGCTTTGTGCTACGTCTGCTGTTACACCTTGTGCGTTTGCGAAACGTAGAAAATCGCCCATTGCGGATAGGTCTTTACTATCAAACCCTGTGGTTGATGGTTTACTAGAACCATACAGTCCGCGTGATTTGAGAGAGTTGAGGAACGTTAAACGTTCTGCTACTGGCATTCTGGCTAGTTCGCTGTATGCCTCGTTGCTTGGGTCGTATTGTCCGCGAGCAATGTAGCCATCACCGTTTACAAGGTTCTGTCCCGTGTAACCAAATGATGATGAGCCACTTAGTTCGCGGGCGCGGGCAGAAACAATCTCATTGGTTGAGGGTTTTGGTGAAGCAATGATATCTGCTTCATTTACAGTGATGTCTTGAGCCTTGCCCTTTGCCATGCGCTTTGGAAGTTGAACGTCAGACGCTAAACCTTTTAAGCCAGACGAAAAAGTATCTGGAGGGTTGGTGTCTGGGGCGTTAGGGTCTGGGGGGTTTGGGGCTACCATTAGTCTACCTCTGCTGCAAGTTTATCTTCAAAAATTCTGGAGAACTCTGGGGTTTGTTGAACAAGTACTTGTGCAATACTACTCAACCAGTCGCGAAGCGGTTGCGCTTTGTCTGATGCGAGTGACTTGAGGTTGTTTGAACCAGCCTTAGCGAGGGCTTTGTCGCGGGCGTTAAGGTATTGGCTTACCGCACTGGCAACATCATTGTTTTTAAGACGGTCATCTTGAACAATGTTTTTCAGTTCGCTGATGGTGTTTTCAAATTCTCCTGGGTTGAAGTCTGGTTTGACTGGGAATCCAGGGTATTTGCTATTGAGGTATACACGCCATTGGTTGAGCCAATCTCGTTGTTCGGTGCTGAGTTTGTCGCCAAGCATGTTACGCTTTTCACGGTAGATAGACATGCCAATTCGTTTTTCTGCGCCAGCAACCATTTCTGCGGCACTCAAACGACGACGTTCACCGCGTTGCAGTTGACGGTTGTAGGTTTCAAACGAGAAGTCGTCACCGCCTGGGGCAAAGTATCCTGCCGTTTTCTTGTATTGGTCCATCAGTTCAGAGTTGTTGCGTGCCCATGTTCCAAAGGCTTCAGAGGTTTCTAGACCACCAGCGATGGCTTCTGTCTTATGACCGAGATACGAGAAAGCGTTTTCACCAAACTTTTTGATGAATTCTGCTACTGCGGTGTCAGGGTTTTCGGCTTGCAGGTCATAATATGCTTGTGCGATTGTGCTTGCAATAGCGTCACCGCCTTTTGCTTCTACACGGAAGTCAATTTGTGGTGATGTTGGACCTGTGAATTGGAATAGTGCACGGATTCCAGCAAGGATTTGTGCTTGACGGCGTGAGTCGGCATACATTTTTGCTACTTCGTTCGGGTCGGTCATGTCATAGTTGCCGCTTGCAACATGGTATTTGACTGTTTCGGCGTAGGTGTTGCCGTATACAGTTGCCATGTTTGTTTCATCGGCTTTGATTGCTTCATAGCCACGACGTGCCCAACCTGGGACTAGACCTGTGACAGTTTGATTGCCGTATGGCAATATCATTTTGCGAACAAAGTCTAACTTGGGGGTGTCTGGTAGTAGTTCACTGGCTGCGATTTGGGCTACTGGACCCACACCTGGAAGGTTGGCTACTTGGAATGCGCCTTTCATTGGAAAAGCAAGCAGTGGACCTGCCCATCCGCCGACTGGGAAGTGGAACATGCTGGTGTTGTTGAGTGGGTCGCGTCCGAACCAGCCTGCGAATGCGTTGTCTGGGTCATTGTTGTAGTTCGCTGCGTTGTATGCCAGTTGTGTTTTGCGGATGCGCGATGGGTCTTCTAGCAGGTAGTTGGTGTATTTGCCAAGTGTTTCTCGGAATGCTGTAGCGAATGGTGCAACGATACGCAGCATGTCTTCAAGATTGCTCTTGCTATGGGCATCATAAAGGATTCGTTGTAGTTCGTGTGTAGCGAATGCGCCTGCGTGTTGTTCCAATTCAGCGACCGTTCCGTCACCAGTTGCTACGTTCCCAAATATCTTGTTATAGATTTGTTCGTTTCCAACATATTTTTCTGCGGTTACATTGCCGCGTTTGCCTACTGATTCAAGGTCTGCGTTGAGCATTTCAACATAGCGGTCTACATTTGAACGCAAGGTTGATTGTTCTGCGGCGGATAGCAAGTGAGCGTTATCTGCAACTTCTTTGTAGAATGCTTGACGCCATAGTGGTGAGCGTTCCATTTTGTGTTGTGCTGTTCCAACAAGACCATTAAAAAACCATTTGACACCCATGTCCATCATCTTGGAAATCTTGTCAAGACCTTTAGTCTTACCAGGTTCAACACGATTCGCGCGACGAACTATTTGTGCAAGTTGACCTTGGTTGCCCTTATAATCCAAGTGTTCACGAAGCGCTCTGGTTCCTAGCAATGCTGGGTCTTTTTCACGTTTGGTAAATGCTGCACCTGGTGCTACTGGTTGAATTTCTGCTTGTTCCATTGGGATGGTTGAGCCAGGGTTGAATGGGTCTGGAACTTCCACGGTGTCAATGCGTGTGATGATTCCTTCTTTTACTTTTCCATCACGGGTCAATCCTATTTCTACGGTTGCTCCGACACCACGACCACGTGAGTTAGGTGCATATGTGACAGTGTCAAGTCTTGCTGTTTCTCGTGGTGCAATACGTACTTCATCTGCTGGTAAACCTGTTCGTCCACCGCCAATGTTTTCCATTAGTGGAACGCGGTCATGTCCAACGATGAATTGTAGGTCGGCGTCTATTGCTCCTTCTTGTAGGTCGCCACGCAGAATGTTTGATACTTCTGCAGAGGCTTGACGTTCTACCCAGTTTGATAAACGTTGTGTGTCGGTAAGGTCGCCAAGGTCGTCTAGGAATATGTGTTTGCCTGTTACTGGGTCGGCAACACGACGCCCGTTCTTGTAGTGGTCAAGTATCCATTTACGGGCTTTAGCACCATCTGGACTGCTGAGGTATTCGTTTACTCGTGCTACGCGTTCTTCTGGTCCAAGATGCCAGTAACGGGCTAGGACGCTCATAACTGGGTCTGTGGCAATAGCACCCATTCCATCTATGTAACCAATGGTATGTGCTGTTTGGTCGTTTCCACGGTTTACTAGACCGAAGTGTTCGTTGCGAACTAAACTTTGATTGGCGCTGTACGGGTCTTGAATGTTTCGGTATACGTTTGAACTGGTTGATGCTGCGTGTTCAGTAAGAATGTCAGTTGAGTATTGTGTTGCAAATTCTGGTCCGATGTCTTCATATACTTTTGCTCCACCGTTTTCTGCTTCGGTGAGGGCGCCAATGAATCGGTTTCCAAGCATTGTTTGCATAAATTGAAATGGATGCGAGAAGAACCCTTGGTATCCGCTTGCAGCGATTCGGATGTGGGAGTCAATCATGTTTCGGACAATGAAACCGCCTGTTGCTAGAACTGCTGGTTTCCATACTTCTTGTTGGAACTGTTCTACTGCACCTAGGACAGTGTTGACATCGCCTTCTTTGTTGCGTAAGAAGGTTTTGCCGTCAAAGCCAAATTTTTTTAGGGCGCGATTCGTAAAAGTATTTTTTGACATTGCACGAAATTTTCTAAAATCTGGTAGCACGTGCATATCGTCAATCATTTGAACGAGCGCTGCAGCATCATTGAACTGTAAACGTTGTAGTTCTTCTGGGCTAAATTTTTCTTCAAGACGTGCTAGTTGTTCTTCTGGTAGATATTCGCGTAGCATCGCAAATGCTCCACCGTCCATTGGTTGTCCAGTGGCATCGTTGGCAAATGCTCGCATGTTAGCGATGTCTTCTTTTACTTTTTCGTATGCTGCTTTAGAAATGGACTTGTCACCACCAACATGGTCGGTGATGGTGTCTAGAAAGCCGAGGAATAGTTCTTCTGTTTTGGTTCGGCGTGTAGCGGTGTTTGGGTCGCTCATTACCTTCATTGCTTCAGCCATGATGTTGTCGTAAGCACCAGGGTTGGCGGTATGGATGCCCATTGCCTTCATGTATTTGCTAAGTGTGTATACCGTTTTGGTTCGGTCAATACCAGTGGTTGTTCTAATAAGCGATTCGTTTGGTATCTCTGAGAAGAATCTGCTGTTGCGAAGGTTGCGGTATAGAGGTACTTGTTCTTTGATGTATTGACCGATGGTTGAGCCGCGTACGTCGGTAATGTTTTTTAGTCCGCGCATGTCTTCGGCAGGGATGCCCAAGGTTGACAACGAACCTAGTGTTGCTTTGACTTTTAGTGGGTCGTCAGCGTTGGCGAACATCATGGCTACTTCAGGGGTGATTGAACCCTCTGGCATGTCTTCCATGATTTTGAGTGCGGCAAGACGGCGTTCTGTTTCTGCTGCTTCACCAGTCAAACCTTTTGTGGCGATGTTGTCTGATGCAGATTTTGCGTATCCAGCGAAACGTTCAGCAAAACGTTGTGCAGGTTTGCTCCTGTCAAACCATCTAAAGAAGTCTGAGTCGCGGAATGCTGCTGACTCTGCGCTGGTTAGTCCTGCAGCACCGCGTGCCACTTTGGCTGCTGATGCTGCTTCTGCTTTTGTGATTCCAGGGAGTACTTCTGATGTGACAATTCCACGGTCTACTAATTGTTTTGCAAGTGCTTTAGTTGCTGTCTTAGTACCGTAAAGACCTTTGATTCCTTTTGTGCCTTCTTCTGCAAGTTCTACGGCGCTAACTGTTCTTGCTGCTTTGAGCGCTTGACCTGCATACATGGTTGGGTCTGCATAAATGTTTACAGCACCGTCAATGAAGCCTGAGAGTAGTGAGTATTCGCGTGAGCCTGGGGTGAATACGATGTCTGCTGCACCACGTCCAATGGTCCATGCGTGGTCGTTAATGGTTCCACGGAATTCGCGGGCGCGTCGTGCTTGGTTGTCTGCGGCTTCACCACCGAAAAAGAATCCTTGTCCAGCGTTTTCGCCTGACACCATTGTTCCAAGTTGTGTTGACTTGAACCATCCGTCTACACCGTTTGGGTCGTTCTTTGAGAATGCTTGTGACGCAATGTTTTGTGCAAGGTCTGGTGTGAATTGCAATGCAGCGAATGCGTAACGTGATGCTGTTTTTACTTTGTTGTAAACGTTACGTTCAAACCATGACTGGTTAGATGGTTTGTTTGGGGTATTGGTTGTGACGTATTGTTTTCCTGCAACGCTTGATATTGCGTCTGTTGCTTGTTGTGATGCGCCACCTTTTGCCATAGACAAAATGACACTGGCTGGGACCCATGGTGATTGCTTATAGATTTGTGCAACTGCTTCAGCCTGTTGCGATGTAACAGTTTTAGCAATTTTTGCTTGATTCGCTATGGTGTCCTGTGCGGACTTGTTGTTGTTTGCATTGTCTACTGAGTCAAATGGGTTAAAAAAATTGAGCATTAGTACCCTTCACGGATGTATGAGTCCAACATGTTTGCTAAATCTTCATTAGGGTATTGGGAGTAGAGTGCGCGTAGTTCGTCAAGGATTGGGTCGGCGTTGCGTGGTCCCATGTATTGCATTCCTTGTGGGGTTGGTCCTGGTCCGAATGGTGCGCCAGCGGTGAGTGGTTCTTGTGGGCGTTCTGTTGGACGGTTTAGTGGTCCTAGTGCGCCTGGGGCTACTCGTGGTTGTGGTGTAGCGGTTGGTGCTACGGCTGTTGGTGGGGCTGCCATTGGTACTGCGCGTTGTGCAGCAAGTTGTTTTCCTGCTTCACCATAGGTTTGTCCTGTGGCTGCTTTTGCTGGAAGTTTTGCTGTGTTGCGAAGGTCTGAACGATTTGGGTATTGCTTTGCCATTAACCTAACCTACCTGCTAGTGAGAGTACGCCTCCAGGTGTTCCTGGTTGTGCTGCTGCTCCTGCAGGTGGTCCGCCAAGTTTTGACAGTAATCCTTCTACACCGCCAGGTCCAGGTGCTGTTGGTGCTTCTGCACCCATTCCTGGCATTGCTAGTCCTGGTTGTGCTTCTGGGGAACCTGCAGGTACTGCTGTTGCTTGACGTTTCTGTGCGCGTTCGTTTGTGCGACGTACTGCTTCATAGAGTGGCACGTTTTCTACCGTGGTGAGTCGTGTCAGGTAAGCAAGGTCGTCTGGTTGGTATGGTCCGTTAGGGTCTGCGGCTTGTGTTTGGATTGAGGACAGTAACGCGGCTTCTACGGATTCTGCGGTGATGCGGTCTTTTTCCATTTCTGGGTCTGAGATGAGTGGGTCGGCTTCTCGTGCGGATTCTTTGGACATGAGTCCCGTTCCGAGGCGCTGTCCGAGTCCTACGATGAGTCCGTTGACGTCTGCACCTGATGATGGATAGTTGACGTAGTGAAAGTCTGTTTCCCAAATTTTGTTTGGAACGTAATCTATACGTCCGCTTGATTGGCGTCCTGGCATGAAAAATGATTTTGATGCGTTACCCCAATAGGCTTTTTCTATTGCGATAGCAATTTTGTCTTCTTCAAGGATGGATTGGGCGAAGATTGCTTGGGCTTCTTGTACGCGGAAGTCTACGGTTGCTGAGAGGATGGATTCGCCGCGGCGACCTGTACGGATGTTTGTTCCTGATTCGCCACCGAACTCTGCAGGGATTGCACCTTCAAGACGTTCTTGACGTTCTAGTCGGTCTAATGCAACATCGGTTTTGTATCCTGGATTTGATTGCAACTGTTGAATGTCGCCACCTTTAACGACACCAAGTTGTCCTGTTTTGCCGTCAGCGATTTGTAGGATTTCTGGGTTTTCTCCTGGGCGTGCTACGAGGTATTCGTCGGGGAAGATGCCGCGTTCAATTGCAATTTCGGTGAGTGCTTGTAAACGTGCACGGGTGTAGTACATGCCCATGACGCCATCAAATTGTCCTTTTGGTAGGTCTAGTGTGATGCGTTGTGGGACTACTGCTAGTGGCATGCCTGTTCGGTTGGCGATGCGTTCTAGTTCTACTACTTCTAAGCCTGCTCGTTCTTCGGGTGAGAGTGTTTCGGTGTTCTCTGGTCCCATTACGCAGCAAACTATTTCGTTACTATCTACGTATTCAATGACAACATATTGGGTGTCAAAGCGAACTTTGCCCATGCGGAGTTTGCCGATGACTTTGTCACCGTAGTTGTCTATGAGCCATGATGCTGGCTTCATGTAGGTGAAGATGCAGTCGTCTGGGACTAGGTTGTCTGGGTCATCTGATGGTGCATAGTAGGTGTCTAGTGGGTTGCGGACAGTCCATTTTGGTTGCAGGGTTTTGAAGTCTGGGCGGAGCATGACTGGTGCGCTGGAGTATGCGAGTAGGTGGCGTGCGCGGCGTCGCATTTTCATGTCCATTTTGTTGTGGTCCCACATGGACAGCATTGCTTTGCGGCGAACACGTGACATTTCTTTGCTACGCTCGTTGCCTTCTTTTACTGGTGGGAAGAATGGCATTGGCATTGTTGATGCGACACGCATGGATGTTTGGTCTAAGCCTTGTACGAGTAGGTTGGCTGTTGAGGTGCGTGCGTTTCTGTCTAGTTCGTTGAGTGGTACTATGACGTCGCCGTTTGCTAGGTCGCGGACTCGTCGCATTTGTGCAAGTACTGGACCTTGTGAGTCTCTGCGCGACTTGTAAAGCGAAACAATTTGTTCAACGGTTATTGCCACTAATCAACCTTTATGTTTGAGACCTGTGTGTCTTATAGCATACACATAACTGTTATATCCATGATGGACGCCATTGTCTTGGTGGCTTTTTGTGTGTGGTGAGGTTCGGTGCATGGAGACAGGCGAACCATAATGCCATTGCGAGGTCTGTTCCGTTTTTTTTGTCGCGGGTCCATTTGCATAGTTCGTCTACTAGTGCGAGTGTTTTCCAGTTTCCTCGCATTGTTGGTAGTCGGAGTGCGCCTGAACGTGCGAGTGGTGGTAGGACTGCTTCTATTCCTAGGTTTTGGTCTAGTTTGTTGCGTGATGTGGTGTGTGGGAGGATGTTTACTCCCCATTTGGCTGTCCATTTGCGGACGAAGTCGTGTTGGAGTAGGAATCTTTGGGCTGCGTTGATTTCTACGATGATGTGGGAGACGGGGTAGCCGAGGTATTGGGCGCGTTCGCACCATTCTTGGAGGATTCCTGAGAAGGTGCTGTCGGTTGTGTTGTATCCGAGGAGGTTTTCTGCGGTGAGTTTGGTTCTTTGGATGTCTATGATGTGATACAGGTTGTGTTCTGGTTGGTAGAGCATCCAGATGAGTCCCCAGAATTGGGTTGGGGATGGGTCAATGCTGATGATGGAGATGACTGGGGCGCGTAATCCTGGTGGGATGTGCTCGGGTAGGCGTTCGTTGTCTACGCAGCCTTGGTATAGGACGCCGTCTTGTCCTAGTCCTCCAGTAATCCAGGTTCTATCAACAAGATATGTTTCGTCGGCGAGGTCTTCTTGTTGGTAGATGACGCGGAAGCGCTCATTGTTTGAAGAACGGAGATACGAGAGGTCTTTCCACGAGAGCCTTTTCGGGTCCAGTAGCGGTCCGTCAGGGTAAGCAGCCGAGTCAAGACGCCTGGACTTAGGACCAGTATCCAGGTCTTCGTAGTACGCCTTGTAAATAATATGCTTATATTTTTGTTTCTTGGTGGGTTCAGGCTTCTCAAGCACTGTGGAAGCCGTGACATCTTCGCCATCATAATCGTCCTCGTCTAGGTCGTACGTTACTTTATTAAGACAGTGGGCATAAAGGTCTCCTGAGCCGAGTCTTTGTCCGACTACAACTAAGGTTCCGCCTGGGTCTACACGGGCTTCTGCCATTGAGTCCCAGCGTTCTAGGAGTTTGTCGCGGGCTGTGGATTCTCTAGCGTTTTCGGTGGAGGCTACGTCGTCAAAGAGGCAGAGGTCTGCACGGTGTCCGATGAACTCTGCATCTATACCGTATGCGCGGACGGTTGGTTCTTTGTTGTCTAGCCCGTTGCCGTCTAGTTGTTCTACGATGAATTCTTCTGCACGCCATAGCGCACCTTTGTCTGCGGGTTTGAAGCGTCCGTAGTCTATAGAGAGGCATCCTTGTGCGTCTTGGGCTAATCCTTTTTTGGCTAGTTCGGTGTCTGCGAGCATTGGGTTGGGGCGTTCTAGGGTTTCGCGGATTCGGCGGCTGTACATTTTGGCTAGGTTTTGGTTAGCGGAGCCGATGAGTACACGGATGGCACGGTTCTTTACGATTGCCCATACTGCGACATCATGGAATAGGGTTGATTTTCCTGCTCCTGGTGGCACATTCAAACAGATGAATTCTTTTTCTTCGCTGTCTAGGGATTTAACGATTTCTATTGCGGCTTCTACTTGCCATGGGGAGGACACTCGTCCTAAGTAATACTCTCTGAAGAATTGGAAGTCTTCTAAACCACGTTGTGCTTCAGGTGTTAGACGGTCTAATGGTATGGCTGGTGGTAAATCGCCTGCTTCAGCCAAGTCCATTGCGGCTTCCCATTGGACGCCACCTTGACGACGGGTATGTTTGGTGAGTTCTATTGCTGCGACATCTGCGTTTGCTTTGGCTACTTTAGATTTTTTTATCCAGTTGTAACCTGTGTTGGGGTGAACACCTGCGATGCGGCATGCGTCTAGGGTTGTGTGTCCTGAGTGGATTGCTTGCCAGAAACGTGCTTTGTCGTTTGCTGGTACTTTACGTATTCCCTGTGCCATCTGTGTTGTGCAGGTTAGCAGATGTTTGCAATTTGTTTTTGTGTGTGTATACTTGCTGTCAACTTCACAAGTCGTCACTGTCGGGAGATAGCGATGCACGCAGGGCTGTACCACGGTTGCATGTGGCGGGGCGCAAACAGGGGAACCTGGGTTGATATCTATTCTTTGAAATAGGTAAGCAGCGTGATGAACGTCATCTCATCAAACAAAGGTGTCGGCTAGAATAGCCACGGCGACCTTCCGCGGGGGCGGGAACTGTGGGGGAGGCACTCTTATGCTGTTTTGAGAGTTGAGCCAACGGCAGGTAAACCATCTAGCGCGCCCTAGCGGGCTTGCTCGCAAAGAAGGAGAAGCAATGTTGCTAACGTCTGACACCCTCGTTCAGTGCTTCTTTTTTTTCCGTTTTTTTCTAACTGCAATATGCGTCGCTGTATAACACTTGCTCACAGAAAACACAACCAAACCCACACACCCACCCACACTATTTAGCACTAAATCTAGAGCCAAATTTAAAGCCACAAATGTGTATGTCTCCCGCGAAGATATACAGATACTGGAGGAGGGAGTCGCTCGGCAGAGCCCCAGTTGCTGATATATCACCAACAGATGTAAGGACAACCTAACAATCGTAAGGCTCACCTAACATTTATTAGGCAAACCTAATCCCCTACCCCCACCTACCTCGGCGCTTGCAAAAAGAAACGGGGCGCTTGCTGTAGTTAGCAGACAGGCTCGCCTATGTAGGTAGACAAGTTGGATACATGTGACAGTGTCTAGTTACCGAGTGGTAGGTTACCGTTGGGTAACTTGTGGTTGGGCGAACGTTTGTTCGGTGGTTTTGGCTTGGTGATATATCTTTGATATTTTCGGTATATATTGGTTTTGACTTGACAAGCGTCTGACGCATTGGTACGCTTGTAGTTGTAAGGGACAAGGGCAGAAATGCCCACTAGCAGAAAGGCGAACAGATGTTCGTAGACAAGGAAACAAAAAGGCTAGCCGAAACGCTTGCCGAGAAATTGCGAGAGATGGCAGGAAGTGGGGACTACTTTCAGAACGCTCAACAGTGGCTCAATGATGTAGCAGACTTGTTAGGGCAACTCTAGTAGACCGAAACGCCTTCGGGCGTCTGTCCGTAATGCGGACACTGACGAGGTCAGCACAACGAAAGGGAAACAATGACACGCAAAGACTACCAAAAACTAGCCACAATTTTGGGCGACATGTACCGAATGGCAAGCAAGGAAAACAAGTCAAGCATTCGGGATTATATCAACGGTGTAATTTCAGAACTAGCAAAGACTGAACCAAACTTCAATACAGCAAAGTTTGTTTACTGGCTTGATGTAGCGTCAGTCAAGTAGCAGAGTTTCCCCGTGCGCTTATGGCGTGCCATTCAATTGGGACACGGGACAAGGCGAAAGCCGACACACAACACAACAAAGAAAAGGGGAAAGCATGGAAACACAAATAGACCCATTCGTTTACAGGGTAGTAAGGGTTTACAACTTACTGTCTAAGCGTGACCGATACAAAACATACGACACATACCTACAGGCTGTAAACGCTGTACAGCAATTGACCGAACAGTGTCAGGGTACGGGCTATATGTACATCATTCAATCAGAACCACGAAAGGGCAACAAGTAGCCCAATAGCCCTAGACCTACAAAGGTAGGCGCAAGCGTCAAGGCTTGACTAGGGCACGATACAGTCACTATGCTGTATTACTGTTAGACACAACTACAACAAGCAAAGGGAAAACATGGAACTACAACAAGAATATGACGGACAACTGGAAACAGTTGTAAACGCCTTCACGAAACTAGAGCGCCGTTTAGAAGACATACAGCACGCTCTAAACAATGAAGACTGCCGTCATGCTTACGAACTGGCAGACGAAATGCTAGACAAACTGGCAAGAGTCCACGACAGAATGCAAATACTAAAAAACCTAGAGCAAGCACTAATAGACGAAAAACACGAAGGGAACTAACAAAATGGAACGGACAACAGATAGACAACTAGACCAACTGGTCAAGATGATTAGCGAAGAGTTCAGGTGGGCAGGCTTATTGCCCGATGAAACGAAGGTAATCCTAGACAAGGGTAGCAAGCAATTCGGCAGGGCTTACCGTCTCTACACGGCAGGCTATGCAGGCAACTCGGGCTACTCAGACAAGCCACTCTATCTAGGTGACGGATACCTTGGACTAACCAAGCGTGAAGCCTACCTATCCTTGCGTGCAATCCTTCGCACACTTGAAGCAGTCAGGGGGGCGAAATGATAAGCGAGTTTCTTTGGACAGGGCTATGCGCTCTCATCATGGTGTCGCCTTTCATTATCGGGGCAATCGCACAACAACTAACCAACAAACAAAAGAACAGGGGCAAATAATGGAAACAACAAAGAAAAAAGACGGGGTAATGCTCGCAACATGCGGACATGAGGACAGTCTTGGATACCTAACCAGTACACCATGCGGTAAATGTGTCCGCAAGAACCACAAGAAAGCGATAGGGAAAAAATGAAAACACAAGAACAACAACTAGATTACGCTCTCGGCATAATCCAAAACAAACTTACCGAATGGGGGCTAGATGACTGGCTCGGACACCGAACACCCGAAACACTACGCCTATCAGTAGATGGGGCAATCAACCTACTAGACCTAATCAACACACTCACGAGTGAGATTGACAGGCTAGAAAAGATAATCGCATACATTGACGCAAAGGCAGGCAACTAATGGCACGCACAAAACAACTAAACATAGACGCAATAATCAAAGCATATGAGATGGAAGCGAAACGAGCAGAACGCAACGCTAAATCTTTTAGGGGAAGCGGGGCAACACACACAAACGGCGAACCGTTAGCAGACTACTGGACACGGTACGCCTGCAAAATCAGACAACAACAACAACAAATAAAGGTAGGGGAGTAATGGCAACAGCACAAGAATTAGCACTAAATATCGGCAAGCGTGGACAGTTACGAGTAGCAGGGACAGCACTCACCTTTGAGGTGGAGATACTTGACGCTCGTAACAGGTACGGCAACCTTGACTACAAGGTACGCCCGACAACAGGCAATGGTGAAGCATGGCATGAAGCGACAGGAGTTCTCATCTCGTAATATATCAGGCGAACATATGTTTGGCGAACAAGTGTTCGGTTCTATAACAGGTAAGGGTTAGAGGGTGTGACACATTTCACAGTGATAGTACTTGACAGGGACAGTGAAGTGTGATACACTTAGTAACAAGCAACAAGAAAGGGGAGAGGGGGTGACATGAAAACAGTAGGACTAGAAGAACAAACTCGCACAGAAGCGGAGAGCGTTCTCTATCAAATTGAATGTGAAGATTACGAAACCGCATTGCAAATTGCTTACGACTTGTGCGCGAAGTTACGCACACTGACAAGCAAGTAGTAGGTCGGGTGACTGGCAGACTTCGGGGTTCAAGTCCCCGACACCCACGATAGAGAGGACAGTCCTTGACATCTCGTAGTATTCGTACTACGGTAGAACATAACAACAACGAAGGGAAACAGCAATGAAAGTAAGTAAAGCAATAGAGTACCTATCCCACTTAGACCCTAATGAGGAAATCATTATTGACTGGTGGGACAGACATTTCAACATGATATGGGACAACGACGATAACGAAATTGAAGTACCCGTAGATGTTTGGGAGTTCGTAGTCAGGCAAGTTGGCGAACGAGAACACCTAGTGGAACAGTACAACGAAGTAATCACAGAACAAACATACAAACAATACAAAAGAACAGAACCAACAGCAAAGGTGGTAGTCGGATGACTAAAGAAACAATTCAAGCAGAAATAATCAGGGGCTTTGAAGACCTGAGATTTCTACTCAGCGAAGGTGTGCGACAAGGTGAACTACGCCCAATGCAAACCTTTGGAATGTTAGAACAACTAAACCAAGCCCAGTTTCTTATTGAGCAGGGCATGAAAGAAAAGGAGACAGCACAATGAAAGCATCAAAGGTAATTGAATTCATGCAACGGTATCACCCTGACGAAGACCTACTCATCTCATGGATAGACCGAGAACAGTTCCCAGTTGAAGACGAGGAGACAGGCAAGTTGGTAGTGGCAACACGCGAGGAGTGGTCAGACATTATCCAGTACTTCCAAGACATGGAGTTCATGTCCGAGTATGACGCAAACGAGATGACTGACTACGTTGCACAAGCAAACAGAGAAGGCAAGACCGAGCCAGCAGGGAAGGTGACAGTCCAATGATGTCAGTACTTATCGCCGTAATCTACTTCACCGTAGGGTACAGCACACACAAACTCATCACCGTCAAGCGCAAGCAAGCAATGCGAAACCACCCAAGTTGGGGGGCAAGCAAATGAAAGTCTATGACCTAACTCAAAAGATAGAACGACAACACCACTACATCGTGACTTACGACAGCAGTACAAAGACTTGGTATCACGACATTGAAAACGAAGAAGGGTTCTTCCCATACGGAACTATCTACAACGAAAGTTACGACCATTGGGAAAGCGACTATCGTGGTGACGGAGAATACATCGCAGGCACAGATGAACTTGCCAAACAATTCACCGATGCAATGCAGGTACTCAACAGCGTACGCATGACCGAAGAACAGCAAGGTTGGATAGAAGCAAAAGCAAAACTATTGCATGACCCAATCAACTGGCTGACCTACACACTAGGACAGCACCTCACGCAACGACAAGTAGAAGAAGTCATTGCCGAACTGACAGATGCGGTATCGGAATGAGAACCACGAACGAAATGCTAGATGACTGGGTAAACCATCACATCACGAACGAAGCAACAGCACGAGAGGTCGTAGAGATATTACGCCAGCGTTGGGGCTGGACAGTGCTCATCAACGACTGGTTACAGTTTCAGGAACAGGCTAATGAACCTGCGTGACTGGTGGTATCAACGCCGACTGCACCCACCGACCTACCCTTGGGTGGTCAAGTGTGCCAGCAAACACCCATCGTCAGACAAGTATTGGACAGGCATGCACCGTGCTTCCAGTACTAAGACAGATAACTGTTGGTCATTGTTCCCGCACCGTGCCCGAAGGTTTCAAACCGAGGCAATGGCACGATACGCGACAAGTAACTCTGAGGCATGCGAAGAACAGGCGCTGTACTACATAACCTTAGATTGAACTGATAGTATTACAGTCCGAGTAGCCTTGCTCCCACGGTTTCCCCTTCCTGTGGTAGAGCAGGGCTACTTTTTATTTTCACCCAAAGCATCACGCTGGCGTGGGGTCTTGCCACCGAACACCCCGTACCTGCGAATGTCATTCGTCTCCGCCTGCATGGCAAGCATCAAGCACTCACGGCGCACCGAACACAGCCCGCACACCTTCACCGCCTCATCAAACACACCGCGATGGTTCAACCCAGCAGGTATATCAGGGAAAAATATCTTCGCGTCCATACCTTTGCATCGCGCACGGTCATACCAACCCAACTCTAACTCTCTCACTTGCGCCCCTTAGTTTTCTTTGCTACACCTACGAATAGTTTTCTTGCCTTATGACAGAGACATTCACAGCCTTCTATCTCAAAGTCTGTCCACATGGCAACCGCTTTACTGACTGTCCCGCAATGGTCACAGATACCCATATGCCCGCACGGGTGGACACAGTTACCATTCGGGAAGTCATCAGTCGTCATCATCTTCTTCAGGTTTACCACACACGAGGGGTGTTCTCCCAATCGGAAAGTCACACGGACATGGTTTACGCTCGCCCTTCTGCACCATCAGCGAACCTCACCCAAGAAATCATCTGTGCGTTTCGCGTTCACCATAGACAAGCAACCAATGTATCCTGCTGTGTCCACGACAGTATCGTGCGCCCACCTGCCTTCGCTCATTGCTGTCCTAAGACGGGACAGTTTGACTGAAACCATAAACAGGATGGCTTCTTCCACTGTCATATGGATACCTGTCAGCGCCTCAAAGATGTCACGGGTTTGTGTGTAATCCTCTAACGGGTGAGCGTAAGCGTTGTGCCTGTCGCCTGTGATGAGATGGTGTGCTTCAAGTAGTACTTCACTGCCTTTGGTTTCGTTCGTCATGGTACGGGTTTCTCCAGATAACTGCGGAACAGTTGGCTTCAACTGCTTCTCTTTGTTCATCGCTTTCATAGCAACGCATCACATAAACGCAAGGGTCAGAGCCGTCCATGTACTCTGCGTCTTCTGTAATCGTCATAGGTATCCCGTCATGGGTTGAGCATACGGGTGGTGTAGTGAACCCTGCCCTAAGACCAATCTCTAACCATTGGTCAAAGGACAGTTTCATAATGTCCACTAAAAACTTTCTTCTTCCAAGAACGAAGGTGCGCCGAACTTCTGTGCTACTTCTTTCATGGTTTGGTTTGTTTTGTCAGCGAACACAGCATTGAAACGCATAGTCAAACCAAGTTCGTCAGCCAAGATTTTTGTTGTCCATTTCTTCTCACCAGTTTTTTTGTCATCGTATGAGGAGATGTCAAGTTTGCCTGTCACAATAACGCGACTGCCCTTTTCAATAGATGATGCAGCGTACTCTGCCATCTGACCGAAGACAGTGACGTTGTGCCACACGGTAACCTTCTTCTCATCTTTGCCTGATGTGGTAGCAACAGAGAATGTGCCTTGTGCCATTCCTGACGCAGAGTATTTCAGTTCAATAGGTTTGCCAGCGTTGCCGACAATGGTGATGGTGTTCATTTGCTTTCCTCTTTCATGGGATGGATATTGTTTGTTGTGCTATTCCTATCACGCCCAAGACAAACATGGGTTGGTGGTTCGGAAACTTTTACATGGGTAACGAGACGCATGGTGCATCTGTCGCATACCCAACTGGTTGTGTGTCTGCCCTTCATCGTGTTTAGTTTATGGCTTGATAGCCCAAGGTCCCCAGCCAAAACCGTAACGGTCAATGCCGTACTGGTAGATG
>Ga0214921_10001611_pt1 | contig 37968 bp, 45 predicted proteins | sample LL1505_MetaG_FD_177992 | JGI IMG/M metagenome (GOLD analysis project Ga0214921, IMG submission 177992) | Freshwater microbial communities from Lake Lanier, Atlanta, Georgia, United States - LL-1505 | ecosystem: Environmental > Aquatic > Freshwater > Lake | place: USA: Georgia | collected...
ACAACCTTGTAGAAATCATGCACAAGCAAGCGCATACCGATTTCAACACCGTATGCCATGACGATTGCCGAGGCTATGACGAGGCGCTGGAGTTCTATCAGTACAACTACATGCGGTATCCGTCGGCGAAGAACGCGCCAATCTTCGTAGAGCGGCGCACGGCGGCGGAGATTAACGAGGCATTCGGTCTGGAGCCTGATCCATGGCGGGGGTAAAAGCCAAGCGGGAGGGAGCGGTGAAGCCGCCAGTCTGGACGGTTACTAGTTGCGCCGCATGCGGCAAAACGATTGACTACACCGACCAGAAGCGGGTGGTATTCCCTGCGGTGCGGGTGCTAACAATTTCGTTCAACGAAGCAAAAGGAAGCCGACGCTGGACATGGCGACACAAGGCGTGCGCGTGATCCGACGAGACATTGACCAGTTCGGACAGGGGATAAAAGCAACTGAGTTAGCCAAAACAGGGATGCCGCTGGACGAGCAAGTTGATTGTCACTTCGTGTGGCATCACTTCCCGCCAGTGCCGAAGGAAATGATTCCCGTGGCGGTTGACGCAATTCGGTGCATGAACATGGGCAAACTAGAAGACATTGCGCCGCTGCCGGGAAGATTCGTAGTCTCCATTGACCCAAAAATTACCCCGCTGGTCAAAGACATCATCAACGGATTGGCGCTGTATGCGTGGCGCTGCGAGTGCGATCCATGCAAACAGGGCAATCCACACTGGGGCATGACGGGCGAGTTCGCCTGATCTGCTAATGTCAGCGCGCACGGAGGGAGTGCAACGGAGCCTTCCCCGTTCCCCCTCCGTGCGCTACTAAGGGAAGGACGAGCACATGGCTGTACATGCACACCGATGCCGAAACGCACGACCTCCCTATGCTCATGACTTCATGCTGTACGACATTGGCGATGGAGAGCATTCGCCATTCGTGGCAATGATGGCGTGCAGGAAATGTGGGGAGGTGCGAAAAGCGCAGGAAGAGGCGTTGCCACCCGTAGCCCTAGACGATGTGCTTGCTTCCGCCATGCCAGCAACACCGAAGCCACGAGCAAGAACAAAACCGACGAGGCGCAAGCGTTGAGCAATCGGGCATGTCTCTCATGCGGCATGATCCTTTCCTCCCTCAAGCAGGGTAGGTGTGAGGAATGCGCTAGGGAAAAGCATGCGGAGAAATACAATCCCTATCGGCAGAGCAAGGGGGCTAGGGAATGGCGCAATCTATCAGCGCGTAAGCGCAAGGAGCAACCATGGTGCAGCAGGTGTGCCACACAGGGCAGCCCATCCAATCCCCTTACGCTGGATCACATCGTGCCATTGAGCAAGGGAGGGGCGCTCATACCAGAGGACATAGAGGAAGGCGTGCAGGTGCTATGCAAGCGATGCCAAGGCATCGTAGGTGCAAGGGATCACAAGGCTGGACCATGGCGCGCTTGATCCCAGAAACCATGCCACCATACGGGGAGGGCGTGCCTGATGCCGTGCCTGATGACGGATGGGATGACGACCCCGACAACGAAGAAGAGGACACGCCCGATGAATTCTGAACAGGACACACGCAATGATGAAGCGCCTAGCACGCAGGAAACACCCCCCCATTTTTTAGGGAGTGAAAACGGCGACCATCCCGCAGCAGGTGTTTACACAGGTTGTGTACCTGAAAACCCCCCCTATACCAGCGGTGGTGTAGTTGACGAGCAAAACGCAAGCACGAATGGCACAACTGATGCCGTAACAAAAGAGGAACAGCCGCTTACGGAAGCGGAACGCCATTTAGCCGTGCTGGAAGAGCAGGTGCGAATGGCTGGGCGCGACGGCGACATCCCGCCGCAATTGCTGCACATGGCGGCAGTAGCGTGGGAACGGTGGCATCAGGCTGCCGAGATGCTGGCACGGGAAGGAATCACGGTTCAAACTTCGCAGGGGGTGGGAGCGCATCCTGCGGCTATGATTGAGAGGCAAGCATGTCAGACCTACCAGAACTTAATCAGCCGAATGGGCTTGTCAGCCACGCCGTCACAGGCGAGGTACAAAGCCAACAAGACTCCGCGCCTCAAGAAGGCGTTGACGATCAGCGACCTGATGAGCCGACAGGCGGAGGAAATCCCAGCCTCCTAACGGACGGTCCGATCTTTGAGGAGTTCTGCCGCGTATTTATCAAACAAAGCATTGGGCAGTTCTCAGGTCAGCCGCTACGGCTAGAAGGATTCCAACGGGATTTCATCAACGATGTCCTAAGCCGCGATCCCGTCACGGGCAAGCGCCGCTATTCCGAAGCCATGCTCCTGCTTCCTAGAAAGTCTGGAAAATCTACGCTGGCTGCCGCGCTGGCAATCTTTCAAACGCTACGGGATGCTGGCAAAGAGCCGCAGACAATTGTGGCGGCTGCCTCTAAAGATCAGGCGGCGGTCATCTTTCGCCAGATTCGGGCGTTCATTGCCAACAACCCAGAGTTAGGCGGGCTGCTCATTCCCAAGCAGTACCACATAGATGTGCAGGGGGGCGGCTTTATCAAAGTGGTGGCATCCGACGGGCGGCTTCAACACGGCTCTAACCCCTCTTGCGTAATTGTGGACGAGTTGTGGGCGCATCAAGACGGCGAGTTATACACGGCGCTTACCTCTGGATCAGGCGCAAGAGACGAGCCGCTTACCATTGCCATCAGTACCCCGGGCTACGACCCCGATCAAATCCTTGGGCAAATCTACAACCGCGTTATTGAAACGGCTCCTGACCAGCAGTTTCAAAGCGCGCCGTATTACCGACGCATTGCTCGCGATGCCGAGAACGGCTTCCTTCTGTATCACTACGGAGCGCCTGAAGATGCCGATGCCGATAGCCCAGAGGTATGGCGAAAAAGCAATCCTGCCCCATGGATTACTGACCAGTACCTCAAACAGCAAAGGTTTAAGCCAACGACGCGCCTATCTGAATTCCGCAGACTGCACCTTGGGCAATGGGTAAACGCGGGCGAAGAATCATGGTTGCCCATGGGCGCATGGCAATCCTGCGCCGAAGATGGCGTGACGCTTGACCCAGCCTTGCCAGTTGCTGTGGGCATAGATGTGGGTATTACCCGCGACGCTTCCGCCGTGGTTATTGCCCAAAAGCAAGGCGACAACATCATCGTGGAGTCAAAAGTGTGGGCAAATCCGTACCCAAAGGACAGCAGTATGGGCATGGCGTGGCAGGTGGACATTGAAGAAATCCGTCGCTACCTTGTTAGCCTTAAGGAGCGATTCCCTGCGCCGATGGTCAAGATTGACGGGCGAACTCGCCCCGGTCCTGCTTTCTGTTACGACCCGTGGTCATTCCGAGAATCAGCCCAAATGCTGGAGGGCGAGGGTCTTGCCATGGTGGAAACAAACCAGACGGACAGCCGCATGGTTCCTATGACCGCAGATTTGTTTCAAGCCATCGTTACACGCCGATTGCGCTACGATTCCAAGACGAATGTGGCGCTAACGCGCCATGTAATGGCAGCAGTTGCTGTGCCTAGAGGAGATGCAGGTTGGCGTATCAGGAAACCAAGGGGCAGCACGACCGCGAAAGTGGACGCGGCTATAGCGATGGTGATGGCGGTGAGTCAGGCAATGCAGCCGCCGCCAAGGCGCGCATTCACAGGTATGATCGCGTAATCAAAGCAAAACAGTGCCGTTGTGCAGTACCATTCATTAGCCCAAACGACGAGGATGAATGGTGTTGGAAGTGCGGACTTCCTGTAGATAACGAGGAGACTTGATGGCTGACCGTAAGATGCCAGACTTCGCCAATCCAGCGAATTACATTCATCCCGGCAAGAAGGACTCCCTTGCATCTTGGATGGCTTTCTTTGGCATGACCGAACAGGGGTCAGGCGATTACAACGGTCCTCGCGATTGGGCTAGAGCCGCAGCCGATGAGCCGTTCCTAAATGCTTGTATCAAATTAAAGGCAATGAGCGCCGGTGCAGTTCCGTTGCGAGTGTATGTGCGCCAAGACCACAACCTTATTCCAGCAGATTTGGCAAACGATGCGGATGCAGCCGAGTACCAAAAACTTCTAGACACAATTAACCCGTACAGCATGTCTGCGTCGGATTTCCGTGGCACGCTTGTTGCCAGCCTATCGGTGTATGGCGAAGCCTATGTACGCAAAGTGCGCGGTCGCCTTGGCGGTCCTCCTCAAGAGTTGTATCTCATCCGACCAATTGACATTAAGCCCCAAATGGGCAAAACATGGATTGAGTCATACGAGTACAACCCAGCGGGCGCAAAATCTCGCAATGCCGAAACCGAAATCATCCCTGCTAAAGACATTGTTGCTTTCAGACTGCCGGGTAACTTTGTTGACCCAACACGCGGTCTATCTCCGTTGTCATCCATCCGCAGAGAAGTAGAAGTTAGCGTGATGGCATCGGAGCATACAAATGCTCTGCTCCGAAATCTTGGCGTGCCAGTTGGGGCATGGGTAGCGCCAAAAGATAGCGACCTTACCGTGCAGGATCAGTCTGCCATTAAGAAAGTGCTTGCCGCATTGTCAGGACCAAAAAACGCAGGAAAGAGCGCAGTGTTGCCCGGCGGTCTTGAATGGCAACAGTTGGGCATCCCAGAACAAGACGCGCAGTACCTCAACGCCCGAAAAATTAGCCGCATGGCAATTGCGTCCGCCATGGGAATTCCATTGCAACTAGTTGGAGACGACGAGCATTCTGGCGTATACCGCTCAGTGCGCGATGCAGAACAAGTGTTCTGGCGAAGGATGAAGAACGAGTTGGGATGGATTGCCGACATTCTTGATTCTTGGCTTACAACCGAGTTTGATAAAACTGGTCGCTTGACGGTTCAGTTTGATGTTTCCTCCATTGAGGCATTGCGACCTACGCCGCAAGAAGAACTAATGCTGTGGACGCAGTTGATGGATCGCAGCGTGGTTACCCCAAACGAAGTTCGCGCTCATTTTGGGCTTGGCGCTCCGACTTCGTGGGGCGACACGCCGCTACTTAACGGTCAGCCAAAAGAAGGAGTTACGGGCAAAACCCCGCAGTCTATTACCGACATACCAGTCACTGGCACGGCAGTAGAAGAAGACCATGTGGTGGATGCGCCGCCAATTATGTCGTGGTTTGACCGAGAAACAAGGCTCTATGGTCGGCAAGAAGTGAAACAGTTCGTGCAGGGCGGATCACTAGATGCTGAGTCAATGGTAGGATTCCCCGTAACCGAGACCGAGCAAAAGACTATTGAACTAGGGATTAAAAGGCGTTACAGTAGCAAGCAGATCGCTTACGGCGTTGAAGAAGACGGCTATAAAGGTTTGAGGGGAGTACAACCATGAAGCACCTGAAGATTGCAGCAACCGCAGATGGTGGTCTTGTCATTGAGGGCTACGGCGTTCCCTTTGGCGGACCAATCAAAGGTCGCGACCTTCATGGGCAGTATTTCAGCAAGAAGACAGATTTTGCACTTGACTTGATTCCTGACGGGCAGCGACCGTTGCTGTATCAGCACGGTCTAGATTCGTCCGTAGACACGGCGGTCATTGGTCGCTGGGGCGTAAAGCGCATTGACGACGGCGGTGTATGGGTGCGCGCTCAGTTGGATGCCCGCTCCGAGTACATTAACGAGATTAAGGAACTTGTAGACAACGACGCGCTTGGCTTTTCCTCTGGAACCATGGGTCACCTTGTCAAAGTTGCGCCAAAAACTGGCGAAATTCTTAAGTGGGCGCTGGTTGAGTTGAGCCTTACCCCAAACCCAGCCAACCCAAATGCGTACATTGTTCGCGCAAATAAGTCCGCCGCAGCCCATGTAAAGTCTTTGTTCTCAACAAAGCACGGAGATCACGATCAGTCCGAGCACGGTAACTGGGCGCATAGTGGCGGTGGAGCAGATAACGGCGGCGACAAAGAAAAGTCTAAGCCGGGGTTTTACGGTTCAGATCATTGGGATAAGCCCGGAATGCCAAAAACCGTTGTCGTATCGGAAATGAGCCGCGACAAGTACGACCGAGCCATTCTTCCGATGCCAGACGAGTATAAAACTGATACATCCATGTCGGCTCAAGCATCAGGAAGTAGCGCATGGGCTGCTGTTACAATGGCAGATTCAAATGGCTGGCTGGACGAAAATGACGATGTTACAAAAGTGACATCGGGTCTAGACATTCCGTACATTCCCGCCGAAAACATTACAAGTCCAGAGTCGTGGCTCTTTGCCCTTGGGTTTGCAAACGGCACACTGAGTTTGGCTCCAAGCGAAGACGACAACGGTAATGTTATTGAAGCAATGAGCAGAAGCCGAGACAAAGAAGACTTTATTGCCCTGTCTGAAAGGCTGACTGATGTCAATTCCCATTCATCTGCGGCAACCTTTGACTCCCTTATTGACACTTGGGATGAATTTGGTCCGGGGGCAAGTAAGAAGATGCTCCGAGTCAAGCGTTCAACCAAGCATGGTGACCATGATCAGTCCGATCACGGGAACTGGGCGCACGGCGATGGTGGGGCGCGAGAATCTAATCGCGTTGAGATGGAGCGACGCTCCACAGGGGCATGGCAAGAAAAGTTTGGCACAGTAGGAAACTACACTCCAAGTTCAAGAGTTGCTGGTATGGCGGCAACCGTAGTTTCCGACGCAAAGAATGAGGCAGATCGTCGGTACGCGCAGGAGCGAGTTGATGCAGCCCTTCACATGGCTTCTCAATGGAATGCCAAAGGACCCGTCACAATGCCAAACGGTCAAGTGCCGTTGCACGGAAGGTCGGTAGAGGAAGAATTGGCTCGCAGGGTGGAATTTAGCCCTTCGGAAAGGGATAAAGAGTTCCATTTGAATTTGCTGGCAGACCTTAAAGGCGAAACGCCAGCCGCAGTTCAAGCAGAAATTGACATGGACAAGTTCAACGACTGGATGTCTGGCTACGATGTGCCGGGCATGCCAAAGACTTTTCGCGTAAAGCGGTCAGTTAAACACGGCGACCACGACCAGTCCGAACACGGCAACTGGGCGCACGACGGCGGAAACGATAAGACACAATCACAGGGGATGTTTGGAGACCGCCTAGACGAGTTAGATTTAAATGTGGCGACGGCGGTAGAAAGTTTCTTGACTTATTACACTCCTGCTCGCGACAGCATTGCAAGAGCCATCCTTCATTCAAGCAATGACCGTGAAACTGGTTTGTTGAGCCAAGCAAGTAACATGCTAGAAGAGGCAAGAACTGCTGCTGGGTTGCTACGCGGAGACGGTCCGGGGAAAGATTACAATGAATCCAAGCGAGAAAAATTGGTCCGAACGGTAGAAGATCGCTTGCAAGCCATGCGAAACAATTTGGATAAAGTGGCGGAACGACGCTCAGACTTTATGTACGACGCAGTTCTTAAAGAAGTTACGGCGGCTCAAGATTTCTTGACAAACGCAAGAATTGACGCTGCGATTGCGGCAAAAAAGCCGTAACTGCGCGCCCCGAAACGGTCTCTGTTACACTCCTTGAGCCAGTTGCCTATGTGGGCAACTGGCGCTTAGACGGAGAGACCGAAGACGCGAACGCTCACGCTGACGCTCCATCGGACGACCTGACGAAAGCATCGTTTAGGCAATGAACTTTCGGGTTCACAACTGATAGGAGAATAATCGTGGCAGACAACGATTTCCTGTCGGAGAATGAGGTTGAGTCTCTCGTCGCTAAGGCTGTTACTAAGGCTGTAAAGAGCCTTAATACAGTTGACGAGGATGCCCGACCAACGGCTCCGACCAAGGCTGCGGGATTTAACCGTGGCTCTTATGGTCTTCCAAACCTTGGCGTTGCAGTTAAGTCCGCGTTCCGTGGGCAGACTGTTAACGGCGGTGAGTTTGAGCGAGACTTCTCACAGGCAGCAGCCGAAATTTTCGGCTACAAGGGCGCGGCTGGCGATGACTCGCTGACTTCGCGCTCTATCGTTTGGGCTAAGACCCCAGAAGAGGCTCGCACTGTTCTTCACGCCATGGGCGAGGGGAAGCACGCGGCGCGAGTTGATTCAGCCATTAAGGCTGCATCTGAGGGTACGACCACCGCTGGTGGATACCTCGTTCCCCCGCTCTACGCGCAGGATGCGTTCCAGTACGCTTTGGTTCCGAACATTGTGTTCCGCAACCTTCCCGGACTGACAACGATGCCTGTACGGACGAACCTTGTTTACCTGCCACGCGAAGACGCTCGTGCAGGTGGCGCAACGGCTGCTGAAGCCGGATCGCTCACCGCGCAGGATGTAACCTTCGCGCAGCAGTCAATTACCATCAAGAAGGCGTATGGCTATCGCGTATTCAGCAATGAATTGCTTGCCGACGCTGATCCTTCGTGGAACGAGTTCATTACGAAGACCCTTCTTCGCGATGTGGCTCTTTTTGCGGATCAGCAGCATCTTGAGGGTACAGGTTCAAGCAACGAAATTACGGGTCTTTCGGCAATCAGCGGCACGACTTCTGGTCCTTCACTTGGAGCCAACGGTCGCGCACTGACTTTTGATGACCTGTACGCTGCCATCTACAACCTGCGACTTGCCAATGTTGAGCCACAGAGCGCAACGGGCGCATGGATCATGCACCCGCGCACTCTCAACTCGCTGATGCAGTTGAAGGACAACAGCAATCAGTACATGCTCACGGCGGCTCAGGGCTACAACGCCCCGATGGCGCTGGCGGGCGGGTTTGCCAGCAGCAACGGACCAAAGGCTTCGTTGCTTGGTATTCCAGTGTATGTGTCCACGCAGATTGCAATTAACCGCACCACGGGTTCAAACAGCGACACTTCAAATGTGTACCTGCTTGATGCCTCTAAGGCGGTTCTGCTTGAGCGTCAGGGCATTGAACTGGCGTTTTCGGATCAGGTTGGTTTCGCGACCGACCAGTCCGCGTACCGAGCGATTGCGCGCCACGGCATTGCTGCCGTTCAGCCAACCGCTGTGGAAAAGATCACGGGTGTCCGCGCCTAATTAGGTACGGTTCTACCGTGATGCAAGACCCTCAGGAGTTCGCTCCTGAGGGTCTTGCTCTATACTGACCCCATGGCAACTGCAATTGGCTCCTATGTCACCCTCGCCGTCGCTAAGGCGCGCCTTGGCATACCCTCCGCAGATACAACTGACGACACGCTGCTCACGCGCCTGTGCGATCAGGTCAATGCGTACATTGAGTCCTACACGGGTACGGTTCTGGCTCCAATTGGCACGGCAACCTATACCTTTGACGGTGACGAGCGAGTTAACGACCGTCAGTTACTCATTCCAAGGGGAGTTCGCACTATTACCCTGCTAGAGAACTCTGCATACACGGGCGGTCCGTACCAGACCATTCCTTCTTCTGACTATTTCTTGCGCCCTTCTAACGCCGACCTTAACCCCGGGTTCCCATTTACAGAGTTGGTTATGACTAATGTGCCAAGCGCGGGCAATCCGCTCCCAACCTTCAATCCCGGTTTGGATAACATCCGCATCACCGGCACTTGGGGCTGGGCTGCAATCCCGGATGAAATTAAAGAGGTTGCAGAGGTGATGCTCGTGCGCGCGTGGGCGGGGCGACAGGCTGGGCAGACAGATCAAATCGGGGTCAGCGAAGGGGGAATGCCAATCATTAGTCGCACAGTCTCCCTTCGCGACCGCGAAACCCTAAATAGGTTTAGACTAAAGCGACCCGACAGGATCGGCTAAAGAAAGTAGGAGGAGTTGAAATGGCAACCAAGAAGCCAATGTCATGGAACCCAGACGAGGTAATCAAGCGACCAGTTGACCCAGAGATTGCCGCCGAGCGCGCCAAGATTGGGCTGGGTAACGAGGAGCCGTCGCTTCCGCTTACTGAGGAGCAGAAGCGCGCACGCGCAGATCGCTTTGTCTGGAAGCCGGGAGACCTCCGCCGAGTTCGCTAATGCCCCGCCTGTTGGCGGTAGTCCGAGCGCGCAAGCACGCTGATCATGATCAGTCCGATCATGGGAATTGGGCTACGGGCAGGTTTGCTCAAGGCACACCAAGAGGCGGAAATGCAGTTACTGTTCTAGAGGCTATTCGCATGCAGTCTCCAACGGACAAGTACAAATCCAAAGTCTACGAAGCAGCAAATAAATTGTTTCCTACTGAAAAAGAAGGCAATGTCGCGCCGGTAGGTCCTCAAAGAAAAGATTTTGCTACTTATGAGGAATACGCCAAGGCGTTCAAGGAGTATGACAAAGCGTTTGATAAATACGCTCAGACCGCGATGGAGTATTTGGCTTCAGACACTGGTAGAGAACTGCTAGACGGCTCACTTAAGGGTGTAAAATCCTATGTCCAGCAAATTTGTACATCTGACTGGTTTATAGAAGCCTTTGGAACAGCATCACAAATGGGCGGAGTTCCGCCAGTCAAAGTAACAACGGCTGGGGACGAATCTGGTTCTTTCCGCATGAAAGCCGACCGATTTGGAACTGTTTCAGAGACAAGTTTGCGATTTAACAAAGCGGCATTTACAAGAGAGCCAACACTACTGCATGAGATTGCTCACTTTGCAACTGCTGCCAGCGCAACGGCAACATACGAGCCGCACGGGGTAGAGTATGCAAAGAACCTTGTATTCATTTGCGAACAAGTAGTTGGTTCTGAATTTGCAGAACTAATGCGTACTTCGCTTATAGAGGAGGGCGTGCCAATTGACAACTGACAAAGACGAACTGTTTGAGTGCGTTATTCCTTTGCCCGACGCGCTGATCCCTGAACAAATGGATGAGCCAACCAAGTCTCTTAAGCACGGTGACCATGATCAGTCCGACCATGGAAACTGGGCGCACGGTGGCGGAGATGGAACCAAGGAAAACCCCATCAGGACTAGCAGCGTTGAAGAGGCAGCGCGTGCGCTTGGGGAGGGCAAGCATGTTGAGTTGCAAAGCCCAGATCAGGTAGCAACCCTCCTAGATCGGCTTAACGAGTTGGCAAAAGAGGCGGAGGCGGCTGGCACAAAAGCAAAAAACATTGACCTGTGCAATGTGACAGTTCCGGGCACAAACTTGTTCTGCGTTGAGTCCAAAGGCATCCCTAGGGTAGAAATGCCACAACTAAAAGGAATCCCAAACAGCGGCAGCCCAGCCTCAGACTTGCCAGCAGACAAGCGTGGCGAGGTGGACATCACCGAGGCGTATCTTGAGCAACTACGGTCATCTGGAGTTTCCTTGACCGAAGATGAGGCGCTTGCCAGCCATCTAAAGGCGACACAAAATGAGTTGAATGGCGGCAAAGTTGCAGGGATTATGGCTGCCGCACGCGCTGGACAACTTGACCTGAACCAACCAATTGTGGTGTCTAGGGATGGCTACATCGTAGACGGTCATCACCGATGGGCAGCAAAAGTTGCCCTTGAGCATGACGGCATTGACGACCCAGAGACCGACATGAAGATTCCTGTAGTCCGCGTAGACCAAGACATTCTTGACATCCTTGAGTCATCCAAGCAGTTCGCTGCCGACATGGGATTGCCACAAGTTGCAGTCAAGTCTCTAAAGCACGGAGACCATGACCAGTCTGACCATGGGAACTGGGCAACTGGCGGCGCTGACCATCAGTACACAGGAAAGCCACGATCCGCCGCCTCTCGCGCGCGCATGAACGAGCATACAGACCGTTATGGAGACCCAGAGCGCAGGGAGTCAGGGCGGCGTTCAGGCAGCAGAAACCTTGGTCGCGAAGTGACAGAAATGGAAATTGTTGCGCTGGAGTCTTACAAAGGCGGAGGGTACGGGGAAATAAACCGCTTCTTGCGAGGAACACAAGAAGGAGACGATTGGACAAAAGACCGAATTGACGCGGTAAAGTCATTGGCGCTTCCGACTACTGAACCGATGACGGTAACGCGCATGATGCCGTTGTTTGCCGTTGAGGGGATTGCCGCTGGGCAAATTTATGAAGACAAAGGCTTTATGTCAACGGGAAAGGGAGACCACCCTGCACAATTCTTTCATGGATACCCAGTACAAATGCAAATTGAGGTTCCTGCTGGAACTCCCGTCGTTGACTTTGACAATTTCTCTGGCTTAGATGGGTGGGGCAACATTGAGCGCGAAGTGACGCTAATGCCAAACACCCAATTAGTTATTGACCGAGTTGAGCAGCGGGATTGGAACCGAGACTTTGGACCAACGGAAACAGACGGTCTCAAAGTCTACGCTCACCTTGTTTCGTCAACCAAATCCCTTAAACACGGAGATCACGACCAAACAGACCACGGCAACTGGGCGCACGGAAACGCCGCCATTTCGGCACTTTCTGCAACAGACAAAAAGGAAGGAGAGAAGTACCTAATTGAAAGGTATCCGCCAGATGATCTCAACCGCGACTCTGACCTAGGAAAGAAATTAGGTTTGACAAGTTTGGAGTGGGCAGCCGCAGATCACTACCGAACTCAGGGCTACATGGAAATAAACAACCTTCTTCGTGGCGTTGGAAGCGATTGGGGCATGGAGTTTGCCCCGGCAGACATTCGCTCAGTTCAACTTCTGGATGAAGCAATGGATAAAAGTACAATCAAAAACTTTGAGACGGTGTATCGCGGAACAAGCATGCTTGCCAGCAAAATGGACACTTTCTTGTCTAGTTTAGAAGTAGGAGGCGTGTACACCGACCCATCCTTTGTGTCTACTTCTAGAGGCAAAGACATTGCCGAGTCGTTTGCAACAGACCGACCCCCTGATGAGGCAAAAGAAAACAGGGCAAGTTTAATGTGGGAAATTGTGTTGCCGCCGGGAGCCTCGGCTTTGGACATGCAATCCCTGTTTCCTAGTTTCGGGTCTAACGAAGAAGAAGTTCTTCTGGACAGAGACACTCATCTACGCATTCTTGCAAAGGAGAGTGCTGGCGTAACACTTGATGGCGAGCCAGTGTACCGAATCAAAGCAATTGCAATTCCAACGGCAACCAAGTCTCTCAAGCATGGCGATCATGACCAGTCCGATCATGGGAGTTGGGCGCACGGGTCAGCAAATAGACCGACGCTATCTAACGAAGATAAGAACAAAGCCGAAGCAGCCCTGACGAAGAATAATGGGGGTTGGGTTGGCGGAAATTATCAACATGCGTTCCAGTTGACTGACCTAGAGGTTGCAGCCGCCCAGCACTATCGCGCATTTGGCTTTGCCCAGATGAACAGGATGATGCGGGGGCAAGAAAGCCTTACTGGGCTTGCATTTGTTCCAGAAATTGTTCGTGGCGCAGAGTTGCTAGAAGACGCAATGTCAAAAGCATCTTTGCAAAAAAATACAACTGTGTACCGGGGCATGCACCTTCTATCTGATGAAGCCCAGAAGTTCTTGGCTGGCATTAAATCGGGAGATGTATACACCGACCCAGCGTTTACCTCCACATCCAAATCGGAAACAATTGCCATGAAATTTGCCACGGAGAGATACTCAGAGGAGCGACAAGAAAACAGGACGGGTATTGTTTGGCAAATCTTTGCTCCAAGTGGCACTTCGGCTTTGGACTTTGACAAATTGTTTGCCGGGACCACAAGTCAAGAACAAGAAATTCTGCTTGCGCCAAACACCCATTTCAAGATTCTCGGCACACAACTAGACAGTTACACCTCTACGGGTGAGCCAATAATCCGAGTCATGGCTACCGTCATCCCAACGGCAACCAAGTCCATGAAGCACGGCGACCATGATCAGTCCGACCATGGCAACTGGGCGGACGGGATAGTTCCCCTTGCAAAGACCCCCATTGAGCAAGTAGATGCGCTTCGGTCATGGTCCTCTAACTCCTACAACATGATTAACGGAGCCTTGCGTAACCCAGACACACTTGGTGCTCAAGAGCGCGGTGGCTTGCGCGAGCCAGTTCAAAAGATGCAAGACCAGTTAGATAAGTTGTTTGCGGGTGTTCCCAAGACTACAAAAGAGATGACGGTGTATCGCGGCGCAACTGGCGACTGGGTAAAGAATTTAGTTGACCAATACGAAGCCACAATTGAAAAAGGGCGTGTGGGGTACAGGGAGACTGGGGTAATGCCGCAGTTTAGCCAAGACCGCTTTACCGACCAAGGGTTTACCTCAACTACGCCAGACAAAGACATTGCGCTTCGTTTCTCTGGTACTGGCTTAAGCGGTGGTGGGTACTATACGGGCGAAGGCAGGGCAATCTTTGAGATCAACATTCCAGAGGGAAGCAGCGTTGTAAATGTTGAGGAGTTTGCCAACGAGTTTGGTGGGTTTGCCAAATTTGCAGCAGAGGAGAAAGAGTACCTTCTCCCGCGCGGGAGTACCTTTGAAGTAGCCGATGTGACCCCAAGTGAGGAGCAGTTCGGCAGTCAAGGACCTTTGTACTACACCATTAGGCTAGACCTTGTTCCGTCGTCAACTAAATCCGTCAAGCACGCCGACCACGACCAGTCCGATCACGGCAACTGGGCGGACGGCGGTAGAAATGGGCAGAGCCACAATGTTGTTCAACTTGGGCATCCGTACCCAACTAATCCCCCGCACGGATCAACCGGGTACAGAGAGCCAATGTCATCTGTTGCCCTACCAAATGGGCGGAGCGTGGAGATTCAATCTGGGGGAGATGCCGTATCGGGAGGTTACAACGGGTATTTCGTTATGCACAACAAAGCAAACGGTGAGCGCATGGGGTATCTGGACTACCAGTCAAGCGGAAGCGGGGATGATAGGCGCGTACAAATTGCTATGGTTGAAACCACCGAAGGTTATCGTGGGCAAGGGGTTGCAACAGCATTGCTCGCTCGCTTGGTTGCTGAGTTCCCAGAAACAAAAATTGAACCGGGATCAACAACTGAAGATGGCGGTCGCTGGTGGCAAAGCGTGAAGCCATTATTGCCAGCGTCCTCTAAGTCTTACAAGCACGCGGACCATGACCAGTCCGAACATGGTAACTGGGCAGACGGGGAAAGGTACACAGCAGAGGCAAGAAACAACGCAGAACGGGCTTTAACTCATTACAGCATTGACGGATACCAAAGAATCAACTCTTACTTGCGTAAAACAGACATGAGTCAAGATGAATGGCAAACACAGGAGTTTGATCCAAAGCCAGCAATTAAAGAAATAGATTCTTTGTTTGAGTCCGCAGCGCCGCTCAAAGAGCCTGTCACCGTATTTCGCGGCATAGACAGCGAAGTAGCAGAAAAGATGACTTGGAAGCAAGGGGATACCTATACCGATGCCGCCTTTATGTCTACTTCACTGCGCGAGGAAGTGTCCGAACGGTTTACTGACTATGGCGGCAAGGGAGCCTACATTATGCAAATTGAAGTTCCTGCTGGCACAACTGCGCTGACCCCAAGCATGTTTGCAACATTGGTGGACGAGGAAGAAGTCCTCCTTAACAGAGGAACAACACTGCAAATTACAGGAACGGCGTTGAAAGACAATTTTAATTACATCTACGCAACAGTTGTTCCGACAACTAAGTCTCTAAAGCATGGCGACCACGACCAAACAGATCACGGCAACTGGGCAAGGGGTTTTGATGCGCCAAGTTCAACAGAAATTAGTCGCAGCCCAAAGGAATCTCGCACAACAACTCCTTTGTGGTATGTGGAACGGGATGCTGGAGTTGGATCGGATAGACAAAGCCAGTTAAACAACATGCAATTTGGCACACAGCGAACCCTGCACGAGGCGTTAGATGCGTATACCCATTGGAAAACCGACCAATGGTCAGATGACGGCAGTTCAATTGCGTTTCACGCTGCATTAAACGAGCGATTGCGCGAAGGAATGAATCGCGGCAAAGCAGTTGAAGCAACCGCAGCGGAATTTGCCGAAGAAGGAGACGACCAGTTAGGTAAAACGCTTTATTCTGGTTTTATGCATTTGGACGCTTTAACAAGAGATAGCGTAATGAAAGAAGACACTGTTGTTACCAGAGCCATGTCTCCAGTGTTTGATCGTCAAGAGTTGGAAGCAGCCATTTCAGGCGGCTCTTTGAACTTGTACGGTCAAGAGATCACTGCTGGCGCGGTATTTTCAGACGCTGGCTTTGTGAGTACATCATTGGACACTACGGGGTCATCTACTCAGTACTTTGGGCAAAACTGGGAAGGGGCAGAGGGTTTGGAAGATTCTCAAATTCCAACGAGCGTTCGGTGGATGATTACCGTTCCTGCTGGTGCTCCAGCCGCTGATTTGCGTTCTGTTGGGTTCTCTAGCCAACACGGTGAGCAGGAAGTAATTTTGCCAAGAAACACACATTTTCAAGTGGACTCATACGATGTCAAAATGCCGCCAACTGGCGGAGGGGCAGCATCCGTAACCATTCGGGCAACCGTGATCCCAACACACAAGTAAGGTAAACTCCGCTTATGTCATTTGTAGATTCCAGTATCGCCGCCGCAGTAGCCGCACGGGTAGCCACCGTGACGGTTGCCTCCACCGTTGCCGCCATTCGTGGGGCTACTGCGGCTCCTCCCGACAAATTGCAAGTTTTGCCCTATGCCGTAGTCCTTCCGAGTTCAGACCGAGTTGAGCATTACGCTTCTGCGCGCAAGGTGACCTGCTCGTTTACGGTTCGGCTGTACCTTGGCAGCCCCCAAGATTTTGCCCGCCGATTTCCTGCCCTTCACACCTATCGGACGGCGCTCCGAGACATCTTTGTGGGGGATGTGACCCTTGGCGGTCTGGTAGACTTGGCGACAGTTGATTCCACACGCATTGGTGCAGACATGTATGCTGGGGATGAGTTCGTGACAGTGGAAGCCACGGTCACCTGTGTGAAAGGGGAAAGCCTTGATTACCAAGCCTGAGATTGTTGAAAGCGAAACAGTAACGGTGGTGCTGGTAAAGCCCCTTGCCGACGGCGCAGTTATCCCCGGAATTAAGTCCGACGGAAGCGCATCCGAAGTTGATCGGGTGTATGCTGCTCCGTACCTGAAGGCTGGGCTTATCAAGGAGTTCGTGGCTACCGAAGCGCCACGAGTTGCTAAAGCCGCTTCGGAAGTAGAGGAGTAAGACATGCCAGTTTCATCCGCAGGTAACATTCTCTTTACCAAGGCAGTTGCCTTTGGCGAGACCACTTACGGAACCATTCCAACCCTGACTTCGGGTGGGCGACGGTTAGTTGTTGGTCCTACTGGCATCATTAACCCCGGCACCAACATTGAACTTGGCGAAGACCGAGCAGTTGCCCTTCGCAACCCAATCCTTGGCACAACCGCAGTTGTGGTGTCTCAAGAGCCAACGATTAGCCTTGATGCCCCTAGCCTCTCGCTTGAAGACTGGGTGTTCTACCTTCAGGGGATTAAGGCAGTAACGCCAACTGGAGCAGCCAACCCATACACTTGGTCTTACGACATCAGCATGACCGCCAGCAACAGCCCAAAGTCCTACTCCCTTGTGGTAACGGACGGCGCACAGATGTTCGTGACTAACTACAGCATGCTGACCAGCCTGAGTATCTCGGCAGACCGCAACGGCGCTACAACGGCACGAGCCGAGTTCTTTGCCCAGAGCCTTGCAAAGGACAACAGCACCTCGCTTACGGACGCAGTTCAGTCTGCTGTCACTTACATGCCCGGTCGCCTATGGAAGCCGTATTTCCACACTTCGTTCCCAACAGTTACGCAGGGTACGGCGTATTCGTACTTGCTTGACTGGTCACTAGACATTAACCCGGGCAATGCCCGACAGGCGTACCAGAACGGCACGCTCACGATGGCAACGCACGCTGAGTCCGAGCCGTTCACGGGTCAGATTTCCCTTACGGTTTCGGCAAACGCATCGGCAATTTCTGAACTCTACGATGCTTACCAGAGCGCATCGGTCAAGTATCTCCGACTTGAGTGGACAAACGGCTTGGCATCAACGGCGCTTCGCAGCGCAAACATCTGCCTAGCGTTTATTCCAACAGAAGTGACACCGATTGCCAATGCCGAGGACGGGCTTACGACAGTAACGGTTCAGGGTCAGTTGGTAACAGATGTTGCAGGGGCATCAAAGACTCTGCTCATTGAGTTGAAGAACGGGCTGTCAACAGCGCCGTAATGGTAGATAGGAGGGCATAATGACCGACGAAACAACACCAGTAGTTCCAGCCGCTCCAGTTCCGTCCGCCCCAGAGGCGGCGGCAGAAGTTGTTCTAGCCAAGGTTCCGACAACAAAGGAAATTCAGTTGCGTGCGCCATTTGAGGGATGGAAGGCAGTTATGCAGGTACGACGAGTTCCTGCCCGCGTGCTAATTGACCTTCAGTCGCCAATCTTTGACAAGCAGTTGGGTACGGTTGCCAAACTGGTCAAGAGTCACAACTTTACTAACCCAGAGACTGGCGAGCACTATGAAGATGTGCTTGATGCGCCAATTGAGGCGTTGACCCAGTTGATGGAACTGTGGGGAGAAGCGGTAAGCAGCATCCCCCCTATGTGAGGACGGCGGCTGCCCGCCTGAGCGTGGGGCATTCAGCCGTCCTGCCCGCTGAACTCATCCTGTATACCGTCGGAAAAGAATTCGGCGTGCTGCCTTGGAAGTTGCTCAAAGAAGATGCGGCAGATGTCATGACGACATACGCTATCCTTAGAGAGATGCAACCCAAGCCTCAGCCGAAGGGAAACAAGCGTGGTATTTAGCCTATTTGGCTCCAAGAACAAGGCAATCTCTCTAAGCATTGAAGACGATGTGCTTGGAACGATTGACCGCCTACGGCTTCAGTTGGCTGCTGGCTTTGAAGAGCAAGCCTTTCAGCAGTTCATTGGCTACGCCGCCCTAGAGGGGGCTAAGTTTCTTGAGCCACACATGGAGGCGGCTGCCCCAGTTGGTTCTGCCGCAGAGGGAGACCCGCATCCGGGGCGATTGCGAGACTCTATCGTTTCGCGCATGGGTAAATACAAGAAGCCATCTGCCATCGTCGGTATCTATCCGGGGCGTAACCGTAAAGACATGACTGGCGCGTACTACGGTCGCGCAGTAGTATCGGGAACTGGCACGGAATGGTCGCGTAAGGGCGCAATCTCTGCGCGCGCGCAACTCCGAGCGCGTTGGAAAGCGCAAGACAAGCGCATGGGAATGACCTTTAACAACATTACGAAGAAGCGTAGGGCTATGGTGTACAACCAGCGGCTAGAAGAACTTGGGTTGCTTCAGACTTACACCCGTAGCGCATTGCCAAGTCGCCCCTTTGTTCGCGAAGTGTCTAAAGACTTCAGAAGCGAAGTTGCCGATGTGGTCAAGGGTACGCTTACGGAACTCATCAACAACAAGGCGCTTCAGGCTACAGTCGGCGCTATTCCGATTACCGCCAAGGGCGACAAGAAACTGATTCGTTCGCAGTCAGCGTATGCCAAGCGCGTAGGAATGGTGGGGTAAGACATGTCTGAACAGATGAACTTTCAGATCACGGCGCAGAACAATGCCAGCCGTGCCATTAAGGATGTTTCACGAGACCTAGGCGGACTCAAGGGAGCCTCTCAGCGTGCGGGCATGGGTATTAAGGTTGCCTTTGCTGCTGCTGGTATTGCCATTGTTGCCGCAACCCGCTTTATCCAAGACGCAACAAAGGCGGCAATGGAAGAAGAGAAAATTAACAAGCGCCTTATTGGTGTTCTTAAGAGTCGCAAGATGGCGACACAAGAAAGCGTCGTTGCAATCATGCAACAGGTTGAGGCTGGCAAGAAACTGGCGTATTCCAGTGACGAAATTAAGTCCAGTCTTGCAGGTATTATCCCGTTTGCTAAAGACACAACCGAAGCAATCGCAATTCAACGGGCGGCAATGGAAGTCGCTGCCGCCCAGAACATTAGCCTATCTAAGGCTTCCATTATTGTTTCGCGCGCCTTTATTGGTCAAGGCAAATCCCTTGCAAAGTTGGGCATCCAGACAACAAAGAACACAACAGTTACCAAGCGAGTTCGCGTTGAAAACGCCAAATGGGGCGCTTCGTACAAGACCGTTACTAAGAATGTAAAGGAAGTAGTCAAGGGTCAGGGAGTTCTTGACATGATTATGCAGAAGTACGGCGGTACGGCTGCTGAGTCCGCCAAGGGCGTAGAGAAGCAATTCAAAATCTTCCACAGTACGGTTGGAGACCTAAAGCAAGAGTTTGGTCGCGCATTCCTCCCGATTGCGCTGAAGATTGCCCAGACGCTCAATAAAGACATTCTCCCGCAGATTAAGCCAGTCATTACTGGCGTGGCTGAATTCATTACTGACAAGATTCCAAAGTTCCTTGCCGAAGTTGACCCAATTATTAAGAAGATTGCAGGACCGGGAGGGCTTGTTGAAGGCTTCCTGAAGATGGCTAAGGCGGTCTGGGGAGTTAACGGCGAAGGACCGCTTGGCAAGGCAATGAGTGCGCTTGGCGATCTCGTCAAGGAAATCTTGGGGATGGCAAACAGGGTCATCACCTTTATTAGCGGGAACCCAACCGCTGCTCCAACCTACACAGGCATTCAGTACGGATCAACAAATCCTGAGTTCATGCCGCAACCCGGTCGCGGACCACAAAGTCAAAGTAAAAACATCAGTCTTGGTGGTGTGCCGCTAATTGGTGGACTCCTAGAGTCTGCTGGCGTTGGTGTTAACCGAAACGGATTACAAAGTGCCGCAGTAACCGCCGCCATCGCAGCCGTTGTTGGCAAAGTTCTATTCAAAAAGATTCCGGGCATTGGTTTGCTTGCTTCCGCTGGAGTTGGCGGGTACATGGCTAGTGGCGCTTCTGAAAGCGGGGCATCAAAAATGGGAGTTCTGGAAGCCTTTGCTGGCGGCGCTGGTGCTCTTCAAGCCCTAACTTTCTTTGGCGGGTTGATGGGAAATAAGGGCGGCGGCGGTGGAGGCATGCCGACAATGCCAATGGCTGCCGCTGGCAAGCCCGGAATTCTTGGTCGCCTCGGCGGCGCGTTAATTCCTTCTTTCCTTCGCCCCAAAGGTGGAGCAGTCGCCGCTGGGGCGGCTGCAATGGGCGGAATGGGCGCGATGAGCATGAGCGCAAACACGGTTTACCTAAACGCCAACTCAGTTGTGGGCGGCGGAATGCCAATGGGTGGAATGCCAGCGGGCATGGGCGCAATGCAAGGACCGGCAGTTCCTCCGGGTTTGTCGCGTAAGCCCGGCATCTTCAACCGAATTTCTCAGGGGTTTAGCAACTGGAAGGGCGCTGTAACAGGCTCTAGCCAGTACGGAAAAATTGCAAGTGTTGGCAGTCGGCTCATGGGCGGGCTGCGAACCGCTGGGTCATTTGGCGCGCAAATGTTTGGGCTTCAGAACGCTGGCGCTGGGCTTGGAATGGTTGGAAGCGGGATTAAGAACCTTGGCGGCAAAATTGCGTCAAGCGGAGTTGGTAAGGCTGCTATCGGCGGAGCAACAATGCTTGGCTCTGGAGTTGCCAAGGTTGGAGGCGTAGCCGCAAAGGGCGCAAGGGCTGTTGGTACGGGAGTAGGGGCTGTGGGCAAGGGTCTTGGGGTTGTCGGTCGCGGCTTGGGCGCTGCTGGCAAGGTGGCATCTACGGGTCTCAAGGCAATTGGCGCTGGAGTTCCCCTTGTGGGCGGCATCCTCGCTGGGGCAAACGCGCTTGCCGAAGGAAATGGTGTAGGTCAAGCAATTGGTAAGGGAGTTGGTAACGCCGCAGGAACAGCCATTGGCGCTGGTCTTCTTTCGTGGATTCCTATTGCTGGTCCGCTGCTTGGTGGACTTGTTGGTGGCGCAATTGGCGAGGCTATTGGCGGAGCGATTGGCGAAGCAGTTGATGGGATTGGCAAAAGCACATCGCCAGCGGTTAGCGCGCAAGCAAAATCCAAGTATGGAGAGGCTGGTTCGTATCAGTACGCAATTGGGCAGATGTACTCAAGCACCGCGTTGAATGGTGGTCAGGCTCCGCAGATCACCATTAACCTGAATGACAAGCCGCTTGACGACATGATTAACAGGGTGATTGCCAAGACACCCGGGAAGCCGGGAACAAGGATTCTTCAGTAATGCCAGTTCCGTATCTCCTCTTTGTTGAAGGAATTGTTGGAGCAGGAGTTGTGGACCCAAACGCTGACCCTCTTCCCGGTGCTAACGGTCTTGGAACGGCTAGGGATTTGATTGCGTTGCCATCTGGGTTGCAGCAAGACAAGCCGCGAGTTGCCCTTGAATCATTCTCCATTACAACTTCAGGTTCTGGAACGGCTGCAAACATGACCTTTACAGTCAACCAACCTGATGTCAATACAACATTTACCATCACTGGAGTGTCTGGCAATGGAACAACAGTCACCTACACGGCGGCAAACACCTTGTCAGTTGGCTCTGTTGTCACCATTACTGGCGTAACGCCATCGGGATACAACCTTACTAACGCAACAGTAGCCTCCGCAACCTCTTCGCAGTTCACCGTAACAAATTCCGCAACGGGCGCGTATTCAAGCGGCGGATCGGTGGCAATCGTTCCGTGCTTCATGGCAATGGCAGATACCGCAGTTGTTCGGTTCTACGACACGCGATACAGCGCCACACAGCCGATCCTTCTGGGCTATGTAACAAATGTTCAGGCTCGCATGCGGTCACTTGGGGTTGAGGTTCAGTTCACGGGCGCAGACCCAATTAACTTCCTTGACAAGATTGTTGCCCGCAAGGGAAAGATCGGGTCAGGAAGGCAATCAGTTGGAACCATTGTTCTGAGCAAGACCACCGACCAAGCCATTATCAACGAGGTTCTTTACTATGTTGATCTTCGCAGTGATGCCGCCACCAGAAGGCTTATTAACACTTCGCCTATTTCTGGCTCAGGCAAGACAGCGACGCGAGCGGTCTTTGACGCTGGTTATACGCCAAAAGTCATCAGTTCAGTAGTCAGCAAAATTGCGGTATCTACCCTTCGCGGTGCTATGGACACTATCTCCGAAGCCGCTGGTGGGTCAGACACAGTTGCTCGCAAGTATTGGATTGACGCAAACGGGCGTATTAACTACAGCAAAAAGACCGCGCCAACCTACGCAACCGCGCCCTTTGAAATTGTTACTAATCCTGCGTCAGCCAACCCTACAGGTTCAAGTGGAACGACGACGAGCAAATTGACGGCTACTGGATTGCAGGTTCAGTACGACCACGAGCAGGTCATCAAAAAGGTGTTTACGCGATGTGGCGACTTTGACTCTGGCTTGGACGATGCAACCGATCCGTACACCCGTACCTATAACCTAGGCTCTCAGTCAGGACCGGGCTTGACTACTAGGCGGGGAGCAATTCCTATGGCGTTGATTGACTTGCCTGAAGTAAAAGGGCTTACCAATACAACCCGCGATGACTTTATTGACAAGTTTGCCAATGGAATGTTGGCAATTCGGTCTCAGCCAATGCGTACAGTTCGCATTACGATTGCTGGCGCTAATTTGAGTCAAACCTCTAACCCAGCGCATGATTACGGTTATACACAGGGATACAAGCAAACAGGACCATCAGCCTATTCGCTGGTCACGGCGATTCTCCCTGACCAGTGGATTAAGGTGACTGCCCCAGCCCTTGGAATCGCTGGAGAGTTGCTCAGGATTGAAGCGGTAACATGGTCATTTGCCAAAGGAACAACCGAGGCAACGCTAGAGATTGAGTGCGATTTCCGACGCATTGGCGGCAAGTGGAATGTAGAGAGGCTTGGGTAATGTCACAGAATCTTGGCTCTAACGACGGATCACTAGCCAGTTTCAAGGGCGACATTATTGCGGACACGGATGCGCCGTTGTTATCTACGCAATCAACGGGTGGTCAGTCCTACGCTCTTGGCTCATCTTTGTCTGCTGGTATTTACACCATGGTGCAAAACGGAACATTCAAAGCAACTCCACCAGACCCAGATTCGGTTATTGCCGAGCCTGAAAATGCGTTGCCGTATTTCTCGCTTGAGTCCAACTATGTGTCTGGATCGCAGATTACGGCAACCTCGGTTGAGGATTCTACGGTTGCTTCTGGGCGCAAGATTCGCTTCACCATCCCAGCGGGTACGGCGGTTGGGCAGTATTTGCGCTTTGTTCGGTATGTTGCAGTTCCCGGCAGCGTAGCCCGTACTTTTACCTACCAGCCCCGTTCAGCATGGAAGAGCACAAGTTCAACAACAGAAGTTTGGGCAACTCATCAGTCGCAGTTTTATCAAAACGACATTGCAACAACGACTGGAACAAGCGAAACGCGCACGGCAACCCTGACGACGATTACGGCTTCTACATGGGCATACGAGTTGTATGCCAACCCAAACAGTTTGCCATCTATCCCTAGCGACGCGGCATTTATCCGAGTTGCCGTTGGTGTGCTGGTAAACACTTTGACCACCAGCAGTTGGACAGTAGACCTGCATGAGGTCCGCATTGACCATGGCTCCATTCAGCAACTTATTACTGACCAAACCGATCCAGCGCGCTACGGATACGCATCAACCTACATGAATAGCGGTCGGCTGGACACGCGCTCTAACGAGACTGGCGTAGTTGGCTCTAGCCCGATTATTTCTATTTATTCCAAGCAAGGAAGCATTGGATTAGATGCAAGTCCATCAGGGGTGGCGCAAACAATTACCGCTGCAAGCAGGGCAGGATCAACCGTCACCATTACAACAAGCGCAAACCACGATCTGGAGGTGTTGTATTGGGTCACGGTTGCTGGACTCAGCGGCGCGGCTGGCACGAGCATGAACGGAACATTTCAGGTGCTGTCTAAGACCGCCACGCAGTTCACCTACACGGCGGCTGGAACGGCTGGATCGGCAACCGTCACTGGGGCAACAGTCAAGACCGCCCCTGCTCAAGGAAACATCTTGCTTACAACTGCTACCAACGGAAATGTAATCGTTAACCCGGGTGGCATCAGCGTCACGGGAAATGCAGACTTTTCTAGCAGCGCAACTGTAGGTGGGCAACTCAATGTGTCTGGAGACATTGACATTGGTGTATCGGATACAAGCACCGCAGGGGCAATTGTCTTCAAGGGCGGTAATGGTGGCTCAATTCGCGCGTTTAGCGCATCAGCAGGAAACGACAGCATCGGCGTTTACAACACATCAGGATCGGCGTACACGGCGTTAGTTGCTTTAGGGTTTTACCCAAATCAAGGCACGGCAAACCTTAGCCATAACGGCACAAACTTCACAATGAACGATACGGTTGCTGTAACAGGAAACATTACTGCTACGGGGAACATGACCGCAACGGGGTCAGTAACGGGAAGCACGCTATCAACTTCGGGAAATGTCAGCACAAATGGTGCGGGTTTGTTTCACGACACGCCAACAGGCGTAACTCTTGCAAGCGGATCAACGGTTGGGCGAACGGCATTGTGGACGCTTAACTCAGGCACGCAGTACAACCTACAACGGTGGACAAGCACCTCAACGGCAACGCTGAAGAAAAACATTCGCGAAACAGAACTTGCGCCAGACCAGATTTATAACATTGACCTTGTAGACTTTGAGTACGATCTGGAAAAGTTTGCGGAATTGTACCCGCACATAAATGTAGAAGCGACAGGAACTCAACGGGGAGTAATCTGGGAGCAGATTGCGGATGTTATCCCAGAAGCCGCCGTTCAGGGGTACGGTCCCGGAGACCCTCCGACAATTGACTGGGAGGCGCTATACTTCGGTGCGCTTGTTGCGATTAAAGATTTAAACGAACGACTAAAAGCCTTGGAGTCCAAATGACCGAATCTCAGGCACGACAAATTATTAACAGGCTAGACGCTCAGTCCGCCAAGATTGACGCGCTTAAAGCAGAGATTGACCAAATGAAGGGTGGTCTGGCGGTCCTTAAGGGTCTTGGGGGGTTGCTTGGAGTGGGGGGCATTGGCGCGCTGTTGGCGTGGCTTCAGTCGCAGGGTAAGTAATGCTTCGTGCGTTGTCTTTGTGGACATGGACTGGCATGATTGCGGCATGGGTTGCAGCCCCCAGCGGGGGTACGAAAGACAGCATCGGCGGTGCTATTGTTGTCTTGTTAATCATCTGGCTACTTACAGGACCGCTACGGTTGGGGAGTAACTAATGGCAATTGACAATCGCTACGACTTAGAAATTAAGCAGGGAGCAACATTCTCATTGACTGCTACTTGGAAAGATTCTAGTGGCACGGCTATTAACTTGACTGGATACACGGCACGAATGCAGGTACGGTCTAGTTATGATTCAACTTCAACAATCATTAGCCTGACAAGCAGCGCAGGAATTACTCTTGGAGGCGTTGCTGGAACAATTTCCATTACGGTATCCGCAACAACCACGGCGGCACTAACAGCACCATGGTCAGGTGTTTGGGATTTGGAATTGGTGTCTGGTGGCGGAGTTGTAACTAGGCTTCTGGAAGGAGTTGTAAGCGTAACGCCAGAGGTAAGCCGATGAGCGTAACCGTCAACCAGACAAAGCAGACGGTCACGGTCACCCAAGGCGAAGAAACGGTCACAGTTTCGCCAGTAACTCAAACGATAGAGGTTGCTGCCGAAGGACCACAGGGCGCAACCGTCGTCAGCGTCGCTGTCGGCTCTACGACCACAGGTGCGGCAGGATCGTCAGCATCGGTCAGCAACTCAGGCTCATCAACCGCTGCCGTTTTGAACTTCACCATTCCGCAGGGCATCCAAGGCGCAACAGGATCAACTGGTGCCACTGGAGCCACAGGGGCGACTGGAGCCACAGGGGCGACTGGCGCGAAAGGTGATAAGGGCGACACTGGCGCGACAGGATCAGCCGCTACGGTGGCTGCTGGTACGACGACGACAGGCGCAGCAGGAACTTCCGCAACGGTCACCAATAGCGGAACATCAAGTGCAGCCGTGTTTAACTTCACTATCCCTCAAGGGATTCAGGGTGCGACTGGCGCTACGGGATCAACTGGCGCTACAGGAGCGACTGGCGCGACAGGTGCGAAAGGTGATAAGGGCGACACTGGCAACGCAGGTGCGGCTGCGACTATTGCCGTCGGATCAACCACGACAGGTGCGGCTGGAACTTCTGCCAGCGTTAGTAACAGCGGAACATCTAGCGCAGCCGTCTTTGACTTCACAATCCCACAAGGAGCCAAAGGCGACACCGGCTCTACTGGAGCGACAGGTGCCACGGGCGCGCAAGGCATTCAGGGCATTCAGGGTATTCAGGGAGCCACAGGTGCGACAGGCGCAAAGGGCGATACAGGAGCAACTGGCGCACAAGGACCATCTGGCGTAATCGCAGTCAATGCACCACTAACCAACGCTGGCACAAGCACCAGCGCCAACCTCAGCGTCAGCGCAGGATCAACGAGCGCGGCTGGCGTGCTGCAACTCACGGATTCAATCAGCAGCACCAGCACGACGACCGCAGCAACACCAAACAGCGTTTACACACTAGGCGGCATCGTTGATGGCGTAATTGGCAGCGTTGACAGCCTCACTACTAATGTCAATGGTAGGGTTTCGCTTACCACTGTCACAACCAAAGGCGATCTTATTGTCGCTTCTGGTAATGCCGCAGTTGCTCGGCTTGGCGTTGGCACCAACAACCATGTTTTGACGGCAGATTCAACTGCTCCAAACGGCATCAAGTGGGCTGCCCAAAGCGGCGGCGGTGTTTCCAGCGTCACTGGCACTGCTCCAATCGTTTCTAGCGGCGGCACAACGCCAGCCATCAGCGTCACCGCCGCATCAACCTCCGCATCTGGCGTGGTGCAACTCACGGATTCAGTCAGCAGCACCAGCACGACGACGGCGGCAACGCCAAATTCCGTATTGCAGTCAATGAAGAACTACCAAGCAAGCGCATACAACAGCACCACGCGAATTGCTAATTTGCCACTATACATGGTGACCACAACAACATCTCTGGCTTCTGGATTTGTGGTCTTTACTAGGTTTATTCCGGAAAGAAACTTCACGGTGTCTAATGTTATTTGGTGCAGTGCGACGACCGCTTCAGCAAGTTTGACGCTTTGCAGGTTCGGAATTTACACAAGAAGCGGCACTACAATGACTCTTGTTGCTCGTACAGCATCGGATACGACCATTTTCAACACCACCAATACGCGCTACACTCGTGCGCTTGATACGACAGGTGGTTATCCAGCAACCTACGACTTTGTTGCAGGGTCAGAATACTTCACTGCCGTAATTCAGGTTGGATCAACTCCTGCAAACCTCAACAGTTGTCTTGCTGGAACTGCGTCAGCGAACGCTATCAACGGCACGCATACATTCACTACTTCAGGTGCTACAGATTTGCCAACTTCTGCAACACCAACCCAGCAAAACTTTCGCGCATACGCTGAGGTGTCCTGATGCCAGTCATTACTGAACCAGCCGTGTATGATCCAGTGAACGATGAGTGGTTGCAGATTGTGCGCGATGCCGAGACTGGCGAAGTGATTGGCACAAATACGCGCAAAACGCCATTTGATGATGAGGTTCCAAAGTGACCTCCGCTCTTACCCTTGAGTTCGCAGCCCGCGTGATTGCCGCGCTGATTAAAGGGGGAAACGCCTGATGCCTTTGTACAGGGTTGCAAGCCAGTTATACAGCGACAGCGAAGCCCAGTTGAAGGGGGCTAAACAGATTCTGGACGATTGCACATGGTCATCCTGCGCGGCAGCCATCGGCTGGAGTTCCCAGTATGAGGTATCCCCGACAGCCGCAGAAGCCGTGATCGCCATGAAGAAGGTCACAGGTCGCAAGGATGTGCAGGGTGTCTCCGATAACGGCGGCTCTCTTGCAGAAGCCGTCAAGGTCATTGCACACTTTGGTGGCAAGGCGCGTTACGCCAAATCATGGGATGACGCAGTTGCCGCAGCAAAGGACGGGGCAGCCCTCATGTTGTGGGTGCAACAGCCGGTGTCCTACCCAGCGGGAGTGAAGATCAGCGCGTGGCACGACCGCTGGTTTAAGTGGTGGAGCAAACATTCGCCAGAGAAGATTCGCCTTGGATACGGACACATGACCAGCGCGGGCTGGTGTGAAGACCACGGGTTCCAATGGGCTTGCCCAACTCGCGATACAAAGGTAGCCGCCGAGAGATACGGCGTGCCAGTGAGCGAAGAGCAGTTGCGCCAGATTGCCAATAGCAAGGTCAAGGCTGGCAAATTGAAGGCTGACTTCAAGGCGATCCTGATCGTCACGCATCCGAGCAGGAAGATTGCCCCTGCAACCCCTGCTTCAGTTGCCCCTACGACCCCTATTTCCGCCACGCAGAGCGCCGTCATTGTTGATCCGCCGTCAACACCAGTTCCCGCAAAGAAAGTCATTGAGGCTGACCCTGCGTTGAGCGCGGCAGTTGCTGGGCTTGAGCGTGTAGACTGGGGCGCGAAGGCTGGTCAAGCCGCTGACGCTATTGGACATGCGGTTGAGTCAACGAAAGGACAAATCGGCATGAATCGTGTATTTGGGGTTATCAAAGCGATTAAGGAGAGCACAGGTCTGGACGAGGCAGTTCTGGAGGCAGCCCGTGTGTTCCTAAGCACATGCATTGCCATGATGCTCGCTACAGGATCGCCTCTGCTGGACATGAGCACGGGCGACTTCAAGGTTGTAGTCAGCGGTGGTCTCGCCGCAGCCCTCAATGTGGTGGTACGCTTCCTACAGCCGACCGATAGTCAGTTTGGCGTTAAACCCAAAGGGAAGTAATCGGAACATAGGGAGGCAGAGATGAATAAAGAACTAGAGTCCATCCTCGCGCTGTCCATTGTTAAACGGGCTAAATGTTGGAGAGAGCGCCTGACCGACGATGAGTTGGGCAAGGTGATTGACGAGGCGCTTGCTCACCCTGACATCACTTCAGCGGCTGTGGTCTTGTACCTAAAACAGCGTGGAGTTGCCATTGGTCAGAATGTTGTTGCGCGACACCGACGCGGCAATTGCGCGTGTAACCGATGAGCGAGAAGATCAACGAGTTGCTGGCGTTGCAGCAGCAATTAGATGCGCGGTCACCAAAACGCAAACACCCAGACGGATGGGAACCCGGCGTTGAACTTAACGGCGCAAGTGGAAGAATCACCGCGCGCTCTCTAACTCAAGAGCCAGATTGGTCGCTTGTGCTTACTGAGTTGGGTCTAGACCCTGCTGTTTACGATGTTGCTAAAGACACCGTAAGCGTTCGCTCATGGGATACGCCTACGGCTGAAGGGCTTCAACGAGCGTTCTACTTCCGCGCCGATGTCAGCCTGAAGAAGGCTCCCTCTGGAGTTGACGAAGCGCTAGAGCGCATGGTTAAGCGCCGCAAGCCAAAGGTTCTGCCAGATACGGCGGGCGAGTCATTGCTGACGGTGGTCATTGGCGACCTGCAAATTGGCAAAGAGGGAACTGCGGCAACCATTGACCGATTCGGTCTAGCCATTACCGAGGTAGAGGAGCGGTGGGCAGAGTTGCGACGGCAAGGGCGACCGTTGGGCGGAATCTTTGTCGCATGCCTTGGCGACCTTGTTGAGCAAGTTGCTGGTCATTACCCAAACCAGACATTTACCGCCGAGTTGGATCATGGTCAGCAAGTGCGCGTCATGCGCCGATTGCTGGTTGAGGCACTTGTTCGGTGGAGCAAATTGCCAAACCTTGCTCGCATCATTGTTGCCGCAGTTCCGGGCAATCATGGCGAGCAACGCCCAGTGTTGACTGGCGTTACCGACAACGACGATTTAGCAATTGTGGAAATGGCGGCGGACATACTTGGCGCTAACCCAGAGGCGTTTGGTCATGTGCGATTTGTCATAGCCAATGGACTCACCCAGACCATTCAGCCCATTGAAGGCGGTCCGATTATTGGCATGGCGCATGGTCACCAGTCGGGATCGGGCGCAACGCCGCAAGCACGAGTGCAGAAATGGTGGAGCGGTCAGGCTCTTGGTCAAACCGCGATAGGCGACGCAGACATCCTGCTCACTGGTCACTACCATTCGCTTCAGTTGGCAACGGTGGGTCGCAGGACATGGATGCAATGCCCAGCGTTGGACTCAGGCTCCCAGTGGTTTACCGAGCGATACGGCATTGGAGATTCGCCCGCTGGCGTGTTGACCTTTGTGTTGACAAAGAAGGGTTGGGAAGACCTTGCAGTGTTAAGTTGCGAAGAAGCCTAAAAGGCTTGTCAAGCCCCCTCTTTCTGAGCGTGAGTTTCCACAAACCTGAGCGTGGACTTCAAAAATCCCAAAAACCCATTTGATACAATTACCGTAGACCGAAAGGTTGTAGGGCTTGTCAGCCCGCCTTGGTCAGTGGAGGTATCAGGATGAAGGCTCCTGAACAGAACGATTGGGCAGCCGCGATGGCAGCCCTCCGCGAGCAGATGCAGCCCATCTGCCCAAACAATAATCGGCATGGGGCAGCCCTACCCGATTCCAAAGGCGCAGTTCGTTGCGCTACTTGTTCCGCTCAACGGGGTCGGCACGCCCGCCGCTGGGTGTAACAATTAACTCCCCTTTATGGGGGGTTGACGCGGGATTCCCCATGGTTGTAAGGTTGCGGTAGCCGAGGGGAGTTCCCTTGGCAAAGGAAGGAAGGAAGGCACACATGACCCAGTTGACGAAGGAAGAAAAAGCAAAGGCTCTCAACATCTGGTCACGCATGTCGGACATGATGCAGTCGCATGTTCTCATGGACATTGAGTACCGAGAGCGCCGTCGTAATTGCTGCGAGCCGTATGACTGCATGTGCCACGAACTTTGTGGCATGGAGGGCATGGGCTATTGCAACGGATGCGAGTACGGTGCAGAGTTGTCGCGCATTACCAGTAGCGTTTCGCCGCTTGTTTGGAGGCTGGCTGACGAAATGCATTTGGAGAACCAGCGTCAACTAGTCGCTCATGAGTTGCAGACCATTAAAGATTTGGAATCCGTTGGCGACTACGCAGCGGCACAGAGAATTTGGGAGGGTGCATGACCGCAACAATCACGATCCCCGAAGGGGAAGACTTTGCCGTATGCAGTTGCGGCAACGATGTCATGAAGGATGCGTTTGCAACAGTTGATGCCAACGGAAACGAAGTAGAGCCAGAGGTTGGCGGTGGTTGGGTTGGTCATCTTCAGTGCAACGCATGCAAAGCAATCGCCAATGTTCTTGGCGGGAAGGAGAACTCATGAGCGGGTTTAAAACGATTCAGGACAAAGCCTTGGCGAGTACGCTGGGAAAGCGCGGCAAGATTGCCCGCATTGACTACGACGCGGCAACGATTGCCATGGTGTCTGGTCAGATTGTGGCGATTGAGGCTGAAAGCAAAGAGGAGGCTTACCGCATCCGAGCAACTGCGATTGACGCGCTAAAGAAGCGATTTCCTAACGGCGTTAAGACAAGGATTGCCGTGGTTAACGGGAAGTGGAGCGCGCTGTTTGGCGCAAAGGAGGCAAAGTGAATCAGACCTACAAGGAACTAAAAGATGCAGCACGGGCGAAGAAACATGCAGACGAGCGATTCCGCGTTCAGTTGATTTGCCTTGGCATTGTCATGCTGGTGTGGATTGCCTTTGAGGTGGTGAACTCATGACTGACATCATTTACGCATGGAGAAAACCAACTAGCCTTGAGGTAGAGGCTGCCAAGTTGAGAAAAAAGCGCCGCGACAAGTTGATGGTTGGACTACTTGCGGCAGTGACAATTGCAGTAGCCGTAATTGTAGGGAGGGCATGATGCCTAAATGGAAGGCGGCTAAACAGCAGCAAAAGACACTTTCAATGTTTCACCGCATTACAACTCTGAAACATCAGATTTTCTGGGTGGCGGATGACGGCGACGGTCCAGTATTTGCGCGGTGGGATGGTCCGGGGCATCCGTTGATGCTCTCATTGGGTAGCGCGTTCTACTCTGCGACTTCGGCGGCAGAGATGAAGGTATTGGCGACCGAAGCAGATGCAGAAGCCATTTTGCGATGGTTTGAGAAGGAGGCAGAACATGAGTCCAGCCAAGCCCAGTAAAACAATTGACCCAGCGCGAAAGGGTTTAAGCAAGTCAACAATTACTGCTGCTGACTGGTGCGGTCGCAAGGCGGTCTACCTTGAGCAGGTGCGCGATAAAGATGGAAAACGAGTTCATGCGGCAATGCCAGAGCGGGTTCACTTTGGCTCTGCGGTTGATGATGCAACGCAATCGCTCATGCTTTGGTACGACACCGACAAGCGCATCCGCATGGAGGAAATCAGCATTGCGGCACGCAATGGCGTTGAAAGCGTCAAGGGAAAGCAGTTCACAGATGCCGTTGATTGGGATGTGTTCACGGAAGAGGTGGAGTTGGCAACGGCACTCTTCGCGGAGTGGTTGGTAACCAAGGCTCATCAGTCATTGCCCCTTGATCAGGGGTTGGTCACTCAGGGCATTAACGGCGAGAGCCTCAAAGTTAAGTTGCCACAGGCTGGTTTGGTCATTGGCACACCCGACGCGATTTATGCGCCGTTCACCGAGCACGCAGTCATTCTTGACATCAAGACTGGTCAGCGTGCCAAGTCAATGCTAGACCTGCACGGTTCGGAGATGCGGTTTTACGCCGCTCTTTACGCCAAGCAGTTCCCCGATGCGCCATTGCCAAGGTTGGCGTTGTTGTCGTATTCGCGACCAAAGGTTGCATGGAGCCTTGTAATGCGTCAGGCAACGCCAGAGGATGTGGCGCTGGGAGTGCTATCTGCTCAGGTGGTGGCGAAGTCAATCAAGGGAAAACCAGAGCACGCAACATTCAACACGCAGCAGTGCAAGTCATGTCAGTATGCCGTTCCGCTACCCGACTACGGGTTCGGCGGCTGTGAAGTAGGACGCATGTCCTTGAAGGAGGAGAGCAATGGGGAAGCCTGATCTTTCGGATTACATAGATGTAGCGGCACGGATTACCGCATTCAAGGAGCAGTTCCCAGAAGGATCATTGCAGTCAGAGATGTTGCACCTCAGCGACAAGGCAGTGGTGTTCAAGGCGTATGCCTATCGGGATCGCGAAGACACCCGACCCGGAGTTGGTCACGCATCGGAAATTATTCCCGGTGCAACGCCGTACACACGAGGTTCGGAGGTGATGGTGTGCGAAACCTCAGCATGGGGGCGAGCAATCGCCGCGTTGGGTTTTGAAGTCAAGAAGGGTGTTGCCAGCCGCGAAGAAGTATTCGCCGCGCAGCAGCGCCAGATTGGCGACGACAGCCGACTCCGAGAAGCCGCCACGAAGGTGTTTGACGAGCCAGTGCGTACCGCGCCAGAGGGGCAAGAAGAGGTGTACGACATGGCGCTCAAGGCGATTCGGTTCATTGCGCCAGATGAGGACGCGGCATGCCCGCGCCATAAGTTGGCATGGGTACACCGCAACGGCACAACTGCCGACGGACGGGAGTACGACTTCTGGGCTTGCCCAGCCCCAAAGAGTTCCGAGGGGTACTGCAAGCAGCGCCCGTCAATCGCGTGGTCAAACGCCAAAAAGGGGTGATTTGAGCACAAAATAGGGTATTGACTTACGGCTCAAGCGGGTAGACAATTGGCGTAGCCCGCTTGGGCTGTAGGAAGGAAGGAGCCTAGAGATGAACAAGCGTTACAACTTCAAAACCCAGAAGGGAATTCGCGAGCATTGCGCCGACCGAGGCGAAGGCGTAATGCCAGCAGCCGATTTGGTCAACCATTTCCCGTTTGTTGGTCAGCCAGCAACTTTTCACATTGGAAGCGACTCGTACGCCGACGAGGTGGTGCGAGTGGACTTCAAGAAGGACGGAACCTTTAAGCAGGTGGTCACCAAGCGCGGCACTTTCGTTGAAAAGGTCAGCCCAAATTGCCATAGCACGCTAGACGGCACGGGTTGGTATCACGAAACTTTCCTTGATTCGCTCAAGGGCAGCGGTTGGATTGAGTTGGGAGTTGCGAAGACTTACCTAGACCCAAGTTTCTAATTGGAGTTCCGTTTGCGCGGGTTGCCAGTGCGGCAGCCCGCGCAACGGTTGGAGGAAGGCATGATTCATTATTCTGACGATTCGCTCACTATCAGAGTTGGCGATTGCCGCGCCGAGATGCAGCAGATGGATGCGGAAAGCGTTCAAACTTGCGTGACCTCGCCGCCTTATTGGGGCTTGCGAGATTATGGCGACGACAACCAGTTGGGGTTAGAGAAAACCCCAGAGGCGTATGTTGCCAACATGGTTGATGTGTTCCGAGAAGTGAAGCGGGTGCTAAAACATGACGGCACTTTGTGGCTCAATTTAGGCGATTCTTATTCAGGAAGCGGTAAAGGTCCGGCTGGAAATTTGGGAAAAACTCACAACGAGCGCCACATGGAAGGCAAGCATTCCGCAATCATCCCTGATGGACTCAAGCCTAAAGACCTTGTTGGTATTCCTTGGCGAGTAGCCTTTGCTTTGCAAGCAGACGGCTGGTATTTGCGCTCCGACATCATTTGGCATAAACCAAATCCAATGCCCGAAAGCGTTACCGACCGCCCAACAAAAGCGCATGAGTACATGTTCCTGTTGGCAAAGAACAAAAGTTATTACTACGACCACGAAGCAATTAAGCAGCCAGTCAAGCAGGATTGGGGTACGAGAGACCGAACCGACGGCAAGTATCACAACGAGGGAAGCGGACTTGCTCCTCATAGCGGGCTTGAGAAGAGTTATGAGTCAGCCAACAAGCGTTCCGTGTGGACGGTTCCAACAAAGCCGTATGCAGGTGCTCACTTTGCCGTATTTCCGCCTGAACTCATTGAGCCGTGCATTCTCGCTGGCGCTCCGCAAGGCGGTGTAGTGCTTGATCCGTTTGGCGGAAGCGGCACAACTGGCATGGTGGCAAACAAGTTGGGTCGCAAAGCGGTGCTCATTGAGTTAAACCCGAATTATGTGGAGCAGATTAAGGAACGAACTTCCCAAGCGGCTCTTGGGCTGTAGAAAGGAGGGCAATCATGGCGTTTAAGGAGAATGCAAAGAGTCAGGCTCAGGTGCTTTTGACAGCCTTTCAGGCTGGTAGGAAGATCACCCCGTTGGAGGCGCTCCGAGATTTCGGCATTGGGAGGCTTGCCGCCCGTGTGTACGAACTCAAGCAGCGCGGCTACGACATTAAGGACGAGACGGTTACCGTGGGCGACGGTAAGCATGTGTCGCAGTACTACATGAAGGGGGCGGATCGGGAGAAGGCATGGTTCTGCGCGACTTGCAGCGAGGCGGTAGTGCCGTCGCAAAGCAGCGTGTCGGATCGCTATGCAATAGCAGCATGTTTGACATGCAGGAAGAAGGGGGTAGCCGTATGGCGCTAACCGAAGAGCAGCAGGTGGCTAAGGATGTCAAAGATCACGCCAAGAATGGCGCGGCAGGAGCGATTGCAATTTTCTGCGCGTGGTGTGTGGGGGAGAAGCCCAGCGAAGGCTTCTGCATGATCATGGATTGCCCTCTACGGGAGTTCAGCCCATACCTTGTCGGTGAGGGTGCGGAACGGATTGGCGGTTGGAAGAATCCCCATTTGCAGTATCAGATCACGGCGCTGGAGGTGGTTGGGGCGACTCAGGTTGAGATGTTCAAGCCCGAAACGGAGGTGGCTGAATGAGTGGCGGGGCGTGGCTTAGGCTGGATGCGCTGGCGTGGCGCTCGCCAAAGGTGGCAGGTTTGCCAAGCGCGGCGCTTCGTTGGCTATGGATTGTCACTTTGTCTGAAGCAAAACTCCAGAAGCCGGGGGGAGCATTTGGTTCTGAAGACCATTGGTTGCAGTTGACCATGGGCGCTGGTGGCGACCGTAAGGGGTTCAGGGCGCTGGTCAGCGTGGGGTTGCTGGAGGTTGCCCCAGCCCTGTGCATCCGATGCCTTGAAGGCTTTCATGATGCCCCAGAGGGGACCGTTGTCGTGCATGATTGGGCAGATTTTCAGATCAACACAAACGCCGAGCGTACCCGTCGCTGGCGAGAAAAGGCGAAGAGCAGTGACGCTCTTGTGACGCACAGCCGCGTCACACCGAACGCACATGTGACGCTGGACAATGACAATGACAAAGACAATGACAAAAAAGTTATTAGTAATTTAAGAACTAGGATGAACGGGGTAGAACCAATGAGCGTGGGCGGGATTGTCCGCGACCTAGCGCGAAAGGGGAATCACCGTGGTTGATGAAGAGCGTAAGCATCGGGGGCGGAAAGCAAACAATGCGGGTAAGCAGTACGAGCGGGATGTCGCCTCTATGTTTCCGAACGGCAAGCGCGTGGGCATGTACGGCGGTCCGATAGATGTAACTGCCGATCATGGGATTGTGGCGCAGGTCAAGGTGGGCGGAGCCTTCCCAGAGGTATTGAATCGCTACCTAGACAAAACTATGGCGGCTGCTAAGGCGGACGAGACTCCAATCGTGGTGGTGGGCAACCGCCCCGGCGTGGGGGTCAAGCGAACGCATTTGGTCATCCTCACCCTTGAGGACTTTGTGAGGCTGCTGAAATGATTGCGGTACTGCTGGCGTTTAGCATGGCGCTGAACGCTACCCTGCTCCCAGAACCAGCAGTCGGAAAAGCGACATGGTACGGCTATTCTGGGCTTCAGCAGTGCTACGACGGAATGCCGCGTACCTGCACGCCGTACCGAACAAAGGCGCAAGGGGGTTGGAATGATGAGGTGGTCTACTACTGCGCGTTGCCGCATTTCAAGTGGCACAGCAAGCCGTTCTGGGTCAAAGTCACCAGAGTGGAAACAGGCGTGTCGGCTTTCTGCCTTGTGCGGGATGAATGCGGCTGCGTTGGTGGTGGGATCATTGACCTAAGCCCAGCCGTGTTTCGCAAATTGCGAAGCCTGAAGGCTGGTATTGTAAAAGTCCGCATTGAGCGGTGGATTGAGCCACAAGGAGGGCATAGAAGATGAGCCAAACGATTGAGATTCTCAACCTAGACGAGATGGTTGATGTGGGGCTACAGAAAGCCAAGGAACAGGATTTGCCTGAGCATCCCTTGATGCTTGTCGGTGGTGATGAAGCGGTGCTGGGAACGGTTTCAATCTTTGTGCATTGCAAGGATGGCAGCGGGTATCAGCAGCAAGTGGTGGTCTACGACCTGCACAACCTTGTAGAAATCATGCACAAGCAAGCGCATACCGATTTCAACACCGTATGCCATGACGATTGCCGAGGCTATGACGAGGCGCTGGAGTTCTATCAGTACAACTACATGCGGTATCCGTCGGC
>Ga0214921_10001612_pt1 | contig 37963 bp, 60 predicted proteins | sample LL1505_MetaG_FD_177992 | JGI IMG/M metagenome (GOLD analysis project Ga0214921, IMG submission 177992) | Freshwater microbial communities from Lake Lanier, Atlanta, Georgia, United States - LL-1505 | ecosystem: Environmental > Aquatic > Freshwater > Lake | place: USA: Georgia | collected...
ATGGCGTTCTACTCGCCGACTGTGCGAGAGATCGCCAAGGCGATGTCGATCAGGAGCCCAAACGGCGTGGTGGTCCACCTCGAGGCCTTGGAGAAGAAGGGCTGGATCAGGCGCCGGCCGAATTCCACCCGCGGCATTGAGGTAATGCCATGACGATTGAGCAGTTTGTGTGCATCGCGATTGGATGCGTGATGCAGGGTGCGACTTTTGTACTGGGTGTTCTGGTTGGAATCTCGATGAGAAAGGATTCACATCGTGAAGCGCAAGTACAAGGACTCGGAGGCTCCCAGCAGGTGGGACGAAAGCTGTAGCAGGAACTCCCTGAGGCCATCGCCGTGGGTACGGCGTAGGATCAAGGAATTGGGGCTCAGTGGCACTCTGGTGAAGCACTGGGTGCCACCAGCCGTACGAGTGATGGTCAGGTGACTAAGTCGCTTGACTCGGCTGCGATGCTGCGTGCATGGGACGCATGAGCAAGCAAAAAGGCAAACGCGGCGAGCGTGAGGCAGCAGCCGAGCTGGGGACGCTTCTTGGATGCAATGCCAGGCGTGGCGTGCAGTATCAGGGAAGCACAGACTCGCCAGACGTTGTGCTTGAAGGCGTCGGCATTCACGTTGAATGCAAACGCACCGAGACGCTCAACGCCTACAAGGCACTTGAGCAGGCCACGCATGACGCAGGGCTGAAGGTGCCGATCGTATGGCACAGACGCAACGGAAAGCCAAGCCTCGTGATCGTGGAGACTGCGAGGCTCGTTGAGTTGGCCACTGAGATAGCACGTACTACGGTGAGGGTGCAGTGAGTAACGCCAGCCTATACAGCTTCCTGCAGTCGTACTGCCTGTCGCACGACGTGCGGCACTACCTCGAGATCGGAACGCGAGAAGGCGACAGCTTGCGTGTCGTGGTTGACAACTCAAGCGAGACGCTTGAATCAATCTGGTGCGCTGACTTGTGGGGTACAGACTACGGCGGCTCTGGGCGCGGCAGCCACTGGCACGTTGAGAAGATGCTTGACCTGCTTGGGTATGAGGGCCGTCGAGTATTTCTCAACGGCAACAGCCGCGACACGATTCCGGCGTTGATGCCCGAGAAGGCCGAGGCATTCGACCTGGTGCTTGTAGACGGCGATCACTCATACGAAGGCGGCATGGCGGATCTTGAAAACACGTGGCCGCTCGTAAAGCAAGGCGGTTGCGTTGTGTTCCATGACATTACGCATCCGGCACACCCAGACCTTCTGGCGTGCTTTGATGCGTTCTGCATCAAGCACAGCTGCCCGCACGAAATCATTACTGCCGATTACGGCCTAGGTATTGCGTGGAAAAAATGAACATTCCAGAGAAGCTTATCTCGCCGCTCCCAGAGTTTGCCGAGTCGTTTGTGGCCATGCACGACATCGGCCAGCGTCGTTGGGAGGCGTCAAGCGTTGCGTTCGTCGGCCTCGCCCGCAACTGTGCGCCGTGGCTGCAGTCCAACCTTGCTCGGCTTGAGGTGCTGGCGAGCAGCTGCAGGCAGTGGAAGCTGCACATCGTGACGAACGACAACGACGACGAGACGCCTGACGTGCTCGAGGAGTTCTCGGCAAGGCACAGCCAGGCGACGTTCTCGGACAGCCGACTCGGGAGGCAGCAATACACGTCAGAGTTCGCTGGCCGGCGGACAGAGGCGCTCGCCGAGTACCGCACTGCGTGCCAGTCGTGGGTGCTCAAGCACGCACTGACATCCGACCTGGTCGTCGTCATCGACTTTGACTCGTGGGGCGGATGGAGCCACGACGGCGTGCTCCACGGCGTTGGTGCCCTAGCGTCGATGTCGAATGCGAGCGGCATGGCCAGCGTGTCTCTGGCTCAGTATCCGCAACTCGGCCTGGGCGATGATCAGAAGCCTGTCGTGAGGCCCGGCTGGGTTCACTATGACGCATGGGCTCTCAGGCTCAACAGCTACCGTGACGACTACACGGCAGGCGAGGGCGGCTGGAAGCACCAGTGGATACCTCCTGTCGGATCTCCGTGCGTGCCGGTCTGCTCGGCCTTCGGCGGGATGGCGATCTACAGAACGCAGGCGTACCTCGCTGGCATCTACAGCGGCGAGGACTGCGAGCACGTCCCCTTCTGCCGGACAATGGCCGAGGAGACTGGCGGGAGGATGTACCTCAATCCGTCGATGCGTACGGTCATGTCATGGATGGAGCCTGATGATGGCGGGAAACACAGCGACGATCTGCATGCAGACGTTCCGTGCTGATTGGTGCAAGCACTTGCCAATTGCCACGCTCTGCGAGCGGTACACGATCACCAAGGATCAGGTGGTCCGGCTGCGTGCCGTCTGGACGCTGCCACTCAGGAACGACAGGCGACTCCGAGCCAAGCCGCCAAGGTATTCAGATCCGACGCCGGACGAGATCGCCGAGCGTTGTGCGGCGGTGCAGAAAACTTGGGACGCCGACACTGAGGAGCGGCGGCGTGTAGGCAAGACGCAGCACTTCTTCCTGCCGGTTGTCGAGGTTCCGCCTGGCCTCAGCATCTACGACGAAGGAGATCACTGCTAGGACGCATCCTGTGCGTGGACAATCAGAGCTCACGGAGATCGTGCATGCCTGTTTCCGACGCACCACTCGCCGCAGCCTCTGCGTTCAGCGACATCGGACAGCAGGTGTCTGCATTCCTTGCCGTGGCAAAAGTCAAGGCGGCCGGCGGCATCACGTGGCAGGAGTTTGGCTCGCTCATGGTGGCACTGATGCGACTCGGAGTCAGCACGCTTGACAGCGTCAACACGCTCACAGGCCCGCAGAAAAAGGTGCTGGTGCTTGAGGCTGTGGCCGTGCTGTTCGACTTGCTCGCCGGACGATGCGTTCCGGTCGTCACCTATCCAGCCTTCGTGGCCGTTCGGCCAGCACTGCGTGCGCTGATCCTTGCGATTGCGTCTGGTGCTATTGAAGCTCTCATCCCGCTCGTGAGGTCAACCACGTGATCACAGCACTCCTCGTGGCGTTTGCCGTGTACGCTCTCGCCGGCCAGCAGATCACCGAAAGCATCAAGGCGTGGTATTCCACAGCCAAGATGCCCACGATCGACGGCAAGCACGTCGCTGTGCTCGCCCTGGTCGTCGCTGCTGCCATCTCGTTCATGCCTCGCAGCTCGAGCACGCCGAAGCCTGAGCCGGCTCCTGTACCGCCGGATGCGTTCAGCCTGCGTGGCAAGTTTGTCGGCCCGTCTGCCGCAGAAGATGCAGCGACTATGTCTGCTCTGTGCGGTGAGCTCGCCGACTGCATTGAGTGGGACGGCTCGCATGACCAGCGGCTGAAGACTGGTGTGGCGTTTGACGACCTGCGGATCGCCGCTCGCGAGATGCGGTGCAAAGGCGAGAGCATCGGTGCTCGCCAGCCACAGGTGAGGGACGCCGTCCATCGGTTCCTTGACGACGCCGTGGGCTCGTCTGGCGGTCCTGTGACGCCCGAGAGCCGGGCGGCTTGGGTCTCAGCACTCCGTGACCTGTCGAGGGCCGCCGCCGATGTCACGCGCTAACCGCTGGAGCGTTTCTGCAGTCGCCTTTGTGATCGTCATGGCGATCCTTGGCGCGCTCGTTGAGCGTGCCACGCGCCGCACGGCGGACGCTATTGATGCCAGGTTCGGCTACACGCCAGACCCGGCAGGGACTGCGAGGTTTCTAGCCGAGCTCGACCAGCCGCTCTTCTCTGACGCGGCCAAAGACGTGATCAAGAACGCCAAGCAAAAGGACACATTCCTCTACCGATTTGCCGACCGTGCTCACCGCCAGGTCTACGGCAAGCCATTCGGCCCGTGGAAACAGGGCATAGGCGACTGCGTAAGCTTTGGGTGGTCGATGGGGAGCTACGTCGGGCAGTGTGTGGATTTTGCGGAAGGCGAATTGCCAGAGCCTCCGAAGCTCGTTGCCACCGAGGCAATCTACTCAGGCTCGAGGACGGCAGGGCGTTTGCCTCCAGTCAGCCAGGCAGGCTACTCGGACGGATCTTACGGCGGAGCAGCTGCTCGTTGGGTCGCCGGCAAGTGCAAAGACCCGAGCGTCGGCGGCATCCTGTTTCGCCAGCAGTACCCAGGTGTTGATCTCACGACCTACAGTCCCACTAGGGCGAAGGAGTGGGGCAACGTACTTTGCGGTGGCGGGCAGGCCGGGATCTCGCTTGCCAAGCTGGCCAACAAGAACACGGCCAAGAACGTGGCACTTGTGCGGAACTTTGACGAGGCGGCGGCAAGTTTGGAAAGCGGATTTTGTGTGCCTGTGTGCAGCGGCGTTGGCTTTTCCTCGCAACGCGATGCCGATGGGTTTGCTGCCCGGTCTGGCTCGTGGGCTCATTGCATGTGCTTCATCGCCGTGAGGTACGCCAAGAACGAAGGAAAGCGTGACGGTCTTTTGTGTATGAACTCGTGGGCGGTATGGAACTCCGGCCCAAAGTGGCCGGCGGACCAGCCTGACGGATCGTTCTGGGTGAGCCGCGAGACCGTTGACGCGATGCTATCTGGAAACGACTCGTTCTCAATCAGCGGCATCAACTTTCGCTACCGCGACCTCGACCACGGCAACTGGCTCACGCCATCACCCAACTAGGAGACACGCATGGGTCTGCTTCTCTGGCTCGTATTCGGTGCGATCGTCGGCGGCGCCGCCAAATGGATTCTGCCGGGCAAGTGTCCTGACGGCTGGGTGCCGACCATCGGCCTCGGCATCATCGGCTCGCTCGCTGGCGGCCTGCCGTTTGGCAACGCTCCTGCCGGGCTGATCGGTAGCGTGATCGGTGCCTGCGTTGTCATGTTCCTCTACTCGCTATGGAGCGACGACCGATGACCCAGAAGGAAATTCAATCCGCCGTCGTCGTCGGCCTGGTGGCCGTGCTGATCACCTGGTGGGCAGCGACATCCGACTACTCGCCGGTGAAGCCCGAGCCACAGCGGCCCGTCCTGCGACTGATTCAGCGTCTCGCACGCCTCGGCCTGTGGGCAATGATGTTTGCGGAGCAGCCGCCGTCAGATCAGGCGTACGTCGTCCATGCTCGCGTGGACGCTGACGGCCACAGAATCGTCAACCACGGGCAAGGGTGGTGAACAATGTGGCAATACATCCTCTCCGTTCTCGCCGCTCTGTCAGCAGATCCGGCACAGATCGACCGTGAGGCTCCTAAAGCCTCGGCGGCAGTATCGGCTGCATACGCCACCACGGCACCTGAGAAGGCTCCAGAGCCCACGCCAGAGCCTCCCAAGCCAAAGCCTGCCGTGTGCAAGGACTGCGGCGGCAAGGGCTATATCGTCCATGGTGATGGCCACAGAACGACATGCCCAACATGCGGCGTGAAAAGTGGATCTTGAAAAGCTCATCAATGCTGTGCAACTCATGCTGCGGGCTGCGTCACATCGACGGCCCGTAGCGTCTGCACGCACGGTGGCAGAGATCACGATGCTGGCTGCAAGGCACTGCCCTCTGGCATCCTTGAGAAGTGCGGGAGCAGACGAGGCTCAGTCAAAGCTGGTGCTCGAGCACTGGGAGCAGATCGTCTACTCGCGATATGCCTTCCGAAAGGCACGACGTTTCAAAAGCCTTACAGCACGGAACGCGACGGCTCAGGCTGTCCGCTTGATCGTGATGGTAGTTTCGTCGCTGGTGAGCAAGGGCAAAGTTGACATTGAGGCGCTGCACCAAAAGTGCGGATGGGAGTAGTGATGGCGACATACACGCAGCTTCCAGGCACGATGCACCTTTCCTTCAAGCGGGCCAACGACTTTGCTGCCGTTGTAGATTTCGACGGCATGACGCTAACGGGCTACACCGTATCGGCAGTGATGGTGAGCCTGGTGAGCGGGACTACCGTGCAGGCTATGACAGCGAGTGTCACAGATGCGGCTCTAGGCAAGTGCAATGTGTCGCTGACAGACACGCAGACAGCCGCCCTAGCCGCCGGCACCTACGGTTGGCAGCTTGACTGGGTAGCACCTGGGAGCGTGCAAAGGACGGCTCTCGGCGGAACCGTGGAGGTAGCCCCGTGAGTATTTCGGCCAGCGTCACAGCGCAGCCAATCACTGCATCTGTCTCTGGTGGCGAAATCTCTGCCAGCGTCAGCAGCACCGTTGTCACGGCTTCTGCGTCTGGCGGTGTTGGGCCGCAGGGGCCATCTGGAACAGCAGGAGGGCCGCTATCCGATTTGTCAGATGCACAGATTGCTTCGCTGACTGACGGCGACGTGCTGCGGTACTCAAGCAGCAAATGGCGAAACTACCCAGAGACGAACATCACTTTTGACGCAGGAAACTTCTGATGGCAAATACAGTACGGATCAAGCGTAGGGCGCTCGGCGGCGCATCAGGCGCACCAAACACGCTGGCGCAAAGTGAGCTTGCCTATTCAGAAGTTGATCAGATTCTTTACATCGGCCAAGGCACGGGCGGATCTGCCACCGTTGTTTCTATTGGCGGGCCTGGTGCATATGCAACCAAGGCATCTCCTGCCCTGACAGGAACGCCAACGGCACCAACGGCTGCGAGTGGCACCAACAGCACGCAGATTGCCACAACTGCCTTTGTCACAACGGCAGTTTCATCGGTTGACGTTTCCGGCCTGCTTGGTGCGTACCTCAAAAGTGCTGATGCGGCATCTACCTACCTGACGATTTCCAACGCGAGCAGCACCTACCTCACGCAGTCTTCTGCCAGCAGCACCTACGCTCCAAAAGCATCGCCAGCACTCACAGGCACGCCGACAGCGCCGACAGCAGCAGGCGGCACCAATTCAACACAGATTGCGACGACGGCCTTTGTAGCCTCGGCTGTGTCGTCTCTTGTGGCCTCCGCTCCAGCTGCCTTGGACACGCTCAACGAGCTTGCAGCGGCCTTGGGCAACGATGCTTCGTTCTCAACGACGATTGCCACAAGCCTGGGCGGTAAAGCCGCAAAGGCAAGCAACCTGTCTGACCTTGCTGATGCAGCTGCCGCACGCACGAACCTCGGCCTTGGCACGATGGCAACGCAGGCGGCCAATAACGTTGCGATCACTGGCGGCTCAATCGACGGCATCACCATTGATTGCGGAGAGTTTGACGTAGGCACCATCACGATTAGCGCGCAGCCTTCAAACCAGACGGCAAGCAGCGGAGCGGCCACGTTCTCTGTCACGGCATCTGTCTCGCCTGCTGGCTCGCTGTCTTACCAGTGGCAGCGTCAGGCTCTTGGCACTGGCTCTTATGCCAACGTCTCTGGTGCAACAAGTGCAACGCTGTCGCTCACTGGCCTCACTAATGGCTCTAACAACGCAGACAACTACCGCGTGCTAATTTCCGCAAGCGGTGCCGTGACTGTCACAAGCAACGCGGCGGCGCTGACTGTCGCTGCTGGCTCGCTGCTGACGATTGCCAGAAACAATGGCACCAGCACCTTCACCGGCTCGGGAACCACTGCCAGTCCGTTCACGCGGGCAACGGGCGTCAATCACGATGAAGCCGACGGCCTTAGTCGTTATTCGTGGACAGCAAGTGGCACGGCTACTGTCACTGTGAGGTATGACTTCTCTGATGACGACGGTGCAGACGATCCGTCATACATCAGGAAGAACGGCAGCAATGTTCACACAGTGAACACAGGTATAAACATTACCCGCACTGTGTCCGTTGTTTCTGGCGACGTTATCACGATTGGCGTGCAGCAAACAAACGGCAGCCAATACTTCTCGAACGTGAGCGTGTCCGCTGCATGATCACACTAAAGCACAGGCGAACTACGGCAGTGAAGCTTGCAGCAGCCAACCCAGTGCTTGCCGCTGGTGAGTTTGGCATTGAGTCAGACACAGGCCGCATGAAGATTGGCGACGGCACCACTGCTTGGAATCAACTGCCATACTCTCAGTCGCCCGCCACAAACCTCTACCTTTGGGCCAACTTCCGATAGGGAAACATCATGGCATCTAATCCAGTCTTTGCCGTCACGCCTCGCATTGGCGCGGTATCTGTTGCCACTGCAGACAGCAGCTACACGGCACCTACAAACGTCGGCAACCTGATCACTGGCGCAAGCACTGGCACCCGCATTGCAGAAATCGTGGTGAAGTGTGCGGCAACCTCTGCGGCGGCTATCGTCAGGATCTTTCTCTATGACGGCACAAGTTATTGGCTCTTTGATGAAGTGACGGTTGCGGCTGCGACTGGATCAAGCACCGTGCAGCAGACTCGCGTATCAACGAGCTACAACAACCTGATTCTGCCGTCTGCGTCGTGGTCTATTCGCGTTACGACCAGCGTGGCACAGGCGACTCACGTTACCGCCTTTGGGGCCGATCTGTGAACCAAGGCATCTATGGTCTAAGCGGCACCAGCGTCACGCCCGTACAGGGGCCGTTTAGTGGCACTGCCGATGCAAGGAAGCTGCTGGCCTTGCAGGCTCTTGTAGTTGGCGGTGGTGGCGGTGGTAATACCCGTGCAGCTGCAGCCCCTGGCGGCGGCGGTGGCGGTGGTGGCGTTGTATCGCAGACGCTCGGCATAACGCTTCTAAATCCTTACACAGTCACGGTTGGAGGCGGTGGGTCTTCCGCTGCTGGTGCTGGATCTTACTCGCAGTTTGACAGCATTTTCGCTTTAGGAGGCGGTGCAGGAAGCGGAAACACAACCCTCACCGCTGCCTCTTATGGTGCGTCTGGAGGCGGATCGCACACCACTACTCGCATCGTCTCAGTAATCACTGCACAGGGTTTTTCGGGTGGTGTTGCTTCTGCGTCAGTGGCGGCAGGCGGTGGCGGTGGCGCTGCTGCGATTGGTGGAGATGGAGTCGCAGGCACGGCATCTGGCTCTGGTGGTGCAGGCAGGCTGTCAAGCATTTCTGGTGCAGCCACTTCTTACGGTGGCGGTGGCGGTGGTGGTGCGTACTCAACAGGCGTGTCTGGCAATGCAGCAGCTGGGGCTGGAGGTGCAGGCGGCGGTGGTGCTGGCGCTTCCGCTCAAGGATCAACAGCAACGGCAGGCACAGCAAACACTGGCGGTGGCGGTGGTGGTGGTGGCACTGGTGCAAACGGTGGCAGTGGCGTTGTGATCCTGCGCTGGAATGCCTCGCAGGCTATTGCAACGCTCTCTGCTGGACTGACTGGAAGGCTCACAACGGTTGGCACTGACTCTGTGCTTACGATCACGGCTGGCACTGGCACGGTCACTTGGAGCTAGGCATGGCGCATTACGCATTCGTTGACGACCAGAACGTGGTGACAGAGGTAATCGTTGGCAACGACGAGACTACTGGCGATTGGGAGACGCACTATGCAGCCATACGAGGCCAGAGGTGCCTGAGAACCAGCTACAACGCCAAGATACGCGGCAACTACGCTGGCATTGGCTACACCTACAGCGACGAGCTAGACGCATTCCTGCCGCCTTGCCCTGGTGATGGCTGGACGCTGGACACTGCAACCTACACATGGCGCGAGGCAACCTAATGCCGCAGCGGATGCCAGCCTATGTGCCACCGCGCGTGCGTGAGCATCGCACCAAGCGTGACGACACGGCACGGCCCAACGCACACCAGCGAGGCTACTGCTCCAAGGCGTGGGCAAGGATCAGGCAGGCCGTGCTGATACGCGATGCTTGGCAATGTCAGGAGTGCGGGCGAGTCTGTGCAGACAAGCGTGAGGCTCACGTTGACCACATCACACCAAAGGCGCAAGGCGGGCTTGATACCCTAGAGAACTGCCGCACGCTGTGCATCAGATGCCACGGCAGGAAGACGGTGATGGAGCAGCGGCGGCACGCTGGCGGATAGGGGTGGGTCGGATCATACAGGGTCAAAAAACAATAAACCCCGGTTGTGTGCTGGGGGTACGCGGGGCCGTAATTGGAAGTTGAGGTAAGGCCGTGGGTAAGGGCCGCAAACCAACGCCTAGGGCAATCCTTAACCTGCGCGGCTCGCGCGTTAGAGGGCCGCACAAGGGCGGATTAGAGGCGCCCGCTGGCATCCCAGCCGCTCCCGCATGGCTGTGCGATATGGCCCGCAAAGAGTGGCAGCGGATCGTGCCAATGCTGGAGGCATCAAAGGTTATGTCTCCGCGCCACCAGCAGACGTTGGCGGCGTACTGCGATGCCTTGGCAGACATGGTACAAGCCGATACGGAACTGCGCGAGCAGGGCAGGACTGTCACAGACGATAAGGGCAGGCAGTCCAATCACCCGGCGTGGAACAGGAAGCGTGACGCACGGAACCAGATGCTGAAGTTTGCGTCCGAGTTCGGTCTGACGGCATCTGCACTGGCGAGGGTCTCATCTGTTGACCAAGGCCCGCAAGAAGACGACGAAGACGCCCGCATGTTCGCCTGACTCGCAGGCTGCACAGGATGCTGTGCGGTTCTTTGAGAAGCACCTGACTCACAGCAAGGGTGAGCTAGGCGGCAAGGCGTTCCTGCTCGAGCCGTGGCAGAAGGACTACATCGGCAAGCTGTTCGGCACAATGAACGGCGACGTGCGTCAGTACCGCACAAGCCTGCTGGCGATCCCTCGCAAGAACGGAAAGAGCACGCTGTGTGCTGGGATTGCGCTGAAGCTGATGTTCGATGGTGAGCCGGGTGCCGAGATCTACTCGTGCGCTGCCGATCGTGACCAGGCCCGGCTCGTGTTCGAGATGGCGAAGGTCTGCGTCGAGGCGTCTCCTCAGTTGCGGAGCAGGCTGCGAGTCTTTCGGAACTCAATCGTCCGAGAGGACACGCACACGACGTACAAGGCTCTGTCCGCCGAGGCGTTCACTAAGCACGGCCTCAACGCTCACGGCATCATCTTCGACGAGCTGCACGCCCAGCCTGACCGGGAACTCTGGGACGTGATGACCACGAGCACGGGAGCCAGGCGGCAGCCGCTGTGCGTGGCGATCACGACGGCAGGCTACGACCGCAAGAGCATCTGCTGGGAAATCTGGCGTTATGCCGTAGCCGTGCGGGACGGTGCGATCAAAGACCCGACGTTCCTACCGGCGATCTACGCTGCTGATCCCGCAGACGATTGGACTGCCGAGGCTACGTGGCGGAAAGCGAATCCAAACCTCGGCGTGTCGGTGAAGCTCGACGACCTGCGTGTCAGGTGCAAGCGGGCACAGGACATGCCGACTGAGGAGAACACCTTCAAGCGGCTCCACCTCAACATGTGGACCGAGCAGGATACTCGCTTCCTGCAGATGGCTCACTGGGCTCAGGGCGACAAGCCATGCCCTGTCATGCTCGACGGGCGGGAGTGCTTCGCCGGCCTCGACCTCGCAACCACGTACGACACAACCTGCTTCTGCATGCTGTTTCAGCTTGACGACGGAACCTTCTGGGCCGAGCCTCACTTCTGGATTCCAGAGGAGAACATGCGGGACCGGGTGAAGCGGGACCGCGTGCCGTACGACCAGTGGGCAAAGGAAGGCAAGCTGCACCTCACGCCGGGCAACGTGACCGACTTTGACCAGGTGCGTGCCGACATCGTCGCTCTGTCGAAGAAATACAACATCCGGCAGGTGGCAATTGACCGCTGGAACGCCACGCAGCTGTCAACGCAACTGCAAGGCGACGGCATAAACGTACTAGGCTTTGGGCAGGGCTACGGCTCCATGAGTGCACCGACAAAGGCACTTGAGGCTGCCGTGGTTGGTGGCAAGCTGCTGCACGGCGGGCATCCGGTGCTGGCGTGGCAGGCGTCGAACGTGGCAGTGCAGAGCGACCACGCCGGGAACATCAAGCCAAGCAAGGCAAAGAGCAGCGAGCGGATTGACGGCATCGTCGCCCTGGTCATGGCACTCGGCATCCACGCGACATCGACCGCACCGGCACCAGAACAATCTTGGGACATCACCGTCTTATGAGTGAAAATGCCGTCCACGACTGGAAGATGATCGACCTCCGTGGAGTCGATTGGACCGAGAGCTCCAACCGGACGCCGTCCGGCATCCGCGTCACGGCTGACAACTCCATGGCGTGCTCGGCCTACACGGCCTGCATCCGGGTCATCTCGGACGCCGTGAGCTCGCTGCCGCTGCACGTCTACGAGCGGCTGGCCAATGGCGGCAAGTCGAAGGCCCCGACGCATCCCGTGTATCGGCTCCTGCACGCACAGCCCAACCCGTGGCAGACGGCGCAGGAGTTCCGCGATTGGATGACCGGCATGTACCTGCACTACGGTGCGTCGTACGCAGAGATCCGCCCTGGTGCTCGAGGTGCCGTGTCGGAACTGTGGCCGCTGCATTCGTCTCGCATGGAGGCAGAGCGGCTTGAGGATGGCCGGCTGCGGTACAAGTACCGCGAGCCGAGCGGCAAGGTCACCTACTACTCTCAGGATCAGATCTTCGCTCTGCGGTTTACAACCGAGGACGGGATCAAGGCGCTGCCGACCTACAAAATTTTTCAGAACGCTATTGGGCTGGCTCAGGCTCTTGAGGCTCACGGGTCTACCTACTTCGGCAACGGTGCCAGGCCCGGCATCGTGCTTGAGTCAGACAACCCGATCCCGCCCGAGGCGTCTGAGCGTCTGCGTGAGCAGTGGGAGCGGATGCACCGTGGCCCAGATCGTGCGTTCCGCACTGCCGTCCTGCCAAATGGCGTGAAGGCTCACGAGCTGTCCGGCAGCAACGAGGCGGCTCAGTTCCTTGAGACTCGGCAGTATCAGGTGATTGAGATCTGCCGTGCGTTCCGCGTGCCTCCGCACATGATCCAAGACCTGACGCGAAGCACGTACAGCAACATTGAAGTGCAGGGTACTGAGTTCGTTCAGCACTGCCTGCTGCCGCACCTCAAGCGTTGGGAAGCTGCGATCTCGCGAGACCTGATCGTGGACGACGAGACGTACTTTGCCGAGCACAGCGTTAGCGGCCTGCTCCGTGGTGATCACGCGAGTCGATCTGCCTACTACGTGTCGGCTCTGCAGAACGGCTGGATGAGCATCAACGAGATCCGCGAGCTCGAGAACCTCAACCCGATCGGGCCAGAAGGCGACAAGCACTTCGTTCAGTTGAACATGACGACGCTTGACAAGGTTGGCCAGGAGCCTGCAGCAGAGCAGATGCCAGCCGAGCCTGTGGCCGGCACGCAGGAAGACAACACAGAGGACATGACAACCGCTCAGGAGGTGCCAAGTGGAAATTGAACGCCGTGACTTTGCGTTTGAGGACGACAACGAGCTGATCGTGGAAAGCCGGGCCGATGGCCGTGCAGCCATCGTCGGATACGCCGCCGTCTACAACCGTCTGTCGCTTGATCTCGGCGGCTTCCGCGAGGAGATCCTGCCTGGAGCCTTCGACAAGATCCTGACCCGCCAGAGAGGCAAGCAGGACGTTGTGGCACTATTCAACCACGACAGCAACATTGTGCTGGGCCGCACGTCGAGCGGGACGCTGGAACTGTCCAGTGACGAGAAGGGGCTGCGGTACGTTGTGACGCCACCCGTGAGCCGTGCCGACGTGATGGAGCTCATATCTCGGCGCGACGTGCGCGGCTCGTCCTTTGCGTTCACCGTGGACAAGGGCGGCGAAGGCTTCCGCCAGGGCGAGGACGGCAACGCCGTCAGGCAGATCCGCGAGGTGTCTGGCCTTTACGATGTCGGGCCTGTTCTAGTCCCTGCCTATCCCAGCACATCCGCTGCCGTGGCCATGCGGTCATATGAGGCGTGGTTGCAGTCGCAGCAGACCGTAGAGATTCCTGCTGAGATCGCCAAGCGTTCGCTGGTGCGTGACGCAGCTGCTGCGTGGACACTGAGGCTGCGAAATGTCTGACGTTCGGTGCCAGTGTGGTGAGCGTCTGCGTTGCCGATCCAGCCGGCCTGTCGGCAATGAGAGGCAGCAGTATCTGCGCTGCCCGAGGTGTGGCGCTCGCGGCGTTGCGTTTGTGAAAACAACACATTCCGAGGTGCGGTTCTGCAAGGGGCCACGCCCCTAATGCGACGGTGAACTCCACGGCAATTCCGCCGCAGGAGATTTACCGCACATGGACAATCTGAAGAAGCTCCAAGACGAAGCCGTCACCCTGGCCAACCGTATCGACGCCGTCCGTGCTGTCGAGTCGGAAGATGCCGACAAGATCGCCGAGCGTGACCTTGAGCTTGAGCAGCTGAACAAGCGGGCTGGCGATCTCGCCAAGAAGATCGACTTCGAGAAGTCGGTTGCCGAGTCGGCGAAGAACCTCCGGTCGGTGGTCGAGCGTTGTGCTCCGGCTCCCGAGGTGACTGAGGAGCGGGCTGTCGAAGTGCAGGCCGTGTCGCACAGCGGCAAGCTCCGTGCGTTTGAAAAGCACGAGGATGCCTACAAGGTCGGCATGTGGCTGCGGGCCAAGAGCGGCGACACCCACGCAAAGCGGTGGTGTGCTGACCACGGCGTCGAGGCTCGTGCTCTCGGCGGTGCCAGCGGCAGCGGTTCGTACTTCGTGCCAGACGTGTTGTCGTCCACCGTGCTCCGCCTGGTTGACCAGTATTCCGCCTTCGCGGCGAATGCGACCAACCTGCAGATGCCGTCCGACGTGGTGCTCTTCCCGAAGCGTACCGGCGGGACGACCGGCTACTGGATCTCGGAAAACTCCGCGATCACTGCGAGCGACCCGAGCGCGTCGCAGGTGAGCGTCACTGCCAAGAAGGTTGGCGGGGCCGTGGTGCTCTCAAGCGAGCTCCTGCAAGACTCCATCGTGTCGATCTCTGACTGGATCGCTGCGGAACTGGCTCTGACGCTGTCCAACGCGATTGAGACGGCGGCGTGGGCCGGCAACCCGAGCAACGCTCCTGCTGTGGCTGGTCTTGTGACCACCTACACGGGCGGCCTGCTGGCGGCTTCCAAGGCCACCTACGCAGCCTCGCTTGTGACGGCTGCCGGTGACACTCCAGACGAGGTTACCAAGGCCAACTTGCTGGAAATGATGGCTAAGATCCCCCAGCACAGCCGTCAGGGTGCGAAGTGGTACTGCTCGCCGTACTTCTTCGCCACCTGTATGCAGGCTCTGGATCTCAACCAGGGCGGATCGGTTGGCCTGTCGGCTGGCATGGGCCTGACGTTCCTTGGCTCGCCTGTTGTGCTTACGGATCAGCTGCCATCGTCTGCTGACTCCACTGGCGCTGTGATGGCTCTGTATGGCAACCTTGCCAACTCGTCCATCTACGGTAGCCGCCGTGATCTGGAAATCCAGAGCAGCGATCAGGTCAACTTCCTTTCGGATCAAACCGTGATCCGCGCTACTGCTCGCGTTGGCATTAGCCATCACACGCTCGGCAGCGACACGGTCGCTGGCCCTGTGATCGCCCTGGTTGGTGCGTGAGCCTAAAGGCTTGACGCGTCTGCAATCTTGAGGGGGCGGCATCCAGTTCGGTTGCCGCCCCCTCTCTGATTTAAGGCAACAATGCTTGTAAAGATTGGCGATACGGAAGCAGAGATCCGCGTAGAAGCAATCCTTTCTGCTCCGCGTTTTGGGGCAATGTCCAACTTCTTTGCTTGGGCGCAGGCTCTGACTCCGCTTGGTATTAGGCCAACCATCCAGCAGGGTGCCTTCTGGTCGCAGGGGCTAACTCGCTGCATGGAAACATTCATCGACAAGGCAGAGTACCTGCTCTGTATTGACTTTGATTCATTCTTCACGCGTGAAGACGTTGAGCACCTTTTTGCCATGGCGCTTAGTTTTCAGTGCGATGCGTTGACGGGCCTGCAGGTAAAGCGTGAAGACGGCAGGCCCATGCTGACACTGCTTGGCACGCTAGACAATCCGCCAGAGTCAGGCACAACCACTCTTCCTGCCTCATGGTTTGCAGAGCCTGTGCAGGAAGTAGACACGGCTCATTTTGGCCTGACGATCATCAGCACGGCCGCGCTCAAGCGTGCCGCCAAGCCTTGGTTTCTTGAGACTCCCAGCCCAGACGGCACTTATGGCGAGGGTAGGCGAGATTCAGATATTCACTTCTGGGCCAACTGGCGCGCCTCTGGCAATCGCGTCTATGTGACTCCGCGCGTCTGCGTGGGGCATGGAGAGTACATGGTTAGCTGGCCTGGGCGTGAGCTTGGCAAGCCAGTCTTTCAGTACGCCACAGATTTCAACGAAAAGCACAGAAGGCCAGAAACTGCATGGAGCGTGCCGCAATGAAGAGAATGAAGCTACTGCGCCCGTACTCAAGCTACCGTGCTGGGCAGATTGTTGATGTGCCAGGCGGGCTTGCCGCTGACTGGATTGCCCGAAAGATCGCAGTTGAAGACAAGCAGGCGCCGCTGATTGAAACAGCATCGGTAGAGCGGCCAGTTGAGACTGCAGACGCAACGCCACGCAGGAGGCGCAGACCGTGAAGTATCGCAGCCTTACACGCACAACGCCGCCTGTGGTTGAGCCTGTGAGCGTAACGGAAGCCAAGGCCCACCTGCGCGTAGATGGTGATGAAGACAACTTCTACATTGCCTCGCTTTTGTCGGCCGCGCGTGAGTGGGTGGAAATCTACCTAGACCGCACGCTGATCCAGACTCAATGGACGATTAAGCTGGACAGGTTCCCGATTGGCGACATTGAGTTACCGCGCCCGCCAATGCGTGCAATGCCTGTTTCTGTGACGTTTACCAGCGAGTCTGGCGCGTCTTCAGTGCTGGCATCCAACCTGTACCGCACAGACAGTGCATCAACGCCAGGCGTAATCAGGCCGCTGCGTGAAGCGGATTGGCCTAGCTACATGGACGATGCCAACTCCATTACTGTCACTTGGTGGGCTGGCTTTGGCGAGGATGGCAGAAGCGTGCCTGCGGCGATAAAGCACGCAATCCTGATGCTTGTTGGCTTCTGGTATGAGCACAGATCCGCAGTCAACGTTGGCAGCATCAGCAAGCCAATGGAGTTTGCGGTTGACTCGCTCCTGTCTTCGCAGAAGTGGGGCGGCTACCAGTGAACGCAGGAAGCCTACGCGAGCGAGTCACGGTGCAGATTGCCAGCGGCTCAACCAACACGCTTGGCGAAACCGTGCTGGCTTGGTCTGACTCGTCTGCCGTATGGGCCAGCGTGGAAGGCGTGAGCGCACGCGAGGCTCTGCTATCAGGCCAGCAGGACACGACCATAACGCACAAGGTGCGGCTGCGGTATCTGCCTGGACTAACACAGCAGATGCGGTTTGCGTGGCGCGGCAGAACGCTTGAAATCGTAAGCCTGCTAGAGCATGGCAACCGCAGTGAGCATGAAGCGATCTGCGAGGAAAGGCAGTGATGGCAAAGCAGAAATCATCAACGCAGACAGTCGATATGTACTTCCCGGATATGACAGAGCTGCGCGCGGAACTAAAGAAACTGCCTGAAAATCTTGCGGCAAAACATCTTCAGGCGGCGCTGCGTAGGGCAGTGCAGCCAGGGCTTTCTGCGTTGCGCAGAAACACGCCAAAGGGGCCAACTGGCAACCTGCGCAAGTCAATCAAAACAAAGTCAAAGTCTTACCCGAAAAACGGCACAGCCGTTGCGATGGTGGGCTACTCATGGGGCGGAGACAAGAGCGGATACCACCAAGGTTTTATTGAGTTTGGAACGAAAGAGCGAAAGACAAAGAGCCGCTACGCGTCAACATTCCGCAGCAAAACGCCGCAGCGCGCTGGTGGTTTCCAGATCATCAATGCCAAGCGAGGCCGCAACGCTGGAAAGATGGTGACAAACCCAAAGGCACCAAAGGCCTTCTTCAAGTCTGCAAAGGCTGGCGAAACGGTAAGCCTTGGAAAGATGCCGATTGGTGGCCGCACTGGCGTTGCACCAGTCAAGACGGCTTTCGCGCAGGCAAGGCCTGAGATGGAATCTGAGCTGAGAATGCAGCTTGCTGCGAGGATTGAAAAAGCATGGATGGAACTGGCAGGCAGAACAAAGAGAGGCTTGCAGACAACCTACAACGCATACCGCGAAAAGAAGATCCTAGACAGGCTTTTTGGGGGCTGAAATGAAATCACCAGAAGCCGTTGTGCGTGCCGCGCTTGTCGCCTCTGCTTCCGTCTCCGCGATTGTCGGGAGCCGCATTTTCCCGATTCTTGCCCCACAGACTGCGGCCTTGCCTCTCATCATCTGGCGGCGCAGCGGCATTGAGCGGCAGCACTCGCTGTCAGGCCCGATTGGCACGCCAACTGTGAGCCTTGAAATGCAGTTGCTGGCAACTACCTACGAGCAGGCAAGAGAACTTGCAGACAAAGTGCGTGCGGTTCTGGATGGGTACGGTGGGACTCTGAACAATACAGAAGTGAAGCACGTCTACCTTGATCAAGAGGCAGACGACTTTGTACAGCTTGCGGGAGGTGATTTGCCGCCCGTCTACCAAGTAACGCAGACTTACCAAATCATCTGGCAGGAGACTTAATCAATGGCTGTTACGCCGCACGATGGATCAGGCACAACGTTTAGCTTTGCTGGCACTTCGTACACCGTCACCAACATCGTCTACAACCTCGCCGATCCTGCCACCGACGATACCATTGACGTTTCCCACCTTGGCCTGACAACTGGCAACGCCATTCTCACGCAGAGCAGGCCGCTTTCTGGCTCCGCTACTGACACGGGGCGAGAGGTTGTGATTGAGTATCTTGGCGTAACCGTCATTGCCGACGCTTCAACTGGCACCATCTCCATCAATGTTGGCGGCGCTTCGCTTTTGTCCAAGGCCGCAACCGTTGCTTCTTCTAGCGTCACGTTGGCAACCAACGACGTTGTAAAGGGTACGGCGACGTTTAAGGTGGCTCGATAGCCTGACGGGGGAACCGTCATGGCTACTTACTGTTCTGGCGTAACCGTCACTTGGAACTCAGCAACGCTTGGCGAGGTTGTTGAACTCAAGGTGATCAACGGCGGCTCATTGCCGCTTGGGCGCGACAGCACCTATTCAGTTGACGCAGGCAGTATAGAGATAGCGTGCCTATCTACTGCAGCCATTGGCCCTGCCCAGCGCGGCGTAAAAGCATCGCTGGATATTACGGGTGGCGGAATGAACTTCACTGCAAAGGCCGTTTGCCAAACGCTGCAGATGGTAGGCAAGGTGAACGATGTTGCGCGTTATACCGCAAGCTTTAAAATCATGAAGGAGTAGATGTGGCACTAACAGCGGCGCAGATTCTTGAGGCGGATGACCTTGGGCTGAAGAAGGTAAAGGTCAAAGAGTGGGGCGGAGACGTTTTTGTACGCATTATGAGCGTAGGCGAGAGAGACGCTTACGAGCGCATGTGGATCGGCAAGCGAGACAGCGGAGTAGAGAACTTCCGCACAGAGTACCTGGCCCGCGTGCTGTGTGATGAAAAGGGCGTGCTGCTGTTCACTGGGGAGCAGGTTGCTGGCCTTGCAAAGAAATCTGGCGCCGTCATGGGGCGGCTGTTTGATGAGGCAATCAAACACAACAACATGAGCGAGGAGGATGTAGAGCAGCTGGGAAAAGGCTGAGTGTCTCGCCAACCAGACGCTTTATGTTTGCGTTGGCGGGGCATCTGGGAATGACTGTGCGTGAATTGTCTCGCACGATGGATTCCGCAGAGCTTGCTGAGTGGATGGCGTATGCCCGCTACTACCAGGCACTTCCTGATTCTTGGCGGCAAACTGGTCTGCTTGTGAGCGCGATGCTGGCACCTCACTGCTCAAAAGGCAAGGCGCCTGCTGCTTCTGATTTCAACCCGATTGAGAAACCGCCGCAGCATACAGACCAGATGCTAGAGCAACTGATGCAACTCAAGAAAGCACTTGAAGGCTAAGTTATGGCAACCGTAATTGGCGTGGGAATGCAGATGACGGCTAACGCCGCAGGCATGACCACTGGCCTGTCGGAAGCTGACCGCGCCCTTCAAGCACTGCAAAAGGTTGTTGACCAGAGCCAGCAGAGTCTGAAGCGTTTTGCTGGCGAGGCTTCTGGCGTTTCTGCTGCACAGCAGAAACTATCCACAGATTCTGAGTTTCTGGCTTCTGCATTCCGCACGGGCCAGATCAATGCGCAGCAGTTTGCAGAGCAGATGCAGCTGCTTGCGCAAGAGTCTGCCGCATCGGCGGCTGCATTTGCAGAGGGGGCCAGGGTCACTGCTGCAAACAAAACCGTTGATGAGCAGCGAGCGGCGCAGCTTGAGAGGTTGAGCGAGCTGCTTGAGATGGGTGCGATTTCGCAGGAAACGTTCTCGCGCGCGACTGAGAAAGCGCTAGGCGTAAGCGATGATCTTGCCGCTCTTGAGCGAGAGCGGCAGGCTGTGCTGTCTGAAGGTGCAAGCCTGACGGCATCAGTAGCCACATCAGAAGAGAAGCGTGCCGCAGAACTTGCCAGAATACAAACGCTGCTTGAGGCTGGCGCGATCACAGAGCAGACGGCTGCTAGGGCCAGAGCAGACGTAAGCGGAGAGTCAGACAGGCTGGCGGAAGCAGAGCGGCAGGTTGCATCGGCAAGGGCAGACGCGGCAAGGATCACAGCCGCAAATATGACTCCGATGGAGTTGTATGACCGCGAAGTACAGCAGCTGACCGCACACCTCACTGCTGGCCGCATCACGCAGGAAACGTTTGACCGTGCCGTATCCAAGGCGACGGCCACCTTTGTCAAAGCTGAGTCTGCTGCAAAGGGCTATGACAAAAGCGTAGATGGAGTGGGGCTGAAGTTTAATGAACTCTCTGGCATCCTGTCTGCCATCCCTGGGCCAATCGGCAACTTTGCTGGCAGGCTCTCTGGCCTTGCTAGTGCAGGCGAGGGGCTGTCACGCGTGTTCTCTGGTGGGTTGTCGCAGGGCATTGCGGGGATTGGCACTTCTCTATCAAGCGTTGTAAATCCAGCAACGCTGGCTGCTGCTGGACTCGCTGCTATCGGCGCTGCTGCGTCTGCGGTTGTCTCTGGCCTGTCTTCGCTAGAGGCAGAAACGGAGAGGCTGCAGAATGCCGCCGACAAGCTTGGCGTTTCGTTTGGGTTCATTGAGACGCTTGAGCAAGCGGCCACCATGTCTGGCGTTGCGTTTGAGACGGTCAATGGCGCAATGACCAAGTTGCTCAAAACGCTTGCTGGCGCAGATGAAGAAAGCAAGGCAGCGACTGCTGCACTTGATCGCCTTGGCGTAAGCCTGGCGGACCTTGAAGGAATGAACAGCGAAGAGCAGCTGAAGCTAATTGGCGAGCGACTGCAGGGCATTGAAGATCCAGCAAAGCGTGCAGCTGCCGCCACTGCAATTTTTGGGAAGAGCGGCGCCGAGTTGCTGCCGTTCTTTCAAAATCTAGGAATAGCAGAGCAGACGCTTAACCGATTCAATGCCCGTCTTTCGGAGGTTGACGCTGGCCGCGTGCTGGCACTTGGTGACTCGTTTGACGCTGTCAGAGCTTCACTGTCTGGCGTAAGCAATGAACTGCTCACGCCTTTCATTGGCATCACTCAAAGCCTTAGCGATGGGCTTGCGTCTGCCATAGCTACCTTTGGCCGCAACATCGGCTCTGTGCTGGACATATTCGCACCTCTCACCAGCGCCGTTGGCCTGGCGGGCAATCTGTTCCTGCAGTTCGGTGCAACCCTAGGCAATATCATGGCACAGTGCTTGAGCCGTTTGCGGCTGCGGGGCGGCTTGTTAGCAGTGTCATAGACGCTATCAGTCAGGCAACAACCAGCGTTGCAGGCCGCATCAATGACGCGGTGGTAGGCTTCCGCGAGTTTTTCAAGTTTGAGGGGCTTGCGGCTGCATTCCGCGATACGTTGGCACAGATCGGCGACGTAGTATCGCGGGTTGCTGCGATAGCGCAGGCTGCGTTTGCCAAGCTGGCGGAAGTGATCGGCGACACGCTTGGCCGCGCTGCTGCTGTTGTCGGCCAAGCAGTGTCCAAGTTCTTGGAGTTCTCTGGAGTTGGCGACGTTGTGACGGCTTTCGCTGGCACCGTCTCCACTGCATTCACCTACCTCTGGGACACAATCAAGGGCATTGTTGGTAGCGTTGGTGGGTTCATTGAAAAGGTGCTGCAGTTTGCAGAGGAATGGCTAGGGATCGTCCCAGAGATTGAGCAGCCAGTTGTTGCTGCCATTGAGCTAACTGGTGGCGATGCAATTGCCGAGCTTGTGGCCGAAAGCAAGACGCTCAAGACAACGCTTGAGAGCATCACAAAGAACGTTGGTGATGCAATCAGCGAATCTGCCAAGTTTGGGCAGGCAGGCTTTGATGCCGCGCTGAAGTATCAGAACTCTATCAATGCTCTGAAGGATCAGCTTGAGCGCGGCCTGTTTAACGAAGAGACATTCCGCAGAGAGGCAGAAAAGGCTGGCGTTGCCTTCAAGGAAGAGCTTGCCAAGATTGAAGAAGGCGCGAAGCTTGAAGTGCAAATCAACTCTGAAGCAGCAAAAACGCTGGATGGAATACAGGGCCAGATCGACAAGGCGATTGATGGTGCAAGCAAGTTCGGCCAGGCTGGCTTTGACGCGGCGCTAAAGTTCCAAGACAAGCTGAAAGACCTTGGCGCGCAGTTTGATGATGGCCGCATAAATGCCGCTACGCTTGCTGATGAGGTAGCGAAAGCAACGGGCGAGTATGACAAGCAGGTAGAGGGACTGAAGAAAATACAGGATCTGCAGAACAAAACGCTTGAAGACGAGAAGGCGCGCGTCAAGGAGTTGCTTAAGGAATCTGACGCGCGCACCAAGCTTGAGCAAGACATTAGCGCTGTGCTCAACGAGCAGCGGCGGACACAGGAAGAGATTCAAAAGCAACGCGAGGCTGGCAGCATCGCTGCTGCTGATGAGGCCGTTGCTCGCCTCGCGCAGCTTGACCAGCTGCAGGCAAAGCTTGAAGACCAGCAGCAGGCCGTTGAGCAAGGTTTCGGCGATGGCTTTGCCAAGGCTTTTGATGCAACGAACAAAGGCATTGACAATCTAATTCTCAAGGCAGAGCAGTTTGGCAACGTTGGTGCGCTTGCTGCCGAGGCTCTTGGGCAAGGCATCCAGCGTGCTCAAGAGCAGGCGATAGACGGCATTCTGACCAAGGAAACCTATGACCGCGAGGTAGCGCGCCAGCAGGATCTGTTCAACCAGCGTATTGCCGCTGCACAGCGTGTAGAAGACTATCTGAATCAGGGACTGAGCCAGCGACAGCGTGCAGAGCTTGAAGGTGTTGCCGCACTAGAGAAGCGGAAGAAGGAAGCTGCCATAAACGTGCAGGCCCTAGAGGCAAGCATACAGACAGAGCAGTTGGCTATTGAGCAGGCACGCGAAGATGGGCGGCTAAAAGACGCAAAGGCTGGGGTTGAGCGGCTGAAGCAGCTTGAATACGCCAAGAAGGTAGAGCAGGGCATTGTTGATGGGCGGCTCCAAGTGGGAGTGCAGCAGCAGCAATTCCAGAATCAGTACGCCGCGCAGCAGGAAGAAATCTACTCGATCCAGCAGCAGCGGCAGCAGGCAGCAGCACAGGAGCAGGCAAGGCTTTCCGAGCTTCGCAGGCAGGCAGAAGAAGCGGAATACAACAGGCAGGTTGCCCGCATAACGGAACTCAACACGCTTGGCTCTCGCACGGTACAGACGGCAGACGTTCGCACGCAGGAAGGCGCTGCCCTGGTGCTTGGGCTTGCAGCCAATGCGCAAGACCCTGCCCTGATTGAGTCGCGTCTACAGACAAAGGCGCTGAACGCTATCGCGATCAGCACAGCAAAGACAGCCGCCAACTACCTTGGGCAAACGGTTGCCATTGTCGGTAGCGCACAACTAGGGTGATCCATGCCTGGAACAATCGTTAGCGCCATTGAGCTTGCCCGCACCTTTGAGAATGAGGTGAAGGTTGGCGGCGTTGCAAGGCGTCGCTGGGCCTGCAACCTATCCGACAACACGCTGACAGCTGGCGGGCCACCTGACATAAACAACATTCTTTCTCCAACGTGCGGCTCAACGTGGGGCGCTGCCCATCCAGTGCACACGGCCCTAGGTCTGCAAAAGATCACCGTAAATGAGCGGTTTGAGGATGACCCGTACAAGCTTGAGGTAATTGCAGAGTACGGCCTAGTGGTGCCTTCAGACGTAGACGCTCCAACGTCACGTCCTGCCGTTTGGTCTTTTGAGTCGCAGCCAGGGCAGGTGCCTGCACTCTACTACTACGATGGCACGACGCAGAAACCGCTAACGAACAGCGCCTACGACTACTTTCCGGGCCTGATGACCGACGAAAGCCTGGTCAGAATCAAGGTACAGAAGAACTTCCAGAACGTGCCAAACGACTGGCTTGCCGCACAGAACTACGTCAACAACGCTGCCTTCCTTGGTTGCCCTACGCATACGGTCAAGGTGGCTGGCGTTGAAGTCTCGTTTGTCGCGGAAGAATACAACAACTCGCTCAAGCAGTTCTACTCGGCAACGGCATCACTTGTGTACCGCCAGTCTTCGCACAATCTTCTTCTTCCAGACGTTGGCTACAACTTTCTGAGTGGTAACGAGAAACGCCGTGCAATGGTGTTTGACTTCCAAAACTCTGAATGGGTGGCAACGTCAAACCCTGTCGGCCTAGACGGCAGCGGAGCGCAGACGCTTGGCGCTCCGGCTATCCTCAATCGAAGGGTTTGCCCAGAAACTAATTTTGCCAATCTGTTTGGCACTCCGCCAAACGGCACTGTATGAGCAAGCCACAAGAGCCAACGCAGTTCACGCGAGAGAGCGCCGAGCGTATTGGGCGTGTCGTGCGCGCTGCTGAATTGGCTGCGCCGCAAGCTAGGCCGCTCACGTTTGACCGCGTGGAGGTTTTGAAGAATTCAAAACTCTTTCGGGTCTGCACGTTCACTGGTGCGTGGGCTATTGGGTCTGAAAAGACGGTCACGTTAAGAAATGTGACGAGCACGCCTAATACATTGAGTGCTATAAACTTATTCTTTCCAGTGTTTTCCGCCCCTCCTGCGGCATTGAACTGCGCGGTGGCAAAAGATGGCGGTCAGTGGTATCTGATAGACATTCCACTTGAAGAAGCCACAGCAGTTTTTGTCCGCTCCACGCAATCAATTACTTACATCACAGGTACGAGCGCTGGAACGACAATAGCAGGTGTTGAGACTCGAAACTACGTCACTGACGTTGCCATATCAGCATCTTTGAACACATCCAGTTGCACAATCACAGTCGGGAAGACTTTGACAACTGCTGCTGCAACATTTGTGACCGGAACAGCCACGGCAGTTTTCGCGAGCGGTACAGCGACCACTTCTGTAATCGCTGGGACGTACACGGCTACATACTTAAAGGCGTGGAGGTAGCATGCCGTGCTGCTGTTCTGGTGCTCCTGCATGCCCAGGCGAAAACTTTCTGTGCCAGGCTCCTGGATGCAGACCTAGATTTGTAACCGTCAGTATCGTTGCAAACTTTCAACAGGACGTTGTGCAGTACGGTGCTAGCTATCTTCGGTTTCCAGCTGTCACGTTTGCTGGCACTATAACTCTTGACAATACGCGAACACTGTTTCCGTTCCAAACGCCACGAACTGATGAGTATGTCGGCCGTTTCTTTGGCGCTGACGCGGCTGTAATCAACGCTTCAGAAACACGCATTGTGTTTTATCCAGGGCAGCAGCGTGCGATCTTTAGCGTTTTTCGGAAAATTGATTCAACGAGTCTTCTGGCAAATGATACTTGCGCTAACAGGACAGGGATTGCAAACTTCAGAGATGTTACGGCAACGTCTACTGACTCCGCTGCTGAGGATCAATACATCAACTACATCGCTTTTCCATTCTTTGGTAATACGCTAGGGTTCTCTGGAACTGGCTACTGCTATGGAACAGGATCAAACACGGAAACAGAAATGTATCAGGGCACATTTGATCTTTCTGCGTTGTCGAAGACTTGCGCAGAGAGAGGCGCCACAGGAGCCGAAATTCTTGCATCTGTCGTGAAGCGATCTGAGGCGGCAAGAAACAACGTTACTTGGACGTTCATTGATTCCTACAACTAAGAGCCTGACATGGCTTCATGCAAGTTTCTTGACGGTTCTTCGTTCTGTTCAGTATGCGGGCGGTTTGCGAAACACACGCACGCCCTGCGTGCATGCGATGGAGTTAGGCAGGCTGCTGCATCTGGGCCTGGCACTGAGCTATCAAGGCTGTTGAAACGGTTTGGCATTGAGCCAACACCAACGTGCGCCTGCCGAGCCAAGGCCGCACAAATGGACGACTGGGGATGCGATGAGTGCGACAAGCCCGATCGCATCGCAGAGGTAGTTGCCGTCATGCGGGCTGAGGCCGAGGCGCGCGGCCTGCCGTTCATTGATGCCGCTGGCAGGCTTCTGGTCAGGCGTGCAATCCAAAACGCCCGCAAGGCATCCGCTTGACAGTCCTGCCACGCTGGCGGCATGGGACGCGCCAAAGCACAGCCGAAGCCAGAGGCAGTGATCCTGCCGCCTGATCTTGATGACGAAGACGAGCAGGCTGGCGGCGGCATCCCAGACGATGACGGGTGGATACACCTGCGCGAAAAGCCAAAGGAGGGAGCCGATGGTGAAGAAAAGCCAAAGCGGAAGCCTCGTCGCAGCCGTGATTGAGTCGCTGCCGTCTCGAGTGCACGGCAACACTCCGTGGTACGAGCGTGTCGCGCCCGAGCACCAGGCCGAGCTCGAGGAGCTCAGGGCCGCGTGGAAGTCCGGTGAGCTCAAGGTGCCAAGGAACACTGCGGCCCGCTTTATCTCTGCCCAGCTGCGTAAGCGTGGCATTGCAACAGTCGGAACTCAAGGAGTCAACGAATGGCTCGCAAAGGCCTGATTGCCGAGGTGGCCGATCAAGTCGCAGCCGCTTGCATCTCCCAGGCTGCCGGCGTGAGGGCCGACGCGGAGCAAGTCACGCAGTCCAAGTCAGGCGACGTGCTTGAGGCTCGCTCAACCTCAAGGCGAATCAAGACTGTCGAGGATCTGCTGCGGCACATTGAGGCCGACATGAGCCGCTTTGAGATCGCTGCCAGCGAAGCCACGAAGTGGGAGTGCGGAAACGGGGACGGCGGCAGCATTGAACTGCATCGCGTGTTTGTCAGGCTAAAGCCGAAAGGCGGGCCGACCGCCCGCGAGATCGTGCAAGCGATGATTGACGCTGCCCGCAAGGACATCCGAAAGCCTTTGACCAAGTCTGTCAAAGCAGCGAAACGTGACGCACCGTGGCAGGTGCTCGTTATTGCCGATCCACACTTCGGGAAATACGCATGGGGCAAGACGACCGGCGGCGATGACTACGACCTTGACATCGCTGCCCGCCTGGTTGCTGACACAGGAACGCAGTTGCTTGCCACCGGAAACGCACACAAGCCGGCACGACGCACCATTGCCTTCGTCGGCGACTTGTTCCACTACGATCGACCGGACGGCAGTACCACAAGTGGTACACCGCTAGAGCGTGACGGCAGGCTGCAGAAGATGATCGCGGTCGGATGCGACTCGCTGCTGTCAATCGTCCAGCAATCCGCCGAGACGGTGCCGACCGACGTGGTGATCGTCAACGGCAACCACGACGAGGTGCTGTCGTGGACGTTCCAGCGGATCATGCAGGAGCGTTTTCGCGGCTCAAAGTCCGTGTCTGTCAAGCCAGACTTTACGGGGAGGCAGTACCTCACGCATGGGCGGAACCTCCTCGGCTTTGCTCACGGCCACAGAGCAAAACGAAAGCTACCGCAGATCATGGCGCTGGAGGCTTCAAGTCAGTGGAGCGAGTGTCCGTATCGCGAGTGGCACACAGGACACTTCCACTCGCAGGCTGCTGAGTGGCAGCGACCGATTGAGACGCTTGACGGCGTGATCGTCAGGACCGCACCTGCTCTCTGTCCGCCAGACGACTGGCATAGCGTCAACGGATTCATCGGCTCTCGGCAAGCGATGGAGACGTTTCTCTACGACCCGGCTGGCGGCCTGTCGTCGATGCACGTCGCAGGCGTGAAAGCTTGACGTATGCCATACGACCTATCTGACGACTACCTCGCCGAGGCACGCCAGCGAGCGTACCGCTATCAGGGCCAGTGGACTGGCACTGCAGGCTCGCTCGCGGCAGACGTGGTACGACTTCTCATCGAAAGGAAACGCATGCAAGGCACGATCACGAACCTCGAGGAAACCAACTCGCAGCTGCGGTCAGCAGTGGAGGACAGGCTGGCCGGCGGCTGCTGCGACGGCGGCAAGTGCCAGCCGATCGAAGAAGCATGGGAACGCTGGAAGGTGAAGGCTCAGGCCAGTGCCGACGCCTATGCCGAGAGGATCACTGGCGACAGCCTGCTGACGGCTTCCGACATCCGGCCAGGCTCGCGTGAGTTTCTAGACGTGCTCGACGAGCTCAAGCAGCTGCACCTACGAAAGACGATGGACTACGGCGTAGACGAGGACGCACTTTCCAACATCCGCAGCAGCGCCGATGTCGTGAACATGCCAGCCTGGGCGGGCTGCATCCTGCGGATCTCAGACAAGATGCACCGGCTGAAGGCGTTCTTTCGCCGAGGTCGTTGCGAGTTCGACGGCGTGGAGGACACGCTCAAGGACATCGCCTGCTATGCGGCGATCGCCCTGGTGCTGCACCGGGAAGAGCTTGAGCAATGAGCCGGAGCGGCAGGAGCGGCGCGCGGTGTTTCTCCCTTTCCACCGCGCGCCCCTGCCGTCTCACGCCTCGGGCTTTTCCGGCGGCTTGTCAATGGGCGGCAGGTAGTCCAGGTTGGATTCTCGCCCGGTGATCTCCTCGTCGTAGTAGTGGGTCTCGGCCATCTCCTCGCTGCTGTGGCCCAGCTGCTTCTTTGCCGAGATCCCAGCCCGCTTCAGGTAGCTTGCCGTGCTTTTCCTGATGGAGTGGAACGGCTTGTAATCCACGCCTGCCGTCCGGCAAAGAACTCTCAGGCTGGGGTAGATGGACAACGGCTCACGATCATCCAGCCAGGGCCACACACGCTCGCCTGGAGCCCCTTTGTGGTTTGCCAGCATCTTGGCTAGGTCTGGCGTGATCGGCCGTGTAATCGTCTCCCTGTGGCCTTTGCGGGTGGCCGCCAAGAACGTCAGCGTGTGGCGCTCAAAGTCCACCTCGGACCAGCGGAGCTCGAGCACGGCACCGATCCTCTCGCCAGTCTGGAACATCGCCTGCAGCTTGGTCGTCCAATACCAAGCGGCCGGCTTGCCGCAGATCTCGCCCTTCCGATGTCGAGCCGCCTCCACCAGCTTGGCGAGCTCGTCGGCCTTGTACGCCTTTGGCACCGGCTTTGGGACTCTTGGCCTGGCGTAGTCTGGGAAATCAATCAGATCGCCGTTGGATTTCTTCCAGCGTTTCTTTGCCAGCCAATTCCACAAAGTGCGGATCTGGGCGGAATCTTTCGCCAGCGAAGCCGGGCCGACCACTTTCCACTTGCTGTGCTTGGTGGTGCGTCTCCAGCGGATGAACTTGGCAACGGTGAGATCATCAAGGTCATCCACTGCCGGCTCACGCCCGAGAAAGTCTCGGAACCGTGCCAGCGTCGCCAAATACATCAGCACAGTCCTGTCGCAGATGTCCTTCTGTGGTGCAAATCGCTCAATCAGCAGCTCTCGCAGTTCCATTTTCTCGTCTCCTCTTTTGGTGTTTGGAGGCGATTGTAGCGAGTAGTGTACAGATGTTCAAACTTGACCCCATCCGCTAAAACAATCGCCCCGTTTCGGGACGATTGATAGTGTACAGCGTTTCTAGTGAACAGACCTAGAGAAGATTCGGAAGCGATGATCGTGCTGTGGAATACGGACCAAGGTTGTCCGAGTAGGTTTGACACTTGAGACGCTAGCTATACATTGACAGGATGATAGCCGTGGCATCGCCAGACAAAGAGTGGATCACAGTCGCCGAAGCGGTGAAGCTGTGCGGCTGCACGGAGGGCTACATTCGGCGGCTGCTGATCGCCGAGGACAGCCGCCTCACGGGCTGGAAGGCTGGCGAGCGGGCCTGGCTGGTCAAGCGGGCCGACGTTCTGGCGCTCAAGGCCAGCATGTCCACTCGATCTGTCGGCAGGCGGGACGAGCGACCGGCGGCACCAAAGCCTAGCCGGAAACGGAAACCCCAATAAATCTCGGGGAAAACCGCACCTAAAAAATCTTTTTTAAGACCTCTTGCGTAAAGTAACGATAACGATACAATCAGGCCATGCGAGCAATTGAGACTCGCATGACACGAACCGGAGACGAAACCATGCACGCCGAACGAATCAACGCCAGCCGCAAGTACGCAGCAGCTCTCCGGGTGGTGAAGACTGCCGAACTTGGTGTGAGCCTCGCCGCCTGGCAAGCCGCAGATGCCGCCCTTGCGGACGCTCGCACCGCCCTTGTTGCTGCTGAAATCAAGTGGCCGACGAAGGCTGAAACGAGCCGCGAGCGTCGGGCAATCGAGATGAGCAATCGCGGGCTGCGAAAGTGAGCACGCACACAACCCAGCACGGCAATCTTGCCGTGCTGGCAACCTCAAATTTAATCAAGCGATGCACTACCGCAACTGAAAGGAAAGACATGGCAAAGACTGCAAAAAAGAGTGTTTTGACTGACGAGGAAAGAAAAGCGATTTTGGCAGGGGCGCATGCCCTTGAGCAAAAAGCAGACAGCATTTCTCGGATCGGATTTGGCGGCAAAGGCCCAATAATGAACTGCATTTGGGCAGCCAAAAGATTGCGGTCGCTGGCAAGAAAACTCTGATACGTCATCGGAAGACTTTGCTGCATGCGTTGGCTTGAATTGCTTCGCCGACATTCACACACAGGATTCTCTCGGCCAAGGAGGGCCACGCGATGAAACGCCGCATCAACACGCTGATCCAGTCGCTTGTGCTGGTCCGCTTCGGCCAGGAGCTCGGCACTGATTCCGACATTGCTCAAGCGGTAGCCAGCGGGATAGATCTGCTGGTTTCAACGCTCTCGCGTTTTCTTGGTTGACAGAAGTAACGCTATCGGTACGCTCTCACCGCAAAGTGACGCTAGCGGCACCCAAAACATGGAACTAGAAACCCTGTCTAGTAGATTGACTGATATATGAACGGGCGTACACTGCGCCCTACACACGAAGGAGAAAACCACATGGCCCATGAAAACGAATACGCCGGTGCGATCGCTGGCATGGCAGAGACCTACGGCTCACGCCGAGCAGCCGACACGTTCGCCGTTGGCGACTACGTCAGCTTCCGGCTGAAGGACTGGTCGCCTCGGTCTTACGAGGACGGCCGAGTCACAGACCACCACAACGGCAAGCTGCTGGTGGAGACCGCCGGAGACATCGTCGAGGTCGATCCCAGGCCGTGGCCGGTGGGGAATGTCCTGCCTTTTTGAACGCCTAGCACGTGCGAAACGCAAAATACCCCTAGGGGGGGGGGGGGGGGCGTTCTGGCGAGGGGATTGAACGGTAGTGGACAGCTGAATATCAAACTCCCCCAGTCAGTGGTCACTCGCAGTGACTACGTCAGGGTGAGGGAGTCAATACGCAGAAAGGACCGCAGGCCAGAGGATCTAGCCAGCGGAAGGAGCCGGTGGAACCGGAGCAGCAGGGACGCAGTTGACCACCCGGTGAGCATGACGCAGAGCCGGGATTTTTACACGGAAGAAACGAAAGGACACGCAGCAAATGAGCATGGAAGACTTTATCCCGCCGGGGTTCGTGCCACTGGCGAATTGGGACAGCAGAAATAGACGCCACAACGACGGTCACTCCGTTGCGTGGAAGACGCTGAGTGATGCCGTTAAGAACGCCGAAATCCCAGGGTTCAAGCTAAGTAACGGCCGGTGGTACGTGCATGAGCAAGTGTCCAACGAGTACCTGGCTAAGTCACTGCCGCAGGCCACGGAGGGAACCGTGACACAAGACGATGGCGGAATGCATAAGAGGCACGTTGAGAGCGTGTGCGAATCGCTTGCCGATATCAGCAGCGACTTGGGCAGCACGATTCACAGGATCCTCTTGGTGCTTGAGCGGCTGACCGCTGCCGTCGAGAGCATTGCCACGCAGCCGAAGCGTGACCCGCTCGAAGAGTTTGCCAAGGACAACGAATTCCACGACACGCTGAGCCGCCCGGCTCACTAACAACACCCTCACGAAAGGACGCAGCAATGAGCACGGAAATTAGCACAACACGGGCCAGCACAGGGCTGGCACTTCAATCATTCGACGACGCCTTCCGCTTCTCCAAGATGGTGGCTGGCAGTGAGTTCGCCCCGAAGGATTTCAAGGGGAAGCCAGAGTCGTGCATGCTGGCGATCCAGCACGGCAGCGAAGTCGGGCTCTCGCCGATGCAGAGCCTGCAGAGCATCGCCGTGATCAACGGCAGGCCGACCATCTGGGGAGACGCTGCTCTCGCTCTGGTGCAGTCCTCGCCTGTCTGCGAGTACGTCAAGGAATACGTCGAGGGCCAGGGCGACAACCTGACCGCCGTCTGCGAGGCAAAGCGGCGAGGCTACCCAGCACCGACCGTCAGCCGGTTCTCGATGGCCGACGCCAAGCGGGCCGGGCTCGCCGGCAAGGCTGGGCCTTGGTCGCAGTACCCGGAACGCATGCTCGCCCTGCGTGCTCGAGGCTTTGCCCTGCGTAACGCATTCGCTGACGCTCTGCGGGGCTTGATCACAGCTGAGGAGGCGCAGGACTACCAAGTGAACAGCGTGGCAGAGACGCCACGCCAGCCCGTCGAAATCCGGCCCAAGTTTGACGGCGTGATCCCGCTCAAGACTCCCGCGCCAGCGGCTCCAGAGTTCAGCCCGGTTGAAAAGGCCCGGCTGGCCGTAAGTCGTGCGCAGACGCTTGAGCGTTGCGACGCACTGCGAAAGCAGGTGGCCGAGCGACTCGCAGACGGCACGTTCAGCCAGGCGGAGCACGACGAGCTCGTGGGCCTGCTCGTGACGAAGGCGGAAATCCTCATTGGCAGCGAGGTGCCCGCATGAGGCAGCGAATCAACGAGGGCGGGCCGCCGAGCACGTTTGAGTGGAACCAATGGGAAGCCAAGCAGGAACCGCTGCCAGGCTCGGATCGCCTGCGAATGAAGCTGCCTACCGGCAAGCCAGCACCTATTCCAGAAGCAACGCCAGAGCAGATCTCTGGCACGGCAACCCGGCTCTACAAGGCTCTGAGGCTCTGCGTTGAGGCACTTGACCGTGAGCCGTGGGACGGACGCTGGGGCAACAGGCTGATGCAGGCACACACCTACGGACGGCAAACGCTCGAGGACGCAGCGACATTCACACAACCAGAGGAACAGCCAGGCACGCCATTGCCGGAAGACGCTGACGGTTCCGGCGTCATTGGTCGCCAAGCAGACGGTGGCGAGTAACTCCCGCAGCTGCGGCTCTTGCCATTCTCCGAGAGTGACGCAGTCGCGCCCGGCGTAACCGGGCAAACACACGAAAGGATGCGTGATGGGAAGAAGAAGAAAGAACGCACTGCCATCCGTGAGAGTTACAGATCATGGCGGTCGCATGTACGCACGAGTGCGTGTTGACGGAACGACTCATCACCTTGGAAGGGTTCACGGTGGGTGCCTTTCTCAAGAGCAAATTGCCGTTGCTGATGCGATCTGCTCTGGCGGCATCCCGTGGTCCGTCTACGTCATCAGCGATGGGCATGGGAACTTTAAGATTGGCATTGCACAGGATGCCGCACATCGTCTTAGCCAGCTTCAGACAGGGAATGCCTCGCTGCTTTCCATTGTCTACATCCGCCTTTTTTCAAGTGAGTCAGCAGCGCGGTCATGCGAATCGCACTGCCACGCATCGTTGCAGTCGTGCGCTATTCACGGAGAGTGGTTTCGCTGCTCCGAGTGGGCAGCACGAGACGCTGTGACTGGCTTTGCTGTCGAGCAGGAGGCAGTGGCATGAACCGGCCCCACTACATCACGCCACCAGCCGACGAGGCACTGCCGCTCTTCGCATCCGCGCGGCGCAGCGATCCGGCAACGTCGCACGCTGCGGCGAAGACTGCACCAGTGGCTGAACACCAGAGGCTCATCCTTGACGCACTTGCCATCGGCCCGGCTGGGGCTAGCGGCATCGCTGCTCGATGCGGACTGCTCGGGCATCAAGTTAATAAGCGACTCGCGGAGCTTGCACGCACTGGCAGGATTGTTGAGACGGGACGAGTGGTCACAAGTGCGAGCGGACGTGGAGAGAGGGAATGGCAAATCAACTCAAGGAGGATCGCATGACGCAGGTACGGGATGACATCAAGATTGATTCCGAGTTTGCCGCACTTATTCCACCGCTTTCTGCGGAAGAGCGCAAGCAGCTCGAAGACAACATTGTTGAACACGGAGGCGCTAGAGATCCGCTTGTTGTTTGGGTTCACGAGACGTGGACGCCGGAAGGCTGTGAGGAGCCTTTGAATTACGACGACGGCGAGACGGAACAGCTAGAGGACGGCAGCGGCGGAAGCTACACCGTCTGGGACGGCGACGATGGCGACACATACTTTAAAGAAGATTGGCCATGCACGCTGCTCGACGGCCACAACCGCTACGAGATTTGCACGCGTCTAGACCTTCCGTTCGACATTGAAGAAATGCGGTTCAGTGACCGCAGCCACGCCGAAGAGTGGATTATCCGCAATCAGTTCGGGCGGCGCAACTTGTCGGCGTACGTCAGGACGCAGTTGGCGCTCAGACTTGAGGAAAACATCGCGGCGAGGGCAAAGGCTAATCAAGTTCGCAAACCAGGCGATTCTGTTTGTCAGATTTCTGACAAACAGAAGATCGACACAAAAAAAGAAGTTGCCAAGGCCGCCAGCGTGTCGCACGACACCGTTGCGAAGGTCAAAAAAATCGACGCCGCCGAGAAGGCTGGGAAGGTTGACGCTGAGACTGTTGCCAAGCTTCGCACAGGCGAGGTCTCGATCAATCGCGTGGTGCGTGACCTCAAGGAACAGGAAACGGCAGCCAAGCGCGAGGAACAGAAGGTCGTCGCTATCGCCAAGCGGAAGGACGTTGACGGCCTTTACCTCGGCGACTTCCGCAAGATCGGCGAAAAGATTCCCGACGCATCGGTTGATCTGATCTTCACTGACCCACCGTACGACCGGAAGGCAATCGAGTTGTACGACGGCCTTGGCGAATTCGCCGCCAGAGTGCTTCGGCCTGGCGGAAGCCTGATTGCTTACATCGGGCAGATTCAACTTCCTGACGCCGTCGCCGATCTGTCAAAGCATCTCCGCTACTGGTGGACATGCTCTTGCTACCACAGCGGGCCGTCGCTCCTGAGGATGAACGAGTATGGCATCGTGAACGGCTGGAAGCCAATGCTGTGGTTTGTGAAGGAGACTCGCGGGGACAAGACGACGTTTATCAATGACGTAGCAACCGGAAGCCGTGAGAAGTCTCACCACGAATGGCAGCAATCCGAGGCAGAGGCTCGGTACTTCATTGAGTTACTTACCGATCAAGACGGTTTTGTAGTGGACCCGTTTTGCGGAGGTGGCACGACCCCCGTCGCCTGCGTCAAGGCTGGCCGCAAGTGGGCCGCGTTTGAGGTTGACGAAGCAAACATTTCACGCGCCAGCGAGCGCATCAAGGAAGTGCAGCAATGACAAGAGACAGGCTTTTCGGAAGCGACGTGCCCCTTCAGGCTTGGTGCAGAGAAAAGGGAAGAACAGGCGAGCTGCCAGCGTATTCAGAAGAGTGTGGGCTTGTTCAGACGGACGTTGATGCCTTCTGGCACAGATACAAGACGTGCGTAGACAGCCTTGGTACACGCGATCTTCAAGTATTCAACGAGATCGAGTGGAAGACTCGCTGCGGAAATCTAACTGCGAGCCAAGAAGACACGTACAGAAAAAAGCACGCGATGATCATGCCTTTCCTTAAGTGGCACGGTCAGGAATTGGTGAACTTTGGGGTTACTGTCGTTCGCATCAGCGGCACAACGCCAGATGATTCTGAATGGATCAAGTGGGGTCGCTTTATTCGTGGCAAGCAGACAGGCATGGATTGGAAAGACATCACTGTTGAGCAGCTTTTGAAGCTCATGCGTTTTGATATGCACCCGGACACATTCAACGAGCGACCTTTTCGGCGACATCACAAAACCAAGAAGTTCAAACTCGTCGAGAAGTCTCCGCTTGGGTTTGACGTTGAGCGTGAGTTTATTCACAGAAGTTAGGAGTGCCACGGATGGCCGGTGACTGGCTCAAAATGCGACACGACCTAGCAGACGACCCTGCTGTCATTCGTCTGGCGACTCTGTGCGGGCTGGAGGAGGACGCCGTCATTGGCAAGCTCTTCCGGCTCTGGTCGTGGGCCGACCGCCACAGCAAAGACGGCCAGGTCGAAGGGGTCGATCTGGCGTGGGTAGATCGTTTGGCTCGGCGTGACGGGTACGGTGCCGCCCTTGTCAGGGTGGGCTGGCTTGTCGAAACAGGCGAGGGGCTGAGTTTCCCGCGTTTCGACAGGCATTGCAGCGACACCGCAAAGGCCCGTGCGCTCGGGAAAAATAGGGCTGAAACGTACCGTAACGCTCCGAGCGTTACAGGTTCGGCGCAGCCCGTAACGCTAACACCGTTACCAGAGAAGAGAAGAGAAGAACTTCCTCCTCTACCGCGTGAGGGATTCGACAAGACGGCATGGCAGACGCTCCGCAAAGCCTGGAACGCAGGCAAGGGAAAACCGTGGAAACCAGTCAACCCGCATCCGAAGGCAGTCGAGCGTCTTTCCGAGCCGGGATGGCTGGAGAACGCATTGCAGGCGGTTGAGCGGCTTGGCCGGTGCAAGTTCTTCCGTACCGCCGTGTCGCTTGGGCAGTTCTGCGGGCCTGAGTTCGTGACGCTGTGCAACGGCGGCGAATACGACGACCGCAACGACGACCGGAAGAGCCGTGACTTCGCCGACGCCGCACCTCCACCGAAGGAGTGGACCGGAGAAGCAGCCGAGGCGCTTGAACGTACCCGTAGAAAACTAGCAGCCAGCAAGGAGGCACTCGCATGACAGAAACGACAACAGAACGCCAGCCGCTTACGCCCCGTCAGACGGACGTGAAAAACTGGATCAGCGGCTACATCGACACGCACGGCTTCTCGCCGACGATTCGCGAGATCCAGCACGCCTACGGCTGGAAGACGCCTAACGCTGCCAAGTGCCACTTGGAACCGCTTCGCAAGAAAGGCCATGTGACGTGGCAGGAAGGCTGCTCGCGGACTATTCGCGTGATCGGGGGTGACGCATGAGCGGTGAGTTTGAATACCTCGGCGCGCCGCTTGACGTTGTGCAAGCCCTGATGGATCGCGCGTGGGACGACAACGTTGACGACGACACGCGGCAGCTGCTCGAGCTCGGAGCGAAGACGCTTGAGCACACGCTGGACAGGTGCATCAAGCTGGCGTCTGTCATCGAAAAGACGGAGGCCGGGCTGTGAACGACATCGCCCTCATCTTCGTCGGCTCAATACTCCACGCCGCGACGTTCGCGGCTGGCATTTCGGTTGGTATACGTCTCAGAAAGGACACGAGACATGGCGACAACAACGAAGGAACGAAAGACCAGACCTGGTGGCATACGCCTATCAGCACCGGCGTTGAAAGAGGCGTTGGCTGCGGTAGCCAGTGCCGTACCGACAAAAAGCCCACGCCCCATTCTGCAGAACGTGCTCCTTTCGGGCGGAGTTCTGTCTGGGAGTGACCTTGAGATCCGCATTGACGTTGAAGTGGAGGCCGACCCGTCTCTGACTGTGCTGCTGCCACGCGACCGGCTGCAGGCGATCCTCGGATCTGTGACGGCTGACGAGATCACGCTGACGCCTGACGGCACCTCGTGCGTCATCTCGGCTGGCCGTGGCACGTGGACGCTGCCGACCGAGGATGCCGCCGAGTATCCGACGTGGGAGCCCGTGGCGCTCAAGCCGATCACGCGGATGCCAGCCGACCAGTTCGTGCGGGCTGTCCGTGGCGTCGTGTTTGCCACCGACAACGAGTCCAGCCGGTACGCTCTCGGTGCGGTGCTCATTGAGGTGGCCGGCGACGTTGTCACGCTCGTGGCAACTGACGGCAGGCGGCTCGCGTCTGTCACCTGCGAGCACGACCAGGCCGTGGACGACTCGCAGACGCTGGTGCCAGCACGGGCGATGGAAATCATTGCAAGGCTCGCGGATCACGCTGGTGACGCTGGC
>Ga0214921_10001613_pt1 | contig 37960 bp, 44 predicted proteins | sample LL1505_MetaG_FD_177992 | JGI IMG/M metagenome (GOLD analysis project Ga0214921, IMG submission 177992) | Freshwater microbial communities from Lake Lanier, Atlanta, Georgia, United States - LL-1505 | ecosystem: Environmental > Aquatic > Freshwater > Lake | place: USA: Georgia | collected...
CCAAAATATTACTTCATCATTTCAAGCAAGAGGTCGGTATATGCGCCCATTCGGTAAACCTTCACTTAATAGAGTGAACGATGTAGGTTATAATACAGTTTACAGCCCTGTTATTACAATTACGAATCCTGGAGAGGGATACACTTCCACACCTATATTCACGGTTACAAGGCTTCAAACTGATGACCAATTTGGACAAGTCCAAGAAGCTTGGTATTTAGTGAATGGTGGAGCGGAAACGGTAGGTGGTTTCGGTGGTGCCCTGATTGGAGCAGCAACGATCGCAGAATTCCCTATATTTTTGTATGCTGGCAACAGTGAAGGCGGACAAAGGATTGGAGAACCTGGATATTATTCAGACAACACCAGCAATAATATTATGAGCAGAGAATTACTTGATTTCGTGAATGGTGGACCATTGCCTGTAGCTATAGATGGAGGAGCTATTATATCAAGGGGTGTAAGAGTAAAACAGGTAAATTTAGAACAAATTGGATCCGGATATTCTCCCTCAAATACCAATCTTGTCATGAAATGTGGTTTGTGGTCTCCTCCACCAGGAAATTTTCAGTCTGCTATAACTATACCTTCAAATTCCCATTTACAACAGTTGACAACTGCAGTTACAGTCATACCTGGCGATATTGATTATCTTCTTGACGCAATAGGAATTGAGTCACAAGGTAACGGTTTTACATCCACACCAACTATAACAGTGAACGGTGTAGGCGGTTCATGTACTGCTGTTGCAGATATGTCATGCTTTGCTATAGGTGATATGCGACCATCAAATCCAAATAAAATATACGAGACAATTCCAACAATTGATATATCACCAGTACCAAATAGTTCAAATTTTATTAAGCCTGTAGTAGTTCCAATCATGGAAGATTCCGGAACTGCAACAGATGTTGTGGTGAATAATCCTTTATTAAATTTTTACCCAGAATCTGCTGTTTGGTGGGCAGCTGATACAGACCCTACCAATCCAAACTATCGCCTTGGTGGCAAGACTATGGTTGAGAGAATAATAAATCCAATTCCTGGTGTTGGTCAGGGTGAGGGCTCCTTGATTAACCCCCCCTCCAGTAATTCTTTCGTTACACTTATTGATGGACCAACCGGCGTTCCGTTTTCTATAACCGGGTACGATGCTGCAACATTTGCCAATAATATCTACTCCTACCGCGACCACCGAAGTATGAATATTACTTATGCACAGGTTGAAAGGAGTGGTGTTGCATTAACATATTCTCTTGGAAACGCCAGACCATGTCTTTCAATAAGAAAATTAAGGTTCATGCAGGGAGCAACTGGGTACACAAGTTCTCCAATTTCAAAACTTATGTTAGGACGGATCGGAGGAGTGTACGGGCCGGGACTCAGTCAACGTCTTACTACTGATCAATCAGTTCCACCACGAATCCAAACTATTTTATCCCGAAAAATCGCGAAGATTGTTGTATTGGATAATGGCTGTGGATATGATACTGCACCTATGACCGGAAAGATAATACGAAAGAGTGATGGAACGATTGATACACTTATTGGATCTACTGGATATGCTTCTACTTTTAAAGCGAGTGTATCCCAAAAAGGTTCAGGGTATAATGAGATCACTTCAACATTTATAAATGCCAAGTTTATACAGAGGTTTCATGTCCAATCAAATGGAGGATTCACTTCTGTTCCAACTGTAACAACATCTGATGGAAATGGATCATTTGTTGCAACAATTAATTCAGCTGCATCATCGGGAGTTGGCTTAACTGTGACAAATGGAGGTTCAGGATACATAATTTACCGTGATCGATTAACGAATATCGTAACTAATACAGCAAGTATTGAAATAACTCCTAACCCCCTAGATTTTCAAATTGCATCTGGAGCAAGTGCAAGTCCCATTATTAGTGGATCAATCGGGGGACTTCTCATTGGAAACCTTTTTCCAGCAAAGATGATGCCTTGGCTACCTGATTACCGACCTTCTTGGTGTCAAGATTTCAATAGTCCTGGCGGTAATAAAGCAGGTAGCGGGTATAGGTTCGACATTACAAATGAACCTGGATGTCCTGGATCGGGATTGTCGCTAGTTCCTGTAATAAAAACAGCTGCACAACTTGGATATAGATACAAAGGTGGTGCAATCACTATTGTTCCTTATAGTACAACAAGTAGAACACCACAACCAGAATTAGGTGCGAATTGGTATGATTGGACGAGAGCTACGCCAGAACAATATGCTGCATCTGCAGCCGCGAATTTAAAAATCAAAGAGGATATTTTTACAACGCGAATTTCTCAGCTTTCCGTCGCCGAGGAAGCCGTGCGGACGGGAAACTGGCCCGGCGGCACGTTGGACGCGGAACTGCATGCAAATTTTCATCGGGGTCGGTATCAGGAGGCAAAAAATGATCTCGAAATCGCGAGATATATAGTAGCCAATCCGCAACCAAACACTTATCCAATGGGCTGGAATTTAAGTATAGTATCGGGATTCGGCAATGCTTATGATTTTGGTAATGCATGGGCAAGAGCAGGTTGCCCGTTCCTAGTAGGTGTAGCTATTTCAAATCCTGGATCTGGATATAGAGCACCTCCAAAAATTAAATTTATAACTGATGTTCTAAGTGTAGGACAATGGGATATAGGTTCATATATCCAAGGACCTATTAGCGGACTTTCGGGAGTAAACCCCGGCATTAATTATACACGACTACCAACAGTATCAGTGAATGTAGACTACAATGCAATTGATAATTCAAAGATCTATCCTAGCCCAATGTCTATTTTTCCTGATAAAGCACCTTATGGTAGTGGTGCTGTTATTACACCAAGTGTGAGTGGAGTATTGGCAAACACAATTCGAGATATTTTTATTAAAGATCAAGGAACGGGCTGGACTGGTGATGCGCCGACAATAACAGTTACAGGACCAGCCGGTGCAGTTGGTACAGCTACTCCAATTATGGGTGCATCTTACATGCGTATTATTATGCGAGAAGGTGGAGTATACACTAAGACACCATCGGTAGTTATTACTGAAGGACTAGTAAATGGTCTAGGTAAAGGTGCGTCAGCCGTAGCTATTTTGTCAACTATCCCATCAGGTTCGCCAAATGCTGGAAAGCAGTCTGTGTCAGGAGTGATGTTTTCATCGTATGGAAGTGCTTATGTGTCTCCTGTAATTAGATTTGTACGAGATCCTACCGATACTCCTGCTGTCGATGCCACCGCACAAGCCGAAATGATTTATTCTTCCCGTTGGCCATCAGTTGCTACAGCAGTTCCAGACGACGGTTGTGGTAGTGGGGGAGTATTTGGATTAAAGGTTTCAACAGAGCTATGTATTAGTGGAACTATTGGACCAGTAAGTGGTGTTGTTCAAATCCCAAATACTGTCACTGGAATTCTAGATAAATCGTTTGCGAACTTATCGGGAATAAGTAGTGTTGTATTCGAGGCACCATCTAGATGCAGACTCGTTGGAGATCCTGTATTTGAAAACTGTACTTCTTTGGAAAGCGTTTACATTCCGGAAAGTATGGAAGAAATTCAGTCAGAAGCATTTCTTGGATGCTCAAATTTAACTAAAGTTGTTATTGAAGGAAATATTGGACCACAAATTAGTCCTGATGCATTTAATGGATGTTCACCCGACATTAAAATATACACTCCAGCTGGATTTCAAGGTTTCCGAGCTGTTGCTGGTGATTCTAATGTAGTTGAGACAGTAACACCACAAATAATTAACTCTAAGCCACGCGTATCCGAATTTGTAGGTACTGCAGCGTACAAAGCAGATTTATCGGATTTAGTATTTAATGGTGGAACAATTACATCAGATCCTGCAGGAAACATATACGGTCCATATTTTTCAACATTTTCTTATGGTGCCTATTCATACTCTCTTGATGACACATACAATTTGGTAAACGCGAAGGCAATTTTACCATTAAATACACCGGTTCTAAATCAATGGGTTCCAATTGCTCAAGTCGTATGGGCAGGTTCAACTACATCACCTGCCGGAGGAGTATTTATATTAGGTGTTCCCAATTATTGGAATGGGAGTTTAGAACACTCAATATATTACAAGTTAGTAGACTCTGATCCAAATGAAGATCCATATTTAATTTGCGAAAAACTCGATAAGGATTTTGTTTCAATGGCAGTTGATAATGTCGGAAACTTAATTTTGTTAAACAAAACATTGGGTAGAGATTTGTTAATTCTAACTGCAGATAGAATCGCCGAAGCTATTGCAACTGGTATAACAATTGAACCAGAAGGATTTGGTCAGGACAACGAGTTAAATACAGAAGTTCCAACTGCGATTGCGTGTGATAGTAATGGATATATATATGCGGCTCTATCAGAAGCAGGTATAATTATTCGCTATAATCCACATGATAGGAATACGGATCATGCACCGGTCTTATTTGCTTCAGGGTTTTCTAAACCTTGTGCACTAGCATTTGATGATCTTGATAACTTATATGTCGGAAACGGTGATAATACAAAGCTTGATGGAATCAGTGTTGTTTCTACCGGACCTGAACGAATTATATCAACAGTTATGAATGGGTTCTATGTTGTTCCTGAATCGTTGACATACATTACACCAAAAAGCACACTGGTATTTTCAGACGGGTATAATCTGTGTTATATGCCATTAAATGAAAAGACTACTGCTCCAGTATCTTTAATTCAAGCCTTGGCAACTCACGACTACGACCAAATTTCAGATGTAATAGTTTCTGCTCCGGGAGAAACTTTCATTCTTACTGTGGATGATGTTATTGCAATTAACTCAACTCTATCCGAGGACTCACAAGTAGAAATTCCACCAGATAACCCTATAATATATATATCTCCAAACTCCGATCAATCCGTCACTGTTCCAGTCGCTGAACCGGACACTTCTGTAGTCGTAGCTACTTCTCTTCCTCCTGATGTATCAACAACAGTTACGATTGGAATTGATGTACTTACAATAGTTTCCAACTCAACATCTCCACCAACGCTAACCGTATCGGGATCAGGAGTTGATTCTACCCAAATAGTTGGTGTCGGCGAATCATTTAATACTGTATCAGGTACAACTGTTACTATTTACTCAATTGGTCTAACAGTGTTTGGAGCAGTATACGGTGCAGTATTCGTACCTGGTGTTGGTGGAATAGCACCTTCAGTATGCAAGCCCAAGAAACAGGGCATTGATTACGGCTTATTCCTCTCAAGCCAGTTCTTTAATGCTGATGTCCAAAAATACAAGCAGAAGGGACCAGTAGATGCGTCAGAGTGGATTCGTCGTAAGCGTTCACTAAATTCAACTAAGTTCGGAACATGTTAATTAAGATAATAAAATCCGTGTATCACACAAATGTCCTATAAGGAATACCTGCGTCGTAAAGATGCAGCTGCAATAAAAATCTTGGATACTCGCGAAAACACAGATGCATCGATGCATACCACAAAAGTCCGCATGAGCTCATCCACAGTTTTTCCAATTACGGGAGGACAGGTGGGAGTCGTAAACACACCTTACGACTCAAATATGGCTCCTCTTCATAAAGTTATGTCTTACCAAAAAAAGACGGGAGGATCAGTGATGGATGCTAGTACTTTTGCCGCGTTTCGTGGTTCTCAGGCAATTGGAGGGTATATTCAGGCAGGAATCAAGCCCAATACCGTATCTATTGCTCCTTGCTGTGTCGATATCGTACCTACCGTTGCCCCGCAGAGCGCTTCAGATTTCATGCGCCGTACTCAGGGAATTAATGAATCGTGCGGAGAACCTCATGATCGTAGCACCGTAACACCCAATGTTTTTGTTGATGATACGATTCGTAATCTTGGTAACCCTGCTCTGTGCACTCCTCCTCCTGCAAATCATACTGCTCCTGACCAAGTTCCTCACCTATTGTACTCTCCTCGTCCAAGTGTAGCTGGAGGACAGTATGCCGACCCAGGTAACCTTGAGCCAGGTAAGGAACTGGGTGCTCTTGGTGGCAATCCACATTACAAGGCTGGTGGCGCTCTTCGTAAGATTCCGTATGTCGAGAAGCATCATGGTAACGACTTGAATGTCAATCCTGCTCGCAATATTACGCCGTATGTACCTTCAGCGAGAGCTCCCGGTCACCTAAAGATTAACCAGCCTATTCGTTTCCGCGGTGCACAATAGAGTTTACGAGTTTTTCAATATACTAAACAATGTTATTCGTATCTACAAATATACAACAATTTCACACATTTGCTGAAAAATTTAAGCAAATGCATGAACCTAAAAAAGTCTTGGATTTATCGAAAGTTGCATGTTCGGATTTGGCTGGAGAAAGCCTAGCTATAGTTAATCACCATTCCAATATTGCGGTGTTCTTAGGACATCTGGAACCTGGATGGATGCTTGAACCTGCACACCAAGTTCAACTTCGTAAACTCATTCGTAAATTTCCCGTAGGAATGGTATGTAAATTTGTAGACAGCATTCCTTTTTCTTGGAAGAACGAGATCGAAATATTGACTGAAAACGGACTATAGTGATTTACACATGATTTCCTTTAAATACTAATGGATACTCCAACTCTTTCAACAATGGTTGTACTGTACTACACAAACTTGAAGTTCAATACAACTACGATTATGAACGATCTTCCTCTGGATAATATTATTATTAAGGTCGAGAAGCGAGGTGTAGCTAAGCGAGGCGAAAGTAAGCGGGATAAAATTAAGCGTCGCGTAAAGAAGGATGCGCCGACGGAAACACATAATACAACTGGGTTTTGTCATAATTCCATTACAGTTGTAGTTTTGAATAATGGAGATGGTGTTTTACCTGATAAGGAAATTACCATCAAGATCTTCCAGAATGGCGTGTTCCATCTAACTGGTGTTCTTGATGAGAGGTACGATACTTGTGCGATGCGCGATTTGCTCACTGTTCTTTGGACCAACTGCCGGCATGCGATTACTGATGCCCCCGAAAATTACGAGATTCTTCGTCGTCGAACTGTTTTGATGAATTATACGACTAAGCTCACTTCAAATGATACGGTCGCTCGCGAAGTTCTGCACAACACAATTCGTGAAATGAATAATCCTCTGATAACTTCGCACTATGATCCCGATGTGTATCCCGGTGTCAAGATCCACATTGGTCCAAATAATTGGACAGCTAAAGTTTTCCGAACTGGAAAGATTATTCTCACTGGAATTACTGATTCAGATCAGTGTGCCGAGTTTATGATACAGTTGCAGACGCTGTTTGAGAGGGTGCTTCCATCAAAGTCGATGCCACAAACGAGGTCAATACCAGCTGTCCTACCGTTAAAGATGTGAGTGCGAGCATCCAAATATACACAATATACGGCGTTGAAGCGTACTGCCAAAAGTTACTAAACACGGCTACGCTTCCTGCTACGACGATGAGAAGACTTACGGTGGCGCCGCCGATGAGTCCTTTTACTACGGCGTCCATGCTTTACTTTACTCCGACCTTTTGTATCTTCTTGTGAGCCGCTTCCAGGATACAATTCCTCGGCATCGCGAAATCGGAAACCACCTAGCTTAATTGGTGTCGCCCCACGAAGATGATCATAGCTCTTATCTGCAGCTATCTGATTTTTCAGGTCTACTGATCCCTTAAGAACATCGTCGGCATTCACTCCCGGAACACTATTGGCAGTGGGTAATCCGAGCGGGACCATGTTCAGAGACTGAGCCCCGCCACGCCGAACCTTGCGACTTTTGCGCTTACCCTTATGTTTTCGGCTACGACGGCGACCCGCACCTTTTTGTCCAGCACCTAAATTCTTATAATGATCAGCTGCGGCTGCCTGTGACGCTATTGTTTTCGCACTGGCAGCTTCAATTATTCCTCCTTGAATATTCTGAGCTGCGGGAATATGTAATGGAGCTCCAGAAGTTAGAATTACTTGTCCATTAGCAGCTGTCGTATAAGAAGCCATATTAATGTATTGAACAGAAATAACACAAATGGCGTCTCTCAACTCAATCCAAATTCAGGCGCTCGTTCGTGAAATGGACCATTCGATGCGCCGTCATAAAGGGTTGAAGACCACGAATCCGCCAGAGTATCGTTCTAAGGTTAGTGCCGACAACCAGGTTCTGTACAATCAGTTCCCTACAATTTTTGAAATGCATATTGAAGGAAAGTTGGACCAGACATTTTTCGAAATGCTGAAGATGCGTCGCAAGATTGAAACTGGTGAAATGACGGAAGATGAAGCATCTCGAATTGTGGGTCAGAAGCTTTTCGATAAGTATGTTGATCCGGTAGTTAAGAAGCTTGATGGTGCTTCAGGTCCAGCGGCTCCAGCTTCAGAACCTGTGGGATCATACGCTGATTATTATAAGCAGTTTGAGACAAATGAACGTACCGAGTAAGTGTTCATATCAATCAACTTGTGTAACTCGAACTGTTCAGAGCATCGATAAAAATAAACAGAAAAACGCAGGTGTTCGGAGGTACAGCACACTTTCAAACAGAGTTGCATCTACATGCTGCAATGATTCTTCATCATGTCCTCTTCCTACAAGTGGAACCATAACACCAAGTAATTGTGCATTTGATCAGGAAACGCAGATAACTAGATGCAATTACACAGTGAATTCTTCAGGAGGAACGAGTTTCCAATGGTTCTATATTTCAGGAACTAATCCTCCTCAACCGTTTATTGATGGTCCAAATATTTCAGGAAGTCTGACACCTACATTAACAATGAGCGCTAGTTCCGAGGAACAGTGTCCAACTACCGATATTTACTGTATTGTTTCGAACAGCTGTGGAACAGTTCGAATCAATCTTGATGGAGTGATAGGAGGATGTCCAATACTTGAATAATTAAGTGTTTTTTATGAACAATACATAATGCCAACTACCGATAATTCTATGTCTACTCGAACACGGTTCATTAAGGGTCGTGTTCTGGCAAGTTTTGCTTTGTCGGGACCAATAAAACCTCAGCTTGATCAAAGTAACGAAACTTATGAAATTATTCAGCAGGGTGAGAAACCGTATGTCATTCAACCCCCTATTGGTGGCACAATGGTTGATACATGTGTATGTACTGAAGCGGCGGTTGTTTGTATTACTCCAACTATCAGTAATATAACCGTTGTGACTAATGGCGCATTTTTTGTTTGTACAGTTACCCTAACTGGTTCACCAATGTCAGTTCAGTGGTATTATATTACAGGTTCCGGACCCACTAAAAACTCAACTCCATTTGTTGATGATGGGTCAGATATATTTGGAAGCACTACAACTCAACTGACTATTGATTCAACATTATACGCTGGATTTACAATAGTATGTAGTGGAGTAGATCCATGCGCTGATCCAACTATTCCATCGTTAGGAATTGATAGTAATGAAGTTACTCTACCTTAATGTTTGAACTAACTCTATTTAAGCAGAATTTGTATTATATATACAAAATGCGACTGTTAACTTCATTGTTAACTCTATTTGTTATCATTAATCCAATCGGGGGTCAACCTCCAATTGGAACAGCTACTGTGACTGCTACTGCAACTCGGTCTCGAATTGCACTAGTTCCTCTAACTCCGACCGCCACTCGGTCTCGTGTAGGTGCTATCCCAACACCTACTACTACTGCGACTCGGTCTCGTGCAGGTGCTATCCCAACACCTACTACTACTGCGACTCGGTCTCGTGCAGGTGCTATCCCAACACCTACTACTACTGCGACTCGGACTCGGGCTGCTATCCCAACACCTACAACTACTGCGACTCGGTCTCGTGCAGGTGCTATCCCAACACCTACTACTACTGCGACTCGGACTCGGGCTGGTGTGCCTACATCTACAACTACTGCGACTCGAACTCGTGCCGTTGCACTTAGTCCGACCACTACTGCATCCCGAAGTGCAACGAGTACTAATACTTACACTCGTTCTGCTCTACCATCTGGATCCCGAAGTGCTTTGGCGTCTCCTTCAAGAACAGCCACACGCACTGTTACTGTAACAGGAACAGGAACGCGGACAGAATCTTCAGGAGCTTCAGCATCTGGAACTGCCACCCAGACTGCCACGCAGACACAAACTCTCACTCCGTTAGGATCGCCTTCAAATACCCCAAGCTCTGGAAGCACACCTTCTGGAACTCAAACTGCAAGTTGGACGGCAAGTTATACTCCCACCATGTCAATGACTGGAACGAGGAGTTATACTCCCAGTGCCACAATTACACCTACAATGACTATTTTGAATGCACAGGCTCCTCAAAATTCTCAATCGGCGCCATCGACTTCGATTGCAACGGTTGGAATTATTAGTGGTGCTGTTGTTGCATCAATTTTTGGAATTGTGCTGCTTGTATTTATTTTGAGGCGACCAACACGAACACCAGCAACTCGTGTTGTATTTGATGAACAAGTGCCAGTAGTGAAAAATCCTGTTTTGGAGCGACAGCGAAGTATGTCCTTCCCACCAGCTCCTGCGCCTGAACAGGATACAATGACTCGGATGTTTCCTGTGATAAACAATACTGCACAGAAGAACCCTTTTGCAACAAAGGGAACAAGTTTTAGGTTTGCGCCAGTTCCAGTGCGAACCAATATGTTTCTCACACCACCGCCACCACCGCCACCGCCAGAGGAGGAAGTTTAACCTGATTCGCAAATGAGAGTCTTGCGCAGTTCCATCAGTATTTTTCCAAGTTTATTTTGACCGCGCCATTTTGAAGGCAGTTTCGCCTTGTCGGTATCCATGGATGTTCCAATACCCCAGTATGTTTCTCGGGCATCCGCATTTCCAATTTGTTTCTCACCCGTTTCCAGCAACTTCGAACGAAGTTCAGGATACTGAGTGAATTTGGCGCGCACAGCTTTCTCCATAATACCATCTTTCTTTGCATTCCAAACTTCATCGGAAAGTACAATCTTCTTCTCCAGCGCTTTTACAGCCTTTGGAGTCGCAGTTTCCAGAATCTTTGTGAACATATCGTCATTCTTGATTTCGCGAGCTTTCATTGCTACAATGTAGTGTACGATCGTAGGGTATGTCACACCTTCAATATCAACTGAATGCTTTGACGCATTACTGAATGAAGCGTACGGTCCTCCCGTCTCGTCGCCCGTACTGAACAGTACAGGTTCAGGTTCAGGCTCTTTCTTCTTCTTACTGAGTTTCTTCTTAGATACAACTTCAGTGAACGGTTCAGTATCCGTAACTACTGTTTTTGTATCATCTTCTGCCTCAATTTCAGTCTTAGCTTCAGCTTCTGCCTCAGCCTCAGGTTCAGGTTCAGGTTCAGCCTTGGGTGGAGATGTTCGTTTGAATACGAATGTGCGATTGAGGAACGAGAACACTTGTTGTTCGTGCGACAAAGTAATGCTTTTCTGGTGCTGGTAAAGTTCCGAGAACATCCGAGACTCTTCCAGCTCGAATCCTACCTCCTTCATGATTTCGCAAACGCGATTGAACGGGACAAGGTACTCGACTTCTGGCTTATCGAAGCTTTCTAAGAATACTCGAATTGGCATTCCAAACTCTTCCGACCACATTTCGCGATCTTCGTACTGCTTGGTCATTTCGCCACATAACTGCTTTTCGTCTCCGAATAGATGTGTAGTCTTGCCCATCAGAAGCGAGTATACTGCCTTTCCATCCAAACATGTTCCAAAGAACATATTCCGTCCGTACTTTTGGATATTCTTGGCAAAGTTACGGAAAGTCTCTTCCGTCTCGCAAGCATAATGCAGCGCAAACTGGCACGAGATATTATCGAACATTGTGATTCCTTTGAACTGGCTGAGGTAGTCGGTTGATGGTTCTTCTGTTCCAATAAGAATTGGCATATACTTATCTTCCTGCTCAAACAGCGGAAATACTGTCATGTCGCCTTGGAGGAACAGAACGGGGGGAATGTAATCGTACGGATTACGGCGCTTTTCGTTGAGGTATCGTACTGCCGAACCCTGTGTCGGCGAAGTGATGTTCGCCAGCGAAATGTCAACGCCAACAACCTTTGAAGGACCGCTCTTCTTCCACTTGAACAGATCGCCGCCGCGTCCTACCGCCAGTTCAAGTAGCGTATCGCCCTTGCGAATATTTGAGCGGTACAGTTCGTCCTTAATACGGTTATGGAAGTTGTACACATCGTTGAATACACGACATCCACGCTTGAGGTCGTCGCGATAGTACATATCGTCTTCGAAAGTATCGTCTGGTGGAGAAGTTACGAAACTTGAAAGCATTTCTTCGGAGATGGAAACATGCATCGAAGTCCAAATTGAGTTTGCTACAAAGATATCGTTGCCGTACTGCGGTTCCTTGAGTACATGGTACTGGTAAGTTTTGTCGTATCGCGTTCGCAGAATTGTCCATCGCTTGTGTTCCGTATCGTACGCACACTCTACGATTGTATTTGTTTCCACCCGATTTCCGCCCTGATCGACTGGTAGATTCTTGTTATTCAACTGAACCATGATCTGGTACGCATCGGGATCGCGTGGAACTGCTGGCTGGAAGATGGACGGTATTCGAATATTCATTGCCGCTACCTTTTTTAGTGATTCGGGGAGTTCGCGCTCGACATACTCTCCCGTCATCGTTTCACGAGGATAGATGATATCGTCTCCTGGGGTGCGAGAGACATACAGATTTCCCTTCTTTGCTGGTGTTTGTGTGAATGTATCGTACGCTTCTTCTTCTTCAATCGTAAGAAGGAAATCAATAGAGTTCATGTTTGCGGGCTTCCACTTGTACACTCGCGACCAAGTCTTACCCTTACGATCTTCTGACGGCGCAACTCCACTTCCGCGAGGCGTAAAGATAAGTCCATCAGTCTCGTACTCGAACTGTGTATTCAAAATTGTTTGAATCGCTTCTTCCATCGACTGTCCGTCTCCCGCCAAGAACAGTTTCGTTTCGACGCGAATAGGGTTCATAGACGGCAGAATCGTGAACTGATTTTTTAAATCCTCAACGAACAGCTTCGCCATTCCAAGTCGAGACGATTGAGGATTTTTTAGGATATCTTCATCCGTCTTCATCAGCGGCAGAGATTTCGTGTCGCGATTACGGAAGCGGTAGATATCGAAGATACAGAACAACTGCTTGTCCACAATGTACTCACCATCCACAAAGTCTCCAATATGCGAATCGTCCATCGCCGTAATTCCCGTCCATGTCACTAATCCTGTCGGCGTGATTTTGAGAAGTTTACGATCGCGAGAGACATACAGACCTGCGCGCTCACCATCCGCCTTGTTGGTGACAGTATAGCCCTTAGAGATATTGTGTGGATTATCGGAACTCAAATGCCTGCGCAGCATCGTTACCGGATTATAGAAAGTTACACCCGACATCTTGAATTCCTGAGAATATCGCTGCATATCTGAAATCGATAAGAGGAATGGGGTCTGGTAATAGGCTTGTGAAATAGATGTCATGATCTTCACCAGATCACCAACAATCAATTCAGAGCTGATTTTCGAATCTTTTCCTACAAACTCGATTTCTAATTCGTAGGATACGGGCTGCTTTAGCATAGTTTTTAAATTGTATTTTACATTCACGCCTCGCGACTTAATTATCGAAAAGTCAATTCGGAATAGTTCAGATGCTGTTTTGTAAGATTTACGATGAATCATGCGAACATGCGCCTTTGGATCGTTTGGATTACCTTCCCAATCCTTTCGAATCTTCGTTTCGGATCGCAGCGTGAACCTTGAACTGACTTCGGGGGCATCGTACATATCCGCCTTACCAGTCGTTCCATCGTAATATCGCTGCTTTCGTTCAACATCCACTGGCATCCCTCGAAAAGAGTTCGAGGATACAAGTTTCAGGATGTTTTGAGGATCGTATACATTTACCCGAGTACTGTCTGGGTAACAGAATGTCATACGATGCTCCTCTGTCATCGACCCAATCGAGAGGGTCTGGATAGTCTTCAATAATCGGTCTGCTACATCTTTGGTTTGGATCTTACCACAAAGCAGCTTGCATTCAAACTCTGCTTTAGGGTCCTTTTTTGAAATATCTATGAATTGAGTGAGTCCTACAATTACAGGCTTTGTAATTATAGACTCCATACTATTATATTTTAGCTGGATTAAAACAAGTCCATTTTTGACTAATCATGTATCATTCGTTCATATGTCTTTCTGGTCTTTTGATCTTCATCCATACGCTTCCGTTGATCTAAGCAAAAATTAATGTATCGCCGAATTTCCTCCAAGCATTCATTTGATAAAGAAGCAGTTGATACTAGAATACCAGTTTGCGTCTTCGTGAACTCTTCCGTATATTTTTTTACAATATCAAAAACTTGAGTATGTTCATTCATATCAAGCTTATCTAACTGCTCCTTCATCCACTCCTTGTCGTTGCGAGACACCATTTGTATAATTATGTGTTTTGCCGTTTAAACTGGCGGCGCAGGAATCGTGAATACTTCGGGCTCGTCGCCGCCTTTCTTCAGCTTACGCTTCTTCTTCTCTGGTTCCGGTACAGTGCTTGTAATCACAACCTGCTTCTCGCCTTCTGCTGGGGTGACAACTGGAAGAGTGATTTCAGGAGTTTGAGTCGTCATCACAACTTCAGGCTCTTTCAAACTGAGAAGCTTGCCTACAATAATGATATCGGTATCTTTTTGCTTGAACTGAGACCCCACAACCTCGAACTCGATTTCTGTATCGATTTCCGCCTTGTCGAAATCCTCGTTGCCCATATGCAGATCGCGAGGAATGAGGACCTTGATAGGTGGAGTTTCGGCGTGAATTCCGACCTTTGATCGAAGCTTTACCATCGCCTTGAATCGCTGACCCGGATGAGGCATACAAATATCCGCTTGGAACCGTACATCGTAATCGATTCCGCCATGAATATAGTTTGTTCGTCCAAATGAAGATTCAAGTAGCGTAATACTGTTGCGCTCAATGTACCCTTCCGCCGAACAATGACCCTCATAGTTCATTTTGAGTTGCGCCAAGATGGGAGCTTGCATATTCCGCTGCATGAACTTCGAGTGGATGTGAACTTTCTTGGTAAGTTCGCGTCGTTCAAATAGCGGATCCATTTGGTTATTCACAATCTCCAAATTATTTTATCTGTTTTTAATCTGTCTAGGCACTTAATCTATCTCGTAAATTCTTGGAAGTTCCGGGTTCATTCAAGATCTCGAACTCTTCAGGTGTCAGCCAAAACAGACCGGCTTTCTGAGAAAGAATAGCTTCACGAACCACAAAGTTCAAATACAAACACCTATCCTTTTTCGTCTTGATTTTTGCAGGGAATCCTTCGCCTTTCAGCCATCTCGAAAAAGCATTCAAAATACCTTCTTTATACGAAGTACACGCTCGTCCACCGATATTCTTTTTGCGGTCTGCGCGCTTCACTTCCTCTGAATCCACATCCAAATTGAATACGATTGAATCCTCTTTCATCGACGCAAAGAAATCGTCCTTGTGATCAACGAATTTGAGTTTCAAAGTTTCCAGCCATTCGTTGTACTCGTCCAACTGTTCGCCAATGGGAGTTATGAGTTCGCGTTCGGCATTGTACACTTGGTTCAGTCCAAAAATGTACATAGTTCTTGATTTCAGTGGAGCCGCAAAAATTGGAGGATTTGCCCAATTCACGGAAAACAAGTAATCAATCTTTTCCTGCTTTGTGAGAACCGCATCGACAATATACCAATCCTGTATTTCTTCAGGGAATGTTTTTAGGTAATCTGGCAAAGCTTCACGCTTCGGTCCTAAAGATACCGCTTCCTGTCCAATCGGAACTACTTCTTCTTCTTGGATAGGAATATCTACTTCCTGATACTCTTCTTCTTTGAGTATACGATCCATCGCAGTTTGGTTTGGACGAGAACTAAATGCTAAAAACTTACCTTTTGATTCCAAATATCCTAATCGTCCATTCTTATCCTTGAGTTCCAATCCTAGTTCAATCGCATTCTGAATGAGGTAAGACATAACTTCAGGAGCGTAATCTTTCAGTAAGGCATGCTTTACTAGATCGTCTTTCTTCCAAATCTGTTTCTTCACGAAAATCTTTTGGAATTTATCGAACACTTCGTCGCGCACATCAAGAATTGTTGATAAAGGACGAGTATGATCGGCATCAACTTCGTTCTTTGGAACCTTGCATGTTATTGCTGTATCCATATCACTGAAAGTTGGGGCGAACATTTCTTCCAGCGATAATTCAAGTTCCTTACCGTCTTGGTTACGCTTTTGGGGAATCTTGATATCCTGCCTCCACTCTTTCGGTAAATTATTGATTCCGTACTGCAATTCACAATCCATTGCAGATTCCATGATAACTTTCTTGACTTTCGAGATCTTTGCAGCTTTTTCTTCTACGAATACTCGGTAAATATACTCATCCACCGTCTCTTTTTTGGATTTAGGGTACCGACATACATGGAGATAAACTGTACAATTCTGATCTTCAAAATTCAGAGCGGAATGAGAACAGGTACGCATTCCACGCCCAATAATCTGTTCGATCCCCGACATATTGAACCGCGGATCCAAGATATGAATTTGCCGAACATACTTGAAATCTACACCTTCAGATACACGAGGAGAAGCTACAACAATACGCACATTTGATCCATCGCGATTTTCTGGACGCCGGAGCATATCCAAAGCTCGGCGCATATCTGCTGGACTGGTATCTGACACGAACAGAACATACTTTCCACGAGATCCACGCGCAACTTCACCAGCTGTTTCTGCCAGTAATTTGTTTCCAAGCGCAGATTCGTATCCGTGCTCTTCCAGCATCATTGAAAACAACTGGGCTCCTTCTTCGACGCGATTCGAGTATACGAACACCACTCCTGTCGTATCTTCAACAATACTCATAATCAAAGCAGATTTAGAACTGTACAGCGCAATCTTCGATGGAGCCAGAAACTTTTCACCTCGGTACTTGTACCCGTCTGCTGACTTTTCAAATGTTTCACGAAACGATTTATTTTCAGGGTATGCGCAAAACAGTGCTGGATCAATTACAGCGGATGGACGAAGGTTCTTGATTTGTTCTTCTTGGTTAGGATGGACATACGATTTCACGAGTTGGAGGTACTTGCGTGGTTTAGTTATCGCCTTTCCATCGAAGTCAGTTTCGCGATCATTTTCGGCAATAATGTTTTCTGGCGGAGGAAGACGGAACGGGAAAGTGAATGGGTTCTCGCCTTTATTGAACGAAATGTAGTCTGAACACCATCCTCGAAACACCGATTCCTGACCTTTCTTGAATTCTCCTGTTGGTGTAAAAATATCCGAAGATTTCAGTCGCTTATTCAAATCAATTCGACGATCGTTCCACAGAAAAAGGTTCAAATAATATACTATCTCATCGTAACTGTCGTACATAGGTGTAGCTGTAAGTAAAACAAGCGTGATTCCTACCGCGTTTTTCAGGATGTATTCTAGCGCAATTCCTACTAACTTCGAAGTATCTGACTCGGTCGTGTCGCGCAAGTTATGGGCTTCATCAACAATCAGTAAGCGGTTATCAAATGTTTCCCTTACCCATTTCTTTAACTCGTTGTCCGATTTCACTACAAGTTTTTGACGATCAATTATATTTGAAAATTCCGCATATCCTTGAAACTCGTAAAACTCTCCGATGATCTTGTTCGCTAAAGTTTGGATTCGGGTACGACTTGCTTTATCGGTATACTGCAACGACTCCTCGCTCGATCGCTGGATCATTTCCAAATATCTACGACCAGTACACTGTTTTGAAAGTAGAAGTCCGTCCTGATCAAACGAAATATTTGAAGGACTGAAAATTTGACTCTTGAAGTTTTCTTGGATTGGAGGATTTGCTAACACTAATACGCGCTTATCCTGAAACTCTGGACGGATAATATACTCTTCGGCAATTTGAATAGCCGTGCATGTTTTTCCCGCACCTGTTCCGTGAACCATCAATAAGTTACGAACTGGCGAATCAGGGGACAGGACGCGACGAAGGAACCGCTGGACCGGCTGAAGCTTGAACTCCTGTGCGGTCTTGGAACATTGGTCGTCGCGCATTTCCTTCAGCGTTTCAAGGTTTGCTGAATGTGGTAATTCAGGAACCTTGGTTTCTTTTAATTCAGGGTGAGTCGTGTTCACCATCTCTTGTATTTCATCCTGAAAAACGAATATGGTTTCATCACGGAAGGGTATGGTAACCCTAACTTACAAGATGGCATTCGACTCACCTACTTTTGAGACTGCTGATTTCCTTCTCAAGCGCAACTGGTTTGTGGATGTTCAAAGTATTCACGACCTCCTGCGCACGACATCTAATGCAGTGTTCTGGGAACTATTCCATAATCGTCATCAGTACCCCCAGCGTGTTCGTGAAGTATTGGCACCTCTTGATTATATTCCCGACCGCGCGCTTTTGAGAATGAAAGTGTGTGATCTTACGGACGAACATCTTGCTATTATTTCCAAACGCCGGCGTGATGAAATCAAGGCAATTATGAAGGCGGAGTGGGAGGAACATATGCGCAAGCACAATCCACTCCGACCTCGTATTGATGATATTGATCGCAAGATTCAAGCTCAGGACGCCGAATTAGCTGATGCTCAGAAGAAGCTTGCCGAGTATGCCGATAAGCGTAAGAACGGAGATAAGTTGGCTCTTAAGCGGTTCGATAAGATGATTTCGGATCTGAAGGCTCAAATGCCAAATTTGGAGTCTGAAAGGTCGAAAATGGATGCTCAGTGGCTGGAGCATGAAGAACTAAGGTTTCATGAACAGATGCTTTCTATGCCGAGCGAAGACCCTAGTGCTCATCAAGTGTAAGTGTGATAACCATTACTGCTCCAAATGCCGAGATGCCGAGAAACACGCATGTACCTTCGATTATCGCAAAAACTCACAAACTGAATTAGAAAACAAAAATCCAAAAGTCGTGGCTAAAAAGATAGATGAAATATAATGAAACTATTGGATATTCTTTCAGCCGTTGTCGTTGTTGATTTTGCGACAATTTTGTTATCTAAAATTTTTAATTTAGGCAAGTCGCTGGATAAATGGTACGCCAAATTCGGCATGACCGCCGTGCTTTCCGATTGTTTGATTATTGTTTTGGGTATTCAACTTGCTTTACTCATTGAACCCAAAGCCGGATGGTTTCATTTGCTAATGCTCGCCCTAACTATCCAAATAATTCACGATATTTGGTTTTACTTTGCGGTTGTGGTACCTATTCCCAAAGGACATAATGAGATCATAGATCTGTTCAAGGAGTATGCTTCCGAAAACTCGTGGAAGATTATAGTGGCAGATTCAGCGATGGTAGCGTCTACTGTTATACTTGCCAATCAATTCAGTTATATACAGGAGTCCACCGTTGCCTTTGTTGGATTGTTGGCAACTTACGCCATAACATACATAATTTACACTCGTTAATCAAAAACCGAAATTGCGTCCTGAAATTTGAATAAAGTAATGATCATTCACGGCGAATGTATTGCCGAAATGAAGAAGATGGAACCTAATTCTGTAGATATGATCTGCACCGATCCTCCTTATTTTCTGGACGGACTGGGTTCGGATTGGGATAAGAAAGAAATAGATAAGAAAGGCGCATCGAAACTTGTAGGTAATCTCCCTAAAGGCATGAAATTCGACAGAAAACAGTCGGCGAATTTCAGGCAGTTTTATACGGAAGTTTCGAAAGAGGCGTTTCGCGTCCTCAAACCTGGCGGCGCATTCCTTTCATTCAGCAGTCCTCGTCTTTATCACGCAATGGCTTCGGGGATGGAAGATGCTGGATTTGAAATTCGGGATATGTTGGGGTGGGTGTATACCCAATCTCAAGTTAAAGCGTTCTCACAAGATCATATTATCTCCAACGACAAGACTCGTACTCCTGCCCAAAAAGAAGAACTGAAAAAGAAATGCGAAAACTGGAAAACGCCTCAATTGAAACCGGCAATTGAACCTATTTGCTTTGCTGTGAAACCCATTGAAGGACGCTATATTGACAACTTCGATAAGTATGGTACTGGTTTGATGAATACAGGTCCAGAAACACGAGTAGGTGAAGATTACTTTCCTTCGAATATTGTTCTAACTGATGATACTCTTGGTTTGGATAAAGTGTTCTTAGTCCCCAAAGCTAAGAAAGAGAAGTATAATACACATCTTTCTGTTAAACCTGTGGACCTGATCAGTCATTTGGTTCGCCTCTTTACTACTGAAGGTGCGGTTGTACTAGACCCTTTTATCGGCAGCGGAACTACTGCCGTATCCTGCATTCAAACAAAAAGGAAGTTTGTAGGTTTTGATATTAATTCCGAATACATTGACATCACCAATCGCCGAATTAGTGAAGCCTCTACTGCCCAAACTCAGTAAACCCGTTCTTGTTAAACTCAACAACATATCCTCGATCATTAAACACCGCTTTATTTTTGTACTGCTGGTTACACATTGCACACTGAGGAATCACATTGTCTTCAGTAAGCGACCGACGAGGATCCATGTGTCCTTTTTGCAAGACTGTGATTTTGTGCCTGTTCCAGCGCATGGGTTGACCCTCAACTGATCCACAGTTCACACACATGTTATCATACTTTGCCATTAGGGCAACCCATTCTGAATCTGTCATTTCCAGCTTACGACGCTTCGGCTTGAATCCATGGTACACATTCTCCATATCCATTAACAGGAAGCAAGATTTTGGGATTTTTTCAGAAGTTGTGGGATGAATCTCGCCGCCTTTCAGCATATTGTATCCGAACTGCATTGCCAAATGCCGAACCTGCAGCGAATCTGCACCCTTAAGTTTAATTCCTTTTGCTTCAACATATTCTCGAATCGTCTTGATCTCTACCGGCTTACCCAAATTCTCAAATAAACAACACAGCGCTTGTCCGAATCCTGAAGTTTCAGTCACTGCCTTAACTCCCTTATCCTTCAAATTCTTCTCGTATAATTGCTGAACTTGTTCGAATGTCATGGTTAATGAATCGTAATTAGGTCTACACGAATCCATTTTAAAGATGTAATGGAGTACGAGTATCAGTACGAATACTTGATGAATATAGCTTCAGTGCTCTTTATAGCATGTTACATTCCCGAACTGTACGCCAACTACAAAAATAAGAACGCGAATATTTGGAATGTTCCTGAGAAAGTCGTGATTTTTGTAGGAACTTCGTTTGCGTTCTCTTATGCTGCTTTGAACAATGATCGGGCTCTAATGATTAATTACGGTCCTATTTTGGGACTTGATACGATTGCTATGTTGATGAGAGCGTACTACGCATACCAAAATCACCGTAAAACAAAAAACATGCAGCAGATTGTAGATGATCCAAAATCTAATACTGATACTACATAATGGGTCTTGGATTATTCGGTACTTCACTTGCCCTGAATCCTAAATGTTTGGTGTTTTCAGCATTTGTGCTAGCAGTGTATTGGCTTCCACATCCTAAAGCGTTTGCTCATAAGGTGTTAGTTGCTTTTCTGTTAGCCTCGCTGGCTTATGTTGTGTTGGCATGGTACGATATGATATACGACTGCAATGACCGTCTTAAGCCGACAATGTTGGGTTGGTTGACTGGCTGGGCTAAACCCGCCCATTACCAGAAGGACTTTGATGCCTTACCTCTAAAAGACAAAAAAATTGTCCGTATTGTTGATATTGGTGTTTTAGTTGTTTTAGTTTTTTTGGCGTTTAGTCCTTATCTACTTCGTTAAGCCTCCGCTAAGCGTTGTGGAGCTCGTACATTGCATACGAAACCGCGGTCTCGAACACCTCATCGTTGCGCTGGATACGAGCACCAACCTCGTTGTAGATATCTGCAACCCTCTGAGCATCACACTGAATAGAGGTGAGTGCATTGCGTACAGTGTTCTCGAAGTTCACGCCAAGAGCTAGACGACGCTCAGCTTCAGCGCGAACATATGGATTGCCCTGAAGTAGTTCAGCATACCTCTCTTCCGGAGTGATACGAATCAGATCGGGCATGTCCGCATACTCGTCCTCAACATACTTAGCCCACTTCGTACCACTGAACCAGTTATTGGCCAAATCCGCTCCCCAAAGGCGAGTGAGATTGCGCTTCACAAAGTTAGCCTTATTACGGTTCACACGGTCCGACTTCACCTTCTTTGCGTTGCGCGCGTTGTTCAGTGCGTTGTTCATCTTCGTCATTCTTACCACTTTCTGGTTTGAACCCTAAGAATCCGTTTTCACCGGAACACTTCATCTCCGAACTCGTGAGTGTATTGTTCATATTTTACATAGTGTTTCAGTTTAGCGTAATCTTCAAGTTCATGCATGGTGTCGACATTATCAGTTTCTTCCCATCCAAGTTTCAAAAGACTGAAGATAAACTTCCATAGTTCATCTATTTCTTCAATCATCACCATATGCTTTTTGGTATGATTCACCAACAAGTAATTGTATGACATGCCCTCTCTCTTATACTTTTCTCTCATAATATCCATTTCACATTTTCTAAATCTCTGCGGGCAACTTCTTCCAGCTTTTCTGCCCATGATATGGATTTAGGTAATGTGAGCCAACCATTCTCGATATACTTGAACATTCTCGTCTCAAATAAATCCACAACTTTCTTCCATACTTCAGCTTCAGGCATATTCGGAGAAATATGTTTCTGGTAAAGGTAACATCGGCGTACACGGTAAGAACAGAGTAGATCGGCTTCACGAACAATATGGTATATATCCTGATACTTTCCATGATGAGGAAACACTATTTTATCCTCAACCTTCATCTTGTTCAAGTAACTGTACGACATGGTGGTAATAATATCTATAAGAGCACTAATTCGCTCTGTATCCCAACCTTCATGCGTAAGGAATTCTCGTACTTTCCAAACTCCCTCTGTGGGATTAATATACTTCTTATCGACACAATCGTGAAGAGCAGCAGCATACACGATCATCTCGTTATCATCAATATCTTTCGGTGAAATCAACTTTGCAATATTCACACAGTCCTTGGCATGACTCAGATCATGGCTTGCATCAATATTGTAGGTAGTGCAAATATCTTTAATGAATTCGTAAAGTTTGTCCATCTTACTGTTTCCTAAGTTAGAGTTAATATATCCATTTTAATCCTTGTTGCGTCGCGTCATTGGGATGCGTGGCTTGGGACTTGGATTGTCGCTATTGCTTTTTTGGCTGGGTGCCACTTGGGTGGTTCCAGTGGTGGTGGGGGCGGCGGGAGCGGGAGCGGCGACGGCAACGGTGACGGGGGGCGTGATAGTCATTTGTTTTCTATAGGTGGAGATGTATCTATATTGGTTGTTGGGGCTACATACACTGCAGTATGTTCCAGCTGTCCGCAAATATCGGGGACATTAAAGTTTGGAATGGCACTGAATCGGGCGTGACACTTTTCGCGAATATCTTTGGGAATACTTGAACTGTATACGGATACAATCGTCATATCTTGCTTAATATATTTCAGAAAAGTGGCACAATCTTTTCGTCCAGACGGAGGTATTGCTAACTGTTCTTCAATTTTACGCGTAATATTACTCCACTGATTAGCGGATGTTCGGAAAGTATTTGCCATATCTGTCCATGCAAACTGTTGCTGAACCATGTTTACAACACCTATTCCGATAGAGACGCATCCAAAAACAATAGATATAGTTGTGGTATCTGTGATTGTAGCTCCTAGAACAAGATTAGCAATTCCGCTGAGGGAAATAGCTACATTCGCACTGATGGTCATAGCAGTAGCGCGGCGGCTGTAACGCGAATATGATTCTGAATGCATCCACTGAAAGCATTTGGATTCGTCACACCATTCAGATAACATCTTGTCAATTCCATCTGTCCACTTTAAGTCGGGCGATACATCTTCGTTCGACATATTTACCAGTTTACACGAAAAATGTATCGGACTCCTCATCAGGATAAGATAGTTGAGCCGTAACTTTTATAGCGTTTGTAGCGTAATATTTCCAATGACTGAATAAAAAAGTACGGGTTTCCCATTGATGTGCCGCTCTTGGAACACTATCGCCTTTTTGAAATTGAAGGTGATCAATTATGAGCTCACTTATGTTTACTTCCGAAGTAGCCCACGCTAAACTTTGTTCAATCGTCATATTGTATGGCATGTGTGCTCCATTAATATAAATTAAGTTCGTATTTGGAATACAGTCTACTTCAACACTCACACCTCCAACCATTATTCGCCCAATTTTTTCCAATTGGTGAGATTGATTATTAAACCCTTTGAACAAGTTCATAAAGAACGCCATAACTACTTTTTATGACGGGAGGATTGTTTAGATCCATGAGAAACTATCATCCATAGCCAAAGCAAACTGGTATTCTAAAGCTTTGGTTTCCATTAGAGTTAGGTTGTCTTTCACTTTCAGACCTTCTGTCTTTTCCTCATTTTTTGAAACACACTCTTCAGCAAACTCTACTGGTCCTTTTTTCCAATCATAAACATGTTTGGCAATCAGAGCTTCACGCAACTTATCTGCAGACATGAACGGTCGCTTCGTCTTTCCTGCCCTGATAAGCGGAAACTTGGGGTCTGTATTGAACTGTTTCATGATTGCAGAAATATAAGTATTCGCTACTAGAACTGGATCCTGTTTCCAAGGAATAGATTTGGTTGTATTGATCATCTTGAAGTAATCAATAATTTCATCTTCGTTACCAAATTGTTTTGCTGCAACCATGATGTTGAAATCTTGAGCTGCAGGATGCTGAAAGTACTCCTTCAACAGGTGATGACGGTGTTGCCCGTCAATAATGTATCGTGTAACAATATCATTGTCTTCCTTTACAAACGCTAGACGAAACGGGTTTGCATTCAGAAGCGGAATATTACCCTTCAACCCTTCACGAATTCGATCCACATGCGTCATATCAATTACACGATTACCCTTCCATACTGGGACTTGAGATAACCAACGAGCTGTTACAATGCGATATTTAGATCCATCTGAAGCGTTGAAAAGATCCATTAACATTTAAAAATTGGACCTGTTTAGATCCATTTTTTATTTTTAGTTATCTTCCTCTTCATAGAACTCAGATGGATCAATTTCAATATTTGATTCCATCATCGTCTTATGTTGTTCGTACATGTCTCCAATATACTCGTTTTCATTAGCATCTTTTTTTATGAGAAGTGGTTTCAACTTCGTATCTAACCAACTCTCATCGTTGTCCCATACATCCTGTTGAAGAATACGAATAACGCGAATACCGTTATTATTAGCACATCTCATCTTATAAACATCGCGTTTCATAATTGCTTGACCAGAATGTGTCCAGTTACGAACCTTTTTGAAATGTTGAACACCATCGAGTTCTACTATGAGCCCTAAATCTTCAATATAGAAGTCATACTTAAAGTAACTCTTTGGCGATGGACACCATTTTGGAGTAAGTTCAAGTATTACTTTAAATGATTTTTCGAGGTATACTCTTAGTTTTCCAGCCGTTTTGTTTATGCAGTTAGGGCATCCACACCCCTGACCAACATGAACAGATGGAAGCTGTGTAAACACACCGTGTAATTTACAAATAATAGGGATAGGATGATTCATGTGAACATAAACATCTTTAGCTTTAGAATAGTCGTATAACCCTTCTTCGTGCACTTTTTTAGTCATCTCAATGAACTCTTCAAATGTATATCTACGATTCATGGTTCTGTCATGTTGGGCACATTTATGGCAACCATGCCCTTCTGCGTAGTGTTTCCACGGAGTTTGATTAAACTTTCCATGCAATTTGCATATAATTGTAACATCCCGATCTACCCCATTCATAACAGCTTCAGAGTAATCATAACGGTCTCCGTGCATTTCAGTAGATCTGGATATGAATTCGTTAAGTTTTAATGACTGCTTTTCACTAGATCTATCTCTACCACACTTCTTACACCATCTATTTCCATTTGAAATATTATTCAAGGATACAGATATCTCAAGACCACATTGGCAGTCGAATAAGAACTTTTTATTACATGACTTATATACATCTCTAGGGTTTACTTTATTTTTATTCGACCAATATATAGCTTTGTCAGATGATGCAAATGATTTATCAAAGCATATCAAACAGTCGTTTCTTTTACACAATCGTTTGTTGCCACAAAACCCACACCATGATCCAGTTGTAATACTCCGTACCTTAGTATCAAACTCGTGATTACAAGTCGGACACTTAAACCAAAACTTTTGCGATTGATTTTTACATTTTATATGTTCTGGTATTGTTGTTCCATTCTTTTCATACACCCAAAATGCCGATTTAGGATGTGTCGAAAATTGTTCATCCATATTATACTTGTTAAAAATTAGACTGAATGAATTCGTTTTAGATACTAATTAGTGCGGAACCGGTGCATCCGCTCCTCTAGACACATATCATCCCATTCGAGTCGAGAAATCTTCTTCTCACCACTTCGCATAGTTCCAATCCAAACACCAGCCTTTCCTCCCTCCTCCGACCACTCATTCTTAATCCAGCACGACGGATACTTTACAAGCAATCCCTCAAGCATTGCAAAATCGGGAGTCCAGCGACTCCATAGCTTCATATGTACTCCCTCAACACCCTGTTCAAAAATCTTGGTTGCCCATTCAGGAACATCCTTGAATCCGTTGACAATATTGGTGAGTTCAAGGGCATTAGCGGTAATTGTTAGGTGGTTCCAGCACTCGTTGGGCATTTATAGGTTACACACTCGATATAGTTAAATCATTTTATTTGGTATATTCAATTTTACTTCTGGATCCTCTTATTCAGTTGTTCTTTAACATCTTTGAGCATATTCTTAATTGTACGATTATCAGTTGACATGTATGGACTTTTATCTTTCACAGCCTGAGGATAGTTTGAAATTCCATCACATATCCATCTCAATGGATTCTTAACACATCCTTCATAATGCTTATCGATATCAAGTTTATTATTGGACATATATGCTTCGAAATCATCAGCCTCCTTTTTGAGAGTATTGTATTCATTCGTAATTTGCGTAATAAACTTGGATGATACTAGGTCTTCAGGATCCGTATCTTGCATTTTAAAACCTAAAAACTGGACCCGTTTAGATCCGTTTTTAGTTTTAGCGTTATCTTAGACTGACAAGTATTTTAAATGCGCAGTTCATATCCTCTTTTACAGTTAATAATATTAGATATTAATTGTTTTGAGACATTATATTTAGTAGCAAGTTCACATTGAAGCAAATTTTCTTTATTTTCTCTTATTTCAGAAATTTGCTGGTCCGTTATTTTTCGTACTGATTGTTTTGCCACACGCATTTTCTTTTTATGCTCCTCACTAAATACTCTACCCTTTTGCGATTCACTCATTTTCTTTTTAGTTTTTTCAGTATTTTTTCTACCGACCATACTTTCTCTTTTTTTCTCAGACCAAGGAACACCTTTGCGTGCGGCGCTTTTTTTAGCAATAGTTTCAGCGGTTTGTTTTTTTCCAATGTTAGCTTTACGAAGTTTTTCCTTGGCTTCTTCAGTGATTACACGTCCCTTTTGTGCGACAGACATCTTTGCTCTTGTTTTTTCTGTAATTATTCTACCAGTAAGCGCTGTAGATATGTTTTTACGCCATTTATCTGATATAATACGACCTTTACTAGAGGCACTTAGTTTAGCACAAGTCTCTGTAGTTTTTTCATAATTATCACCACCTTTTCCAGCATTATAACCATTTGGAGCTAATGAATTATTTATAGAAATATATTCAATTTCCTTAGCATTGAGTTCCTCTAATGTTTCACAATTACATATTACTTCAAATGTAAAGTTTTCAACTCCATATAGTCTTAGTGCGTTATATAAAATCATTTTACCACCATTTTTAGCAGCCTGTTTATGTTGAGACCATCTTCTATTTGGAGGTTGTCTTGTCTGTCCAAAATATTCCTTATTATTTAATTTATTTGTTATTTTATAGATTCTTCCGTAGACCATTTATTATTAGTTAAAAATTAGACTGGATAAATTCATTTTTAGTTTATGCGAATATGTGCGGCATGTGTCGTTTCGTGTATTTCAATAATCCACGATCTCGTTTTGGACCGTTGTAGTATTTGCGATACGCTTCAACAACATCGGGACCTTTACATTCATCGGGCATTGCCATCGGAGGATCACGCCATGCCATGTTGGTGATCGGAGGCGCATTGGATTCCAGCCACAACACATGTTCCAAACATGCGTGCGGCTTCTCTGGAGAGAATCGGTACTCGTGTTCCACTATCAAATCTTTTGCCAACCATACGAGCCAGTAATAATGCGCCAAACTCTGTCGCACCCAAATCGCACACGGATGATTCTTGTGTGCCGATTTATACCCTCTCTTTCCAGTTGATGCACATACCGGAGCTGTATCTAATTTTTGACTTCCAGTTTCGTGGTGGGCAGTATACAGTAACTGCGCCGATTCCAAAATCATCTTCACTACATGCTTGTCACAGTGCCATTTAGCACACTGACGAGTACGCCGACTTAGAAAGAAGATATTCATCCTTGTAATTGAAAAAGATGGATTTGTATCCTATCTTTTCCGTTTTTAGTTTAGTATTTAGCGCCCATTGTAAACAACGAGCTGCTTCAGCGAGTTAAAGTAAATCCCAACAGTGCCAAATTCACAGCAGGCTTCCATATCGAGATTAATAACCTCCCATTTCAAGATCCGACGACAAAGCCAAGCGAGATGTTTCCTGTCGTCCTCTCCCATCTCCAAAATGCAGCTGCGATTCCACTCTACAAACTTTTCATAGGCAGAAAGTTGCCAGTCAGCTGAATCATTTGACCACTTAAGAAACTTTTCCTTGTACTCCTCCTTGCTCATATTGATAATATCCGCTTGCGAATACTCCAACACAGGCTTCCGATCAACAATTCTGTCCATCCTTTTCGGCGAAAGTTCCATCAATCGCCAAAACTCGTCCTCGCAGGGAATCATCTTGATAATCTGCTCAAATGCTATCTTATCGGAATTATTGGTAAACATATTGGTTCGTTGAAAAAGACTGGTTTGTTCTAATAAAATCCGTTTTAGTAGTAGTGCATGAACATCTCGTAATTTTGGCGCTCATAGTAATCACGGCGAGCATTGTCACCACCATCGTAGGTATCATAAGGATCGCACTCAGGATCCCAGTTATCGTACCGCCACTTGCGAAATGCCAGCTGAATGCGGCGAGCAGCAATATTGCGATCCATTGTGTTTCTTACTATTCACTCTCTTAGACTAAATAAATCCATTTTCAAAAGCCAAATAGTTTCCATGGGTTGTAACCGTATGTGTGCTCAACACCGACATGGGAAATTGCATGGATTCCTACCGCGATGGATAAAACAAGGACGAGCATGAGAAGTTGTAGTAGAGGTAGACGAGTAAGTGTCGTAAAGTTCATGGCGACAAGAACTAACGCTACAAGTAAAAGACCGCCGTTTAGCGTATGTGCCGCAACAGACGGAATCGTCAAAAGTTTTTCCATTTATATTTAGTCATATATTTACTAGTTGCGCTTCTTGTAGATCACGATCGTTTGAGCATCGTAGCACACAATCGATTCGGGCAAAATCATTGCGGCACACACGAGATCATGCTCTTCCTGAAACTTGGAGCTCTTGAATTCTTCAATTGAACAACAACCTTCAATCAAAGGTTGTGCTGCATCCTTCATGACATTGTATGGTTCGAGAACATACGATTTAATATCGTTCACAGCGTAATCGCCCATGAAGTAGTACGATACGAGCTTGGTATCATTGTCGTAAAATCCAAATGCAGTTTGTCCACCCATCTTGAGATCGAATAATTGGACTCGAATGAATCCATTTTCAGTAAAAAAAGCTTGTCATTTCAGACAGTGCTAATTTTAGACCAGTCTCCTCCACTAGGGTCAGTAGACGGATCTACTATACCATACGGTTGGACCGAACAAATCCGTTTTTGGTCAGTAGAAGAAGTATTCAATCTCCTCATCTTCATAGTAATTGCAATAATCGTGAGGTATAGGTGTGTCGCGATTATAAACGGCATTCTGAACTAAACACCAACTCTTCCATTTGAACCATGCTTTTTGAATTATACGCACAGCTTGGTCCGGTGTCATATTATTACTATTTGCTGATATAAACTTAATGAATCCATTTCATAAACTATTAATGAACGCAATAATTGCATCTTGGGAATTTGGAACTGTGTAAGTTGTTTGGGGCAGTTTTTCTAGATTATTGAGTTGTTTGGGAATTTGTACATAAGGTATAAACTTCGCAGGATGAGCTGTAGCCATAACCACTAGAGAACGATTCATGAATGCTTCAAACACTTCAGGATTGGTATTGATTGCATTTACGGCTGTAGCAGTGTGTGGACAAATAGTGTACCCCGACTCATTTTCTATTGTTTCAATACTTCCAAGTATATCCTCATCGACACACGAAGATGATGTGAAGTGATCGGATATTTCGTCGGCACTTCCAATCCATCGCTCAATATTACTACTTTTAGCAATATCCATACTTGGTGCAAGCGTAGCTATCACTTCACCGTGTTCGATCGGTTCACCTTTCGAAATAAACCGGTGAAGTCCATCGTTCGAATTTGTAGCTACATGAATCTTTGCAAGGGGAAGACCCATTTGTTTAGCGTAGTATGCACTCAGAGCATTCCCAAAATTTCCAGTTGGAACAGCTACTGTAAGTTTAGAACTACTGTTTGTTATTTCGCGCCAACGGAGATAAGTCCAGAAATAATAAGGTATCTGTGCAAGCATTCGTCCCCAGTTAATTGAGTTCACTGCTGTAAGTGAATGTTGTTTCCGAAACTTTGGGTTATTGAATGCATTCTTTACAATTGTTTGGCAGTCATCGAAAGTTGCACCATCCACTGCAATAGGAAACACATTCTCGTTTCCAGCAGTTGTCATTTGCAGTTCTTGGATTTTTGAGATCTTTCCCTTAGGGTACAAAATCACCACCTTGATTCCTTTCAGTCCTTGTAATCCTGCAATTGCTGCAGATCCTGTATCTCCCGATGTTGCTGCAAGTACAGTAATTGACTTTTCTTCTTTCTCTAAAAAGTACGAGAACATTCGTCCGACCATTTGCATTGCCAAATCTTTGAATGAACATGTAGGTCCATGAAACAATTCAGCCACATACAACATTTCGGAATGGTTCAGTTGAAGAGTCTTGATCGGTACAACTTTTGATGATGACCACAGTTTTGAACTGTATGCGCTCTTACACATGTTCAGTAAATCGGGGTACGGAATCGTATCTTTCAAGAACTCTGTCATGACATTTGCTGCAACTTCAGCATACGAAAGATTCTTCCATGACAAAATTGTTTCTATTGAAATTTGAGGAATGACGGTGGGAATGTACAGTCCTCCATCTGGCGCCAATCCAGTAAACAGAACATCCTTGAATCCTACTTTTTCAGGCTTACAACCTGCACGGGTTGAAATGTACGCTATTTGGTTATCCAATACTTTTACCGTGAATACTGCATTCTCGTCCCCGTCAATGGATACAATGTACGCTCCTTGCATTGTTGGGTGAGTAATCACAACTTTTCCTTCCCGATCTACACTTTGTGCAGCACGAAACATTGCGTCCGCGATCGCACGGTCTTTCCGCTCAATTGGGTTTTGGCAGTGAATATCACCTTTCCGTCCTGATGATAACGCCATAATTGCCGATCCTGCTCCGGACAAAAACGCAGCATGTGCACCTGCATCCTTTGCTGCACGAATCACGGGCGCCATTGCGGGCATAATACCTTCACGCGCAGGCTGGTGTAACATATCTTCCGTCGCAATTGCCATATCTTCCCATGCTCCTGAATTGAATGCGTTGACAAGTATTCCAAGTCGACCTAGATTAAACACAGCGTCCGCTCGCGAAATCATCTCGGGAAGTACTGCGCGCGCACCCTCTGTTGACTGACGCTCTTTAGGAATTAACAAAATGCACTGCATTCCGTGTGGAAAGTTGACGGCGCTCGTGTACCATCGCTCTCCAGTATTCACTCCTATCTGCACTCCGCCGTAAATACACGCCGCCAAATTATCTACATGTCCTTCGATCGTTGATGCCATTTGCAGCATGATTTCGTGATGCGAAACTTCAACAGGATAATTCGCAAGAGTCAAGCCTGCAAGTAATCCTCCTACAATCGCAGCAGACGATGATCCTAGCCCTGCTCCAATTGGAATACGGTTGTGCATACGAAACTCAATAGGTAGATTGGCAGGACACCCCGCTCGCGCAAGAGCCATTCGTGCAGCTCGAACAACCATATTGCTTTCATCTTTTGCCAGCGTATCGGCACCTTCGCCTGTTATAATGATTGAAGTACTCTCAACTAATTCGCCATTCGGGTACTGCGTAATCAAAGTGATATCGTTAAAAATATTCAGGGCCATTCCAATGACATCAAAGCCTGAACCAAGGTTCGCGGATGTAGCTGGTACACGAACCGTGATTGATTTCCGAAGAGGCATTTACTTAAAGTCTTGATTTATTCAAATCACTTTCCTTTGAATGGCTTCTTTATTTGAAATTGATGAAGCACAAATATAGTATAATGATCTTGGCAATAGTCTTTACAAAGTTCTAGATTAGTACAACCTTCCACAATGCACCGTTTTGCTGGAGGTGGAATTTCCTCTGTCTTTTTAGATTTAGTATTTCCCATTACTTCTAATTATTCATAATTCTATTTAAACGATTTAATGTCCAAGGTCAAAAATAAGGATGTTCCTTCCACAAGAAGTCAAGGATAAGTTGCCGGACGATATTGTTAACCTGATTCTGAGCTATCTTCCTAAAAAGAAAAAGAAAGGACATATTAGTCCATCCTTGCAACGAGAACTTGAAAAACTTCAAAAGCTCACATTGAAAGGTAAGTGCGGAATGTATTTAAGAGAATTTGATGCGTTTTCATTGGACAGCGATATGTACTAACATATATGTCCTGATACGGTAAGAACTAATTACCTTAATGTTTGTTAAAAATTGGAGTGGTTTCGTATTGTAATTAAGTGGAACTTTCAAAAAGATATGTGATGGATGATACGGTCCAGATAAAATATCTTCGAGCCAATCATCCAATCGTATATTGCCAAGATACAGATTCAAGTTTTGGATAGTCCGATAATTTGGTCCTCCCCATGGCGGATCGATGTACAAAACATCCGAAGCCCACTTATACACTTCTGTACAATCACCGTGATAAAGGGTAATGTTAGTGAAGCCATAGACCCCCACATTGTTCTTTAATGCTTCATAGTTGCCAATGTTTAACTCTATGCTATGCACCTTCTCAAACACTGTTGCAAAATTCAGTGTATCTCCACCAATACAACCGGTAGCGTCCGTTATACTTTTTTGGAAACAATCTGGAACTGTATTCTTAATTATGTGAATTATTTGGTCGGCATCTCGGCGTCGCGTTATACTGTATGATCCTTCTTCGGTTACCTTAAGCTTGGAGTAATCCACTCCAGCCAAGCGAGGAAACATATCCTCCATTACTTCCTATTCACAGGAACCTTTAAAGTCCCAAGTTCGTGTGAATAAGTTTCTGTTTAATCTAATAAAAATGGCCAAGCGTTCTGCCTCAGTTAAGCGTTCAGCGTCTCGTAAGGGCGGAAAGCGTTCCGCGTCAGTTAAGCGCTCTGCCTCCATGAAGAAGGGCGGCAAGACTCGCCGCCACCACCGCAAGCATTAAACCCATCCGCATCGGATGAGGGTTAAAAACAAGTAAGAACTGTTGAATAGGCGTTGCATAAATTCAATGGAGTCAGAAATTGTAAGCAGATGTTTCAGTACCCGACTCTTCGGGCTAAAGTAAATCGGATAGTCATGATCAAGCTCCAAATGGTATTTGGGTCGTGCCTTTGAGAAATCGTCCTTATTCACATTCTTCGTTACAAAATCTAATTCGTCATCTACTGCCCTTCCCACTACCGTCTTAATACTGCGCGTTCCCATTGGAACCCAAACTACATGCTGACCGTTTAGGAGATACTTCAAAGCTAGAGGAAACAGTTCACGCTCTGACTCGATCTTGTGCAATGATGTCGTTTCCAAATCTTGTTTGCTGATTAGAACAACTTGGTTACGGACTTTCAGTGACATCTTCTTCATCATATCTTCATTCGCATCTGCAATCTTGTTTAGCTTCTTTCCGTAACGCTGAGAGAACGGAACGACATCTATTAACCCCTTGCCTTCCATCCAATCAAAGTACTTGCGGAATGGAGCAACTTGCACTTTCTTCTCAAAATGAATGTATTCAAACACTGTTTGCCATTCGCAGTAGAGAAAGTCAGAAACATACCGGTCGTACGCCCGAGGATAGCGGTTCGAAGCAGCTCCCTCTGATGTCGCACGGTCTTCTCCCGTCAAGCATTCGGGGTGAGAAATGACAATATCTTCGTAATCCTTTCCCTTGGTCATGGGAACTTCAGGTCCGTACGACAAATCTAACCATAAATACTCAATTGGTAACTGTACGGTGTTAAGAGGAGCTAGGGCGTTATGAAGCATGATAGCCATAGACAAAATACGATCATCGGCCTTTCCGGGATGTTTGGATGTTTCTTTCTGCCATAATTCCAGTAAATCACGACCGCCTTTCGTGTTTCCAAAGAACATAGTGCCTCCTGACATCTCAAACACAAAAGGATCAAAGCACGCTAGTCCCTTCGGTCGTCCAATACCCGGACGAGAATCAGTATTCCATCCGCGTGCCATGTAATCGATGTCGTGCATATCAAATACTGCAGGATACGAAAGAATCTTCATGTCTCCATCAATGTACAGAACGCCGCGAGGATACGAAGCTTCCAATGCTAACTGAATGAAATACGGTTTGAAGTTGATGGCATGCTGGTATCCTCCCTTAACTGCGAACTCAGCATACTCTTCAGCTAAAAAGTTGCATCCATGTTTACGGCAAGCATCTTCCCAATTCTGAATCATCTTTTCGTACAGAATAGGTGGTTGCGTCAAAGGCTCACCCTCTTTCAAATCTTCGGGACAAGGACGCTGAGTGTTCTTGTTCAAGTTTCCACGACCCCACCAGTATGTGATGACGACGAAGTTGCTGTCTTTGTTTACGATAGTTGGGTTCAGTGAGTGAGCAGCAGCTCGCTTAAAGAAATCATCTGACCCACCCTTTACCATTATTAATTAGAATCTAAAAAAACGAAATGTTTATGACTAACAAACATTGAAAGTATAAGATATGGGTTACATCTACATGATAACAAATATCATTACCAATATGTCTTATATTGGTCAAACTATTAACAGTTTAGAAGAGAGGTGGAAACACCATGTATATTTAAATAGTAACTGTATATATTTGTCTAGTGCGATTCAAAAATATGGTAAGGAAAATTTTAAATTCAGATTAATATGCATAACATTTGATGATGCTTTAGATAGAATGGAGTCTGATTATATTAAGCGTTATAATACTATTGTTCCAAATGGTTATAACATAAGGGAAGGTGGAAATGGAACAAGGCATCATGTTGAAACAAGAATAAAGATATCCGATAGTTTAAAAAAATACAATAAAGAAATTGGAACAAAAAGACACTCGAATGGATGTGTTGGTAAGAAGTTAACAGATGAACATAAAACTAAGATTGGTAATGCTATAAAAGGAACTATAAAGAGTGATACTACTAAACACAAACTTAGTTTAATTAATAAAAAATACTATGTTCAGCAATACTCCTTAGATGGAAAACTGCTCAATACATACGATGGTATTGTCGACGCGTCTAAAAGTATAGATAGTAGTAAAGCTGCGATTTCTAGAGCATGCCTAGGAAAAGTTATTACACACAAAGGATTCGTTTGGAAATATATCACAAGAGATACGGTTCTTGTGTGAGTCGAACACACGACATTTTGGTTGCAAACTGCTACCTAACAGCCAAACGCTCTACCACTGAGCTAAAGAACCACTTTTTACTGTGATATTAACTACCAAATCTAAACGAAAAATAGTATCTTGCGATACCATCTCCAACTGTATTTAAAGCCCCTCCTACGCTATAAATTGTACAAATATGCCTTGCGCACTTGTTCCATTTCCTTGTTTCATTCCGAGGTTGTCTCCCCTAACCCTCCGCCACACTTCATATCAATCCCCGTTTGGAGTTCTGATATATTATTAGCTTAGGTACTGCGCCCCCTCCAACGCGCTGTATCATGTATTCCGTCCTGTTTTATGAATACTCTGGTTTTTTGTAAGGTATGCTCCTTGCTCTTGTGCCCCAACCTCGCACGAGTAACCATGTACTTCTTTCCCGCTTTTCCTTAGGGTTGTTTCCAATCCTAAGAGCGTTATATTGCTTATATTAACCTGCAATAAGTACTCTGACATATTTATTACTGCGCTCCGCCTCGCGCAATATCATGTACCCCCACCAAATGATCAATTAGGTACCCTGGCTTTTTATAGAGGTATGCTCCTCTTAAGGCTATCCATAGGAATCGCCAACATCTATCTCCTTGGACCGAACGAATCCGTTTTCGGGGGGTAGGGTAACCCTAAACGAAAAAGGTTACCCTTTAACGGATTTGGTCTAGTCACCGGTTTACTCCTCATTCCTTTTTTAGTCAGGTTGTGTCCTGATTTGCTGCAGCCTAAACGGTCTTACACAGCTGCTCCTTCCTTCTTTGGACTGAACGAATCCGTTTTTGGGGTTGCCGTAACATCGGATTCCATCACCATCTTGCACGGCTCGCCGCACTGCTTGATGAACGCTGCAAGTCCTGGAAACTCGGAGTACTCCTCCTCATGCGTCTCACGAGGACCAAGATCGCCGTGATCGTAATCAGCTTTGTCCTCGCCATAATGGCGTTGATTTTCAGGAGGATGATTCTGTTCAGTTCCATCAGCAACCGCCCAGCGCGCCAATGTCCGAAGAGCATGTGCCCTCGTCTCACGACCTTGGTTGGGTTGGCGCTCAACCCACAGCTTCAACAATACTTCTGCCTGATTCTTGGGCAGCGCAAGATACTCGCGAACTGTCATCATTGGGTCTGAGTTGTTGTTCATTTTGTTTACGCCGTTACAGTCGTATTTATTGGTTCAAACAAATCCATTTTTTAGAATGGATATTCCTTTAAGTACTGTTCGGTTTCATCATAAAAGGCTTCATAGTGAGAAGTTATTAGTCCGCAAGTTGCAGAAACTTTGTTAGTAAACTGTTTGACAATAAGTTCTTTCGGAATAAGTTTTACAAAATTTGTATTTCGACACATCATCATATCTGCACAACCACAGTCCGTTAAATATTCTTTTTCGCGTTTGATGAATTCACTATTGTATATCATAAAACCTTTATTTCGACTTTTATCAGCCTTGTATAAAAATTCATTATAGATTTCCAATGGAGCATTTTCAAGGTTTAGAAAAAAATCAAGTGATATAAAATCCCAACCTGTTTGTGTAGTATTTATAAAGTCAAGAATCTTTGGCCAGTATAATTTGAAATTTTTATATTTATAAATATCATCTTCGATAATAATTAGATAAGGATAACTGTAATTATTCTCTGTGAATAATGAGTTTATTATATTTGTAGTTGTACGATATAAAGCATCCTTTCCACTAATATTTTCTTTAATAGCATCTATTGCAGAAACTCGTTTAATATCAAGAATATCCTCAAACTCTTTAAGAACATCATTATACTTTTCTGGTTGACTATCTAAATTTATACATAATGCAGTTGGTCGTTCCATATTATTCATATAATAGGCTATAAAATTCTCACAATCTTTGCATATAGCGATACCAACTAATCAACCTCAACCCCCCGAAAACGGATTTGTTCGGTCCAAGGTAGTCAATGGTACGCTGGGTAACAGCTGGAGATGGGACGAAAGTACTA
>Ga0214921_10001614_pt1 | contig 37954 bp, 33 predicted proteins | sample LL1505_MetaG_FD_177992 | JGI IMG/M metagenome (GOLD analysis project Ga0214921, IMG submission 177992) | Freshwater microbial communities from Lake Lanier, Atlanta, Georgia, United States - LL-1505 | ecosystem: Environmental > Aquatic > Freshwater > Lake | place: USA: Georgia | collected...
ATTCTGCTAATCTCTCCCATAGACCCTCCATTTTTCTTCTTAATTAAGATTGAAACTACAACTGCTTTCTTAATTTGGCTCATTGAAGCCGTTTGAGAAAGGTGGCGGGTCCATTTCATCAGCAGTTAAGGAGGACTAAAGTGGTGCAGCTGGTTAAAAGCACAAGAGATTTTGAAATTTTCGGCGCGCAACCCTGGCACCGTCAGGGTGAGCACCGAAAATTCAAAAGCCGCAGTGATTTTAGCCAGATGCGCCGGTTTGGGACCCGCAACTGCTGTTTTTAGGTTCACGGTTTCTCTGAACCGCGCGCACGAGCGCGCCTGTTTCGGTTCCGTACAATTGAGCAAGGTCTGAATCGAGCATGACCTTGTGATTTCGAATTAAGTATATGCTCTGCTCTACCAGTCTACGATTCTCTCCCTCTTTCATACGGCACCTCAATTTAGATAAACCCCTCTTGTTATCGATAAGATCTGTGATAAGTTGCCAACGAGCATAACAAATACCTGGCTCGGCGCGACTAAGCCTGCAAGGACGTGACGCAATCGCTCAAACCAGATGAAACTAGAGACACAAAGACTAATCCTTAGATACTGGCAGCCATCTGATCGTGATAGCATTGTAGCCGGTCTCAATGATTTATCGGTATCTAAGTGGCTGGCTTTCGCTCCGTATCCCTACACAACTAGGGATGCAGAAGGCCAAAAGAGAAGGGCCTATCGATGTATGGCTGATGGTGAATTCAAGGACGAATGCATAACCGGATTGCTGGTTGAAGAGTGGGTAAAGTGATAAGCATTGATTTGAGAGGGTCAACGGCGCTCCCGCTCACTGAAACTTTATCCATGGGTCTCTTTATCTTTCCCGGGTTGCTCAGCGATGCGCTCGCTTACTTAAGCCTAGCTCCGGTTGTACGGGAAAGACTCACTTATGCAGCCTTCTTTTCCGGCTCAAAGACTATTCTTAGGCCAGCTGCCTTCAATATTCCATGCAGAGTTGAGAGCCTCGGGTTACCACTCTTAGAGAGCGCGCGATATACAGCTTGTCGGGTTATCCCAGATTTTTTTGATAGTCGCGAAAAATTTGTCTTTCGGGCCTCTAGAACATTTTTAACTGCTAGTAAAAACGCCTCTTGCGACTCCGTCTCCAGCACATCAGCCAAATATCCTGCGGCGTATTCCGGGTCTTTTAGCCGCCTTAGAAGGGTTGTTTTATAATCTTTAGTTCTCACTGTATCTTCTCCACAGAATTTTCGCTTTATCGATGTCCTTCTTTTGAGAGGCTTTGTCCCCTCCGCCTATCAAGACAACCACCTCGTTTCCTCTGAGACCATAGTATACGCGGAGTCCTGGACCTTTCATGATCCGCAACTCATATACTCCTGACCCGAGAGCTTTGTGATCTCCGAAGTTGCCGACCGACAAGCGAGTTAAGCGGGAGTCGACTGCCCGTTGCAATGCTGTCGTTAACTTATCGTGCCACTCTTCAAACGGGACTTTTCCCGAGTCGAGCCGCAACATTACAATTTTTCGCTCGCGGATATTCACCAATATAGTGTAAACTATAGGTTACAGTAAGGCAATCAAACATTTTTCATACTCCCGCGGTCGACAAGATGTTACGGGATAACATGCCAAATCAGGAAACTAGGTCGTGAACGACTTATGTCGCGGCGCTTTGACCTCACCTATCGCCCTAGCAGAAAGCAGTAGCGCAAGCCCTAACTCATTGCTCCGGTGAATACAGATGCGTGACAGATTATTTGAACAGCCACATTCAACTCTCGAATACCGGTGTTATTCCGCCTTTAGATTTAATTCACGTCACAAAAATTCCAAGAACTCCTCAAGGTTCGCTGTCGCGGCGGGGAAAGATTTTACCTCTCTCCCCCTCCCCTAAGAGGTATAGTGAACGGCACATACACTTCCCACTCTCCAATAACTTTGTCAGATTCTTCTTGACAATTTGGATAGCAGCACCGAATCACTAGATTGATATCCAAGCTTGAAAATTCCGCATACATAGGATGGTTTTCATCAATAAAACCAATCTTCTTATTAGTCAGACTCTCCATTTTTCCCCGAAGCTCTTCTTTTTCTTCAGGGACTGTTTCTGTAGTAAAAAGCAACAGAGTTTGTCCATCTGAGGAAATCTCAACTGGGATCAGCTTATTTTGCCAGGCGACAGCTCCTACAACTTCTCTCAAGACAGCTACGCTGATCGATTTAGCTAGCTTTATTTCTCGCTGATTAGATGATTGTCTCAGCGTATCATCGGAAGCACTTGCGTTTACTGGAACATTATTTTGATGTTGAGCCATACCCTGCCAATGAATAAAAGTTGATAGTCCAGGCTTAAAAGCCAAAAAGAGTCGCAGCATACCCTACCACAGTTATTTTTGCCATTCTAGTGACAGCAACTGTCTTTGGAATTGCCCCGGCTTATAATCACCAGACCATTCTGAAATTTAGGCACTTTTTCTAGGAACTGCCTACCAATGGAAGACAACTAGCTACCCACACTGACCCTCGGTCACCTGCCCGATTCATTCCACGAAAGATCATGGCCTAACCAAGTGGGGTTCTCGAGTGAAAAACCCCGTGTGCTCATCACACACGGGGCCCCTCCCCTAAAACAATCCCTGCAGAGTCTCTAAAGAGGTCTGATTCATCTTGTAATCAGACTGAGGCTTCTTAGCCTCAGTGCCAGGCTCCTCTCCCTCTACACGAACGTGACGCTGAGCATACGCCTCTACTCCAGAACCAGCCGGAATTAGACGACCCATGATTACGTTCTCTTTTAGTCCACGTAGGGTATCAACCTTACCGGATACAGCCGCCTCTGTGAGAACCTTTGTGGTCTCTTGGAAGCTGGCCGCTGAGATAAACGAATCAGTTGAGAGCGCTGCCTTAGTGATACCCAAGAGAAGCGGCTCATAGGTAGCTGGCTTACCGCCGTTAGCTACTACACGCTGATTCTCATCCATCACTCTGAAACGCTCTACGTTATCACCGATCAGGAAGCTGCTATCGCCGAACTCACTAATCTTAACACGCTTAAGCATCTGACGAACGATTACCTCGATGTGCTTATCGTTGATGCGCACACCCTGTAATCGGTAGATCTCCTGTACCTCGTTTACTAAGTAAGCTGCGAGAGCCTTAACTCCCTCAATACGGAGGATATCATGCGGGTTAACCGATCCATCGGTGAGAACCTCACCAGCCTTTACTCGGTCTCCACGCTGAACCACAACGTGCTTAGTCTTAGCTACTAGGTACTCACGCGGCTCTCCAAAGTCAGGAGTTACCACGATCTTACGCTTACCGCGGGAATCCTCACCGAAATCCACGACTCCATCAACGTCGCTGACAACCGCTGGATCCTTTGGCTTACGAGCCTCGAGCAACTCAACTACTCGCGGAAGACCTCCAGTAATATCCTTGGTCTTAGTCGTAGCGCGCTCACGCTTAGCGATAACATCTCCGGCGTCGATATCTGAGTTGTGCTCAACTACAAGTCTTACACCAACCGGCAGGTTGTAGACTCGAGTATCTCCGTTCTCGCCGTGAATCACGATGCGAGGACGTAGATCACTGCTCTTATCCTTGGCTTGAACGATCTCTCGCTCTACGAATCCAGTGCGCTCATCAGTGCGCTCTTCCATCGTATACTCAGATACATCAACCCACTCAACGCGACCAGCAAGCTCGCTCAAGATAGGAATCGTAAACGGATCCCACTCGCTCAATAGCGCGCCAGGCTTAACCTCTTGTCCTTCCTCAACACGGAGACGAGCTCCGTATACGAGCTGATGACGCTCACGCTCACGGCCGTCAGCCTTATCGACGATAACGATCTCACTCTTGCGGCTCATCACCACAGAGGTACCGTCGCGGCGACGTGCCAGACGAACTCCATCCAACTGGATTGCTCCAGCGTAACGAGCCTCTAAAGATGTAGATTCAGCGCGCCCAAGAGCCGCTCCTCCGATGTGGAACGTTCTCATGGTTAGCTGAGTACCAGGCTCACCGATTGACTGCGCGGCGATAACACCAACAGCCTCTCCCATGTTAACCAGGTGACCTCGAGCAAGATCACGTCCGTAGCACAAGCTACAAACACCACGCTCGGATTCGCACGTTAATACGGACCGAATCAGAACTGTATCAAGCCCTGCATTTGAGATCTTAGTGGCCAACTCCTCGTCGATCTGTTGATTACGGGAAACGAGAATCTCATTGGTGATCGGATCACGAACGTCCTCGCCCGCTGTCCTTCCAAGGATGCGGTTGTACAAGCTCTCGATCTCCTCACCGCCCTCGATGAGCGCTGACATATCAAGACCTTCCATTGTTCCGCAATCGTAATCACCAACGATGCTGTCCTGCGCTACGTCAACCAGCTTACGAGTTAGGTAACCCGAACTAGCTGTCTTAAGAGCGGTATCAGCAAGACCCTTACGAGCTCCGTGCGTTGATACGAAGTACTGAAGAACCGTTAGACCCTCACGGAGGTTAGCCTTAATCGGCTGCTCAATGATCGATCCATCGGGCTTAGCCATGAGACCACGCATTCCACCTAGCTGACGGATCTGCTGGCTGGAACCACGCGCGCCCGAATCAGCCATGATGAAGATCGGGTTAAACGACGGGCCACGCTTTGTCTCTCCATTAGACTCAGCCTTGAACTCAGTCGAAGAGATCGTCTCCATCATGTCGTTGGCGATACGATCACCCACGTCAGACCAGATATCGATGACCTTATTGTAGCGCTCACCGGATGTAACCAAACCTTCTCTGTATTGATTATCGATCTCAGCTACCTTGCCGTCCGCCTCAGCTAGAAGCCCCTTCTTAGCATCAGGGATTACCATGTCGTGAACTCCGATTGAGATTCCCGAAATAGTAGCGAAGTAGTATCCGTTGTCTTTTAGCTTGTCAGCTAAAAGCACAGTCGCCTTATTTCCAGCCACACGGAAGCACTCGTCAATTAGCTGCGAGATCTCCTTCTTCTTCATCACTTTATTGAAGTGAGAGAAAGGAAGAACCTTTGGACATAGGTGGTAGAGAAGCGTGCGACCTACTGTGGTCGATACCAACTCACCATCGATGCGCACACGGATCTTAGCTTGCAGATGTGTCTCATGAGACTGCCAAGCTAACCAAACCTCATCTGGCCCGGTGTAAACTTTATTCTCTCCTAAAGCGAATGGACGCTCACGGGTCATGTAGTACAGACCAAGAACGATATCCTGCGATGGAACGATGATCGGCTTACCGTTCGCTGGGCTCAAGATGTTGTTAGTCGACATCATCAAGACCCGCGACTCAACCTGCGCCTCAATCGAGAGCGGAACGTGAACCGCCATCTGGTCGCCGTCGAAGTCGGCGTTGAACGCCGTACAAACTAGTGGATGAAGCTGAATCGCCTTACCCTCGATTAGGATAGGCTCGAACGCTTGAATTCCCAATCTGTGTAGGGTCGGAGCGCGGTTTAGAAGAACTGGATGTTCGCGAATAACCTCGTCTAGGATATCCCAAACAACTGGTTTCTCCTTCTCAACCATCTTCTTAGCGCTCTTGATCGTAGTTACATAACCACGCTCTTCGAGCTTGTTGTAAATGAAAGGCTTAAACAACTCGAGAGCCATCTTCTTCGGCAATCCGCACTGATGCAGACGAAGCTCTGGACCAACCACGATTACTGAGCGGCCCGAGTAGTCAACACGCTTACCAAGGAGGTTCTGACGGAAACGACCGCCCTTACCCTTTAGCATGTCGCTCAAAGACTTGAGCGGACGCTTGTTTGGACCGGTAATTGTGCGGCCACGACGACCGTTGTCAAACAATGCGTCTACCGACTCCTGAAGCATACGCTTCTCGTTGCGGATGATGATATCAGGGGCATTAAGCTCCATTAATCTCTTAAGACGGTTGTTACGATTGATCACACGACGATACAGATCGTTTAGATCGCTTGTCGCAAAACGACCACCATCAAGTGGAACCAACGGACGGAGATCCGGAGGAATAACCGGAACAACGCTCAGAATCATCCACTCCGGCTTGTTATCGCTCTGCTGGAATGAGGTAAGAACCTTAAGACGCTTAGCAAGCTTCTTCTTCTTAGCCTCAGATGTAACCTCCTTCATCTCCTCTCTTAGCTCAGCGCAGAGGGGATCAACGTCGATCGCCTTTAGGAGAGTAAGTATCGCCTCGGCTCCCATGCCAGCTTCGAATGACGAGCCAAACTCCTCACGTGCCGCGCGATAATCGCGCTCAGCGAGAAGCTCACCCATCTTGAGGTTTGACTTACCTGGATCGGTAACAACATAACTCTCGAAGTAAAGAACCTTCTCGAGGTCTCTCAAAGTTAAATCGAGGATGTTTCCGATACGGCTCGGCAAGCTCTTAAGGAACCAGATGTGCGCCACTGGGCAAGCAAGCTCGATGTGTCCCATGCGCTCACGACGCACCTTGGACTGGATTACCTCTACACCGCACTTCTCGCAGACTACGCCACGGTGGCGAAGACGCTTATACTTACCGCAGATACATTCGTAATCTTTTACTGGACCGAAGATCTTAGCGCAGAAGAGACCATCACGCTCAGGCTTTAGAGTTCTGTAGTTGATCGTCTCTGGCTTGGTAACCTCACCAAATGACCACCCACGGATCCTCTCCGGGCTCGCGATCGAAATCTTGAGCGCGTTGAACTTAATCGGATTCTTTGGTCGTTCGAACAAGTTAAATAAGTCGTCCATTTATCATCCCTCTAGTTTGAAATCTGAAAGCGCGGTCGGCCAATTTGGCCGACCGCAAAGGCCGTTATACCGCGGCTAGCGTTGTCCCCTGGTCAAGCGATCCTGATGGAGAAGCTTCATCAGCATTAGCTGCCTGCTCCTCTACCAGCTCTACATCTAGGCAGAGCGATTTTAATTCCTGCATCATCACGTGGAATGACTCAGGAAGCCCTGGCTCGAGAACGTGCTCGCCCTTAACGATAGACTCGTACATTCTAGTTCTTCCAGCTACATCATCCGACTTAACTGTTAAGAACTCCTGAAGTGAGTAAGCGGCTCCGTAAGCCTCAAGTGCCCACACCTCCATTTCTCCGAGTCTCTGACCTCCAAACTGTGCCTTTCCTCCCAACGGCTGTTGGGTAACGAGCGAGTATGGTCCGATTGAACGAGCATGTATCTTATCGTCAACCAAGTGGTCGAGCTTCAGCATGTACATGACGCCGACTGTCGCCTTCTCAGAGAAAGCCTCGCCAGTGCGACCATCGTAAAGCTGAATCTTTCCGTCCGCTGGAGCTCCAACGAACTTTAAGAGCTCTTGGATATCCGACTCGCGAGCCGCATCGAATACAGGGGTAGCAAATCTGATACCCTTCATCTCGCGGCAAGCTAGCGTCAGAAGATCCGCGTCGGAGAGTGACTGAACAAAGTTAGCATGCGCGCTACCCTTGTAAGCCATCAACAGAACTTCACGCACTTGAGCTACTGTCTGCTTTTTAAGCTCTGGCGTGGTCTCTACGCGATCTACTCCTGTTAGCGGATCGATAATCGACTCCACCAATTCGGCGATTCTGCGACCTAGCAGATACGAAGCCCATCCGAGATGAGTCTCTAGGATCTGTCCCACGTTCATACGCGATGGTACGCCTAGTGGGTTAAGAACCATATCAACTGGTGTGCCATCGGCGAGGTACGGCATATCCTCTTGCGGAAGAACTCGCGAGAGAACTCCCTTATTTCCATGCCGTCCGGCAACCTTGTCACCAACCTGGATCTTACGCTTGCTGGCAACGAAGACCTTCACCATCTTGATGATGCCAGGTGCCAACTCATCACCTTCCTTGAGACGCTTAATCTTCTCATTCAGGTGTGCGCGCTTGTTATTGATCAACTGGCCAGTGCTCATAACGACCTTGTTGATCTGCTCCTGCAACTTCTCGTCACCAACTTGAATATCACGGAGATACTCAAACGGAACCTCATTTAACATCTCAGCCGTCAGCTTCTCACCCTTAGCGATCAACTCAGCACGCTTCTCGTCAACGAGACGCGCTGTTGTTGTTCGGCCTACTAGGGTGTTAACGATACCCTTTAGAGCGGTGTCTTTAAGGATCTTAATCTCATCCTTCATGTCCTGCTCTAAGCGGGCGATATCTCGCTTCTCTAGCTCGATCGTACGCTCGTCTTTATCTGTTCCCTTACGCGAGAATACCTGTGCCGAGATAACAGTTCCCTCAACTCCTGGCGGGAGCTTCAAGCTGCTATCACGAACCTCACCGGCCTTCTCTCCGAAGATCGCTCTTAAGAGCTTCTCTTCTGGGCTCAACTGAGTCTCACTCTTAGGAGTTATCTTACCTACTAAGATATCTCCAGGGTGAACCTCAGCTCCGATACGGATAATTCCTGACTCATCAAGGTTTTTAAGAGCTTCCTCTCCAACGTTTGGAATGTCGCGAGTAATCTCCTCTTTACCGAGTTTAGTATCACGAGCGATACACTCGAACTCCTCAATGTGAACAGATGAGAAGATATCCTTCTTCACCATATTCTCACTAATCAGAACTGAGTCCTCGAAGTTGTATCCGTTCCACGGCATGAAGGCTACGAGACAGTTCTGACCTAAGGCCAACTCGGCCATGTCAGTACTCGGACCATCCGCGATGATCTCGTTCTCGCCGATCTTCTCACCTGCCCTTACGATCGGACGCTGAGTGATACATGTATTCTGATTTGAGCGGCGATACTTCACCAACTTGTAGATATCAACGCCTGTGTCGAGTGAATCATCAGAGACCTTATCGGCCTTGATAACGATCCTCTCAGACTCAACGGACATTACAGTTCCAGCACGCTTAGCAACAATCGTCGCTCCCGAGTCACGGGCAACGATGTGCTCCATTCCAGTTCCAACAAGCGGCGCCTGAGAAACGAGACATGGAACAGCTTGGCGCTGCATGTTTGAACCCATCAACGCGCGGTTCGCGTCATCGTTCTCAAGGAACGGAATGAGAGAAGCCGCCACTGATACGATCTGCTTAGGACTTACGTCTAACTTTGACACCTCTTCTGGTGGAACCAGGAGGTACTCTCCGTTACGACGGACTGGGATAGAACTCTCAGCGAGATTACCCTTGCTGTCCATCTCAATACTAGCTGGAGCGATCGTCTCACGCTCTTCCTCTAGTGCCGATAGGTAAACAACATCACCAGTTACCTTGTGGTTGTTATCTACAACGCGGTAAGGGGTCTCGATAAAGCCGAACTCGTTCACGCGAGCATAAACCGCAAGCGACGCTATAAGTCCGATGTTTGGACCCTCAGGGGTCTCAATTGGACAGATACGTCCGTAGTGAGTCGCGTTTACGTCACGCACCTCAAAGCCCGCGCGATCACGTGTAAGACCTCCTGGTCCAAGCGCTGAAAGACGACGCTTATGCGTAATCTCAGAGAGTGGATTCGTCTGATCCATGAACTGCGATAGCTGCGACGAACCGAAGAACTCCTTAACAACAGCCGCAACCGGCTTGTAGTTGATCAGATCCTGCGGAACCAGGGTATCGATGTCCTGCATACCCATACGCTCACGGACAGCGCGCTCCATGCGCACTAATCCGATGCGGTACTGATTCTCAATCAACTCACCCACTGCGCGAACACGACGGTTGCCGAGGTGGTCGATATCATCGATCGAGTAACGCTGACCATCTGTTGAGTTGCGAAGCTCTAAGAGATAGCGAACCGTCTCCTTAATATCGTCAGGCGACAATACACCCTGATCCATCGGAGGAGCCTCACGGCCCTGAGATATGTACAGCTTGTGATTAAGCTTGTAACGACCGATATCCGAGAGGTCATACCTCTCAGCGTTGAAGAACAGATTCTTGAATGTCGCCTGCGCGGTTTCCGGACGCGGAGGATCGCCAGGACGCAAACGACGATAAATCTCCACCAGACTGTCGATCGTTGGACGACCAGCGAGTCTTGAGTAAAGCGAGTTATCGCCCGCCATCTTATCAGAGATTAACGTCTTCCAGAGAGACTCACCGATGTGGTTATCCTCTACGTAGAGAACACGAATTCTATCTAGGCCAAGCTCGCGTTGCGCTGTGAGCGCGCCTCGCTCAACTATCTCACCCTTTGAGTTAACTTTATCCGCTTTGAGCTCATCTCCAGCGTTAACTATCACCTCAAATTGTGAGCAGATTACCTTCGCTTCTTTCTCATCTAAATCGAGAACAGCAGCCCCTACACGCTCACGGATGATATCCCAACCAACGAGAACCTCACCCTTCTCAGCGATAACCTCACCGGTCTTTGAGTTGATTACGTTGTCTGTAGCTTGAATAACCGTTTCGGCGGCAACCATCCCGACAACAGAATCAGGAGCGATCTCGATCTCGTTAACACCAGCCTCACGAAGGCGGCGAATCACGGCCTTGTTGAATTTTCCACCCTGCTTGACTAATACCTTTCCGGCATCCTTGATCTCTCTAAAGGACTTTTGGCCATCAAGTTGATCAGCCTTGAACTCCTTAGTAACCACTCCACGCTTGCCGAAAACAAGGGTATCGGTCTTGTAATAGTTCGCGAGAATATCATCCGCGGACATACCCAAAGCACGCAGCAACACGCTGGCGTTTAGCTTACGACGACGGTCGATGCGCACGTGAAGGATATCCTTCACGTCGAACTCGAAATCAATCCATGAGCCGCGGTATGGAATTATGCGAGAAGAGTAAAGCAGCTTGCCCGATACATGGCTCTTTCCATCGTCGTGATCAAAGAAAACGCCTGGAGAACGGTGCAGCTGGCTTACAATTACTCTCTCTGTTCCATTGATAACGAACGTACCACGCTCGGTCATCAGCGGAATCTCACCGAAGTAGACTACATCCTCCTTGAGGGCGCTGAGGTGGCGAGCACCTGTCTCAGGGTTAACATCCCAGAGAACGAGCTGAATCGTAACGCGTAGAGGAGCTGCCCAGGTCATTCCGCGATCACGACACTCGTCCATGTCGTACTTTGGCGTGCCAAGGTTGTAAGATACAAACTCTAACGAGGCTGTGTTGTTGTAATCACGAACCGGGAAGACCGACTTAAAGACCTTTTGAAGGCCGATGTCCTCTCTCTTCTCTGGCTCTACGTTGGCTTGCAGGAACCGCTCGTACGAGCTCTTCTGAATCCCGATCAGGTTAGGAATCTCAGCGATCTCACCAATTTTTGAATATGTTTTGCGAAGGCGAAGGTTGGTCTTGATTTTTGATGTCATACTTAAGTGACTCTAACAGCAAAAGCCCACCGACCTCTTGATAGGTCTGATGAGCTCTAGCGTCTCGTCCCCCACCGCTCACTCAGCACGTTGTTCACAAGAGCAACACGCCAGTGAGTGAAAGAGGACATCTGATTTCGCAGCTACTGACTACACATTGAGCTTCTGTGCTACCCAGGCATGAGCTCTAGCGCCGGGTGAACCATCAGCAGTCGAGGGACGATCAACACTGATGTTGACGTCTCCGACTATGAGAGTCAGATAACTACTTAACTAAATTCACCTTGGTAACGCAGGTGAACTGCGAACCGGGATGATAGGCTAAAATGCGGCCCAAGGGAAGCCCCCGGGCCTAGCAGCTACACCTCCTATCGACATTTAGTTGCTATTAGGCGCTAACTATCCTGTTTTCAGGAAGTTAGACATCTACGCACGACCAAATACGATTGGAGGTGTAACAAAAGTAGCTTTAGACTACTTGAGGGAAGCCTTAGCTCCGGCCTCTTTGAGCTTCTTAACGAACTCCTCAGCCTCAGCCTTAGCAACAGCCTCCTTGACGAGCTTTGGAGCTCCATCAACGAGATCCTTAGCCTCCTTAAGACCAAGGCCGGTGATCTCGCGAACAACCTTAATAACCTTGACCTTCTCGGCGCCGGCATCATCCAGCATAATGGTAAACTCGGTCTTCTCCTCTGCTGCGGCAGCGCCACCAGCAGCTGGAGCACCGCCAGCAACCATTGCTACTGGAGCTGCAGCACTTACGCCAAGCTCCTCTTCTAGCTTCTTTACCATCTTGGCAGCATCCATCAGGGACATACCCTTGATGAAATCCACAACGCCTTCAAACGTGTAGCCTTCTGACATGGTTTTACTCCTTTACTAACGACACACTAAAATTAACTAACCTAACTCCTACCCAGCTACGACTCTTTACGCCGCTGCTGAATCTTCTCCTCCGAGTTTCTTGCGGTAGGCCTCGATCGAACGTACCACCTGCGCGCTCGGCTCTGACATAAGTCTTACCAAACGAGTAGCAGGCTCATTGATGAGGGCCAGCAACATAGCGAACGTCTCTTCGCGACCCGGCATCTTCGATAACGAATCAACACCAGCCGCATCAACGTATGCGCCATCAAGCCAACACCCTTTCACTCGAAATTTGTCTGCGTTCTCTTTCGCGAACTTTGCAAGCACCTTTGTTGGTGCGATCGGATCGTTATCGCAGGTAACTACTAATGTAGGTCCTACGATCGATCCTAAGAACTTCTCAAGCTCGCCTGGCTTAGCGTTTGTGGCGCACTTTGTTGACGCTAGACGCGCCAAAGTGTTTCGCACAACCCTACCCTCTGAGCCAGCTTTGCGAAGCTCGCTACGTAGCTGAGTAATCTTAGCTACGGTCAATCCTCTATAATCCGCGCATACCGCTACCTGAGCCTTGGTAAACTTACCAATCAACAGATCCAACTCGGCTTGCTTCTCTGCTCTGTCCATACAAATAAATCCTTCTCTAACTCCCGAGAAACACCTCGGTCACGTTATTTCGCTCGCCTAAATCTTAACTTAAGTCCTTAAAGGAGATACATCCAAAGCAACTCCTGGCCCCATCGTTAAGGAGAGTGATGCAGCCTGCAGGTACACTCCTTTGCTCGATGAAGGCTTAGCTCTATTCAATGCCTGGAACAGGGCCTGAGCGTTATCGAGGATCTTGTCCTTACCAAACGAAGCCTTGCCGATTGATGCATGAACGATACCGGCTTTATCTACACGGTACTCAGCTCTTCCGGCCTTAACCGACTTAACTGTCTCACCAACATCAAAAGTAACTGTTCCTACCTTAGGAGATGGCATTAAACCACGTGGTCCGAGCAGCTTTCCTACCTTACCAACCTGAGCCATCATATCTGGTGTCGCGATTACACTGTCGAAGTCAAAGAAACCGCCCTTGATCTTCTCAACTAAATCATCACCACCGACGAAATCCGCTCCAGCGGCCTGAGCCTCCTGAGCCTTATCACCCTTAGCGAAAACAAGTACGCGCACATTCTTTCCAAGACCATGCGGTAGAGCGATCGAGCCACGAACGTTCTGATCAGCTTTCTTAGGGTCCACTCCTAAACGGACAGCAACCTCAACTGTCTCGTCGAACTTGGCTGACGCGGTGCTAACTACCGCGGCACAACCCTCATCGATCGAGTACATCTTGCCGGCCTGAACCTTGGCCCGCGCTGCCCTCATTCTCTTTCCTTCTTTCTTGAGCGCCATAATCTTCTTACTTCAAAACTCTTTACACACCCTAAGCAAACCCAACGGTGCTACTCTCGCCAACTATCCCAAGAGGCCGGTAGCCTATGGATTTAACCCTTAAAAGTCAATATCCACGGGGTTAATTGATAACATCAACTCCCATACTTCTCGCTGTTCCAGCGACGATCTTAAACGCCGCCTCCTCATCATAGCAGTTAAGGTCCTGCATCTTAGCCTTGGCGATCTCTTGAACCTGCGCCTTGGTGATCTTTCCTACCTTATCCTTATTTGGCACGGCTGAGCCCTTATCGAGCTTTAGAGCCTTCTTGATCAGATAAGAAACTGGTGGCGTCTTCAGCTCAAATGTAAATGAGCGATCCTTGTAAACGGTGATAACCACCGGAACAACCTCTCCCTGCTGCTTCTGAGTCTTAGCGTTGAACTGCTTACAGAACTCCATAATGTTCACGCCGTGCTGACCAAGCACCGGACCGATAGGAGGGGCTGGGTTAGCCGCGCCGCCTGTCACTTGCAACTTAATGTATGTTGTAATCTCCTTTGCCATCTGAACACCTCATTACTTCGAAAAATTCACTTCCGAGAGTACCGAACGACTCCCTCTTTAAACCTTCTCCACCTGCATGAAATCTAGCTCTACCGGTGTTGAGCGACCGAAGATGCTTATCATCACCTTTACCTTGCCCTTATCCGGCTTCACCTCTTCAATAGTACCGTTAAACTCAGCGAATGGTCCGTCGATTACCTTCACTGAATCACCCTGCTTGAAGTTCATCTTAGCCTTCGGTGCCTCAGCTCCCTCAGCTACCTGGTTGAAGATCCGCTGAACCTCTTCCTCACTCATCGGCTGAGGGCTGGTTGCGTCTCCTACGAACCCGCTTATCTTTGGGGTCTCTTTTACTAAATGCCAGCTCTCCTCGTTCATAACCATCTGAACAAGGATGTACCCAGGAAAGAACTTACGGGTCGATGTCTTCTTCTGCCCCTTAACGAGCTCTACTACCGTCTCCTGCGGAACGTGAACTTCACCAAAAAGATGCGTTAATTTGTTAAGCCTTACGCGCTCTTCTAGTGCCTGCTTCGCTTTTGACTCAAAACCAGCGTACGCCTGAACGACATACCAGTTCATCTTCTGCTCAGCATTTGGCTCTGTAGTACCTGTCGATTCCATAGCTTTTTTAGACCTCGTTAACCGATCATCTTAGTCATCAACCAGTTAAAAACTAGGTCCATGACGAAAAGGCACATCGAAATAAAAACTATAATCATCACCACAACGCCGGTAAGTCGCATAGCCTCCTGTCGCGTTGGAAAAGTGACTTTCTTTAACTCCTCAACGCTCTCGGAAACGTAGTCAACACTACGCGAGATCAGTCCTGATGGTGCATCAGCAACCTTATCACTCATGTGGTTATCCCTATGTAAATTCTTCAAGCTACTCTCAGAAGAAGCCCACGTTTCTGCCACTATATCGAGGGGAAGCAACCTCTAAAGTGACACGTGGTAAGAGAGAACTCGCAACCTCGGCCGTCCCCTTTTGCATCGGTGGGAACACTCCGCAAGGGGAGAAGCTAACAGAAAAGTTAACTTGGGGCAAATGCTTGGCTTAAAAAAGTTATCGTAAGCTGAGATTTCCTAGCGCTTTCTCATGCAAAGCTTTGCCATAACAGCCCGAAAGTGGATAGCAGGCAAACGCAAGATGCCGCCATCTGCTTGAAAATACAGTAGTTTAAAAGCATGTGAGCATGTGACCACGTGCACCTGCTCGTGCACGTAAACGAGAAACGTACCCGAACTCAGGATCATACAGAAGCCGAACTAAGATGGTAGTAGTGGCAAATCGCGTACGTTTACGAGCAAGTGCACGAGCACGTTCACGGGGAGAGGCGATGTAAAGCCTATTTAGGGATTGACCTAAAGCTTATCTAAGAACCGACCGTCTTAACATACCATGGTGGAGAAACAGGTCTCCCATTTAAATAGCTAGCGGGGCTCGATCAAGTGTCTAGAAGAACCGGTATCCTTTCAAAAATAGCGATAGTCGCTGCGCTCTTCATTTTTACCCCTTACATATCCGCCGAGCCCAACTCGAAACTGACACACCAAGAAAAGATGCGTAGCTGTCCGGTTCAGAGGCCAGCATCGATACCGGCGAGCATTAGGCTAGCCCCTCTACTGGAATCGGAAGTTACCGCTAGCGCAGCCATCCAGGTCCCGGTTTATGTGCACATCTTGCAGGACTCATCGGGAGCCAACCCAGTAACCGAGTCAATAATTACCAAAGCCATATCACGTCTTAACTCAGGATTTTCTAAAGCTGGCTTTGCATTCAATCTCCAATCAATAGACTCCATAACCAACGATTCCTGGGCGTATCCATCGATATCAGACCTGGATTCCATATCCTCTCAACTAAATGTGCCGGATCGTCAGGGCGTCAATATCTACATTACTTATCTTGAGGATCTTTGTGGCATTTCAGACCTTCCCTACAGCGAAAGTTCTAGCGAGGCTATGTTTCTTGATTACCGCTGCGTCCCTGGCGGAAGTGAGTCCGACAGCTACGACACAATAATCCATGAGATGGGCCATTTTATGGGGCTTTTTCACACCTTTGCCCCAGAGCCAAATGGGTGCAAGGGAAAAGGCGACTATATATCAGATACACCGTATCAAAAGGTCGAGCACTATCAGTGCAAACGGTATGACACCTGCCCAACTAAGCGGGGACTGGACCCAACGAATAACTTCATGGATTACACAAGCGATGACTGTAAGCACCGCTTTACCCCACAGCAGATAAAACTAATGCGCGCGGCGCATAGGTACTACAGATTAAATAGTACTAAAGCCTTTCTGAGACCACAGCGTCAAGCCGCTCCTTCAACTGAGGCACATTAACAGAAGAGAGCACCTCTCCCGCGAATGCGCGCACTAGAAACGCCTTCGCGTCTTTAACACCAACACCTCGTGAGCGCAGATAAAACAACGCGTCCGCATTTAGCTGACCTACAGTCGCTCCGTGAGTACACTTAACGTCATCTGCCCAGATCTTTAGCTGTGGGCGCGACTCAATACTCGCGTCAGTCGAGAGTAGCAGCGCTTGATTAGATTGAAACGCGTTAGTTTTTTGGGCGATCTTCTCAACTGTGATCGTCCCTGAAAACACACCGCGGCTCGACCCAGCGTAGATTCCCTTAAAGTGCTCACGACTCTCAGCGTGCGGCTCGATGTGATGGATCAAGGTCGCGTTATCAACATGCTGATTACCACGGAGAAGCGATAATCCGTTCAAAGTGGCTTGAGAACCCGCGCCGTTAAGAAGTGTCTGCGCGTTGTTCCGCGCCAACGCCGCGCCAAACGAGAAGATGTGCGCGCGCGCCTCAGCATCCCTACCCTGCGTAGCAGTCAAACCTGTAACATGGTAAGCAGAAGTAGATTCGTCTTGAACCTTATAGTAATCGAGGAAAGCCCCCTGCTCAGCGGTAAGCTCAACCATCGGCAACGAGAGATAGCGAACGCCCTCACTTCCGATATGTGATTCGACCACACATACGCGCGCATTAGCCTCTGCCTTAACAACCAATCTCGGAGTAAAGACAGCGCCATTTGAGTTCGATGTCGTTACGTGCGCTATCTGAATCGGAGTCTTTGACTCTACTCCAGCTTTAACAGTGACAATAACGCAATCAGAGAGAAGCGAAGTCGCTAACGCCGAGAATTCATCGTGGTTGTGTTGACCTAGCGCGCCAATTAAAGACTCACCTACTCCGCCCTCAAGAAAGCGCGTTACCGAAACTCCCTGTTCGGTCGCGACCTTTGAGAACTTAGGCGCGAATACACCATCAACAAAAACTAAGAAGCTTCCACCCTCAAGGCCTGACAAGCGCGCTCTTTCGATGAGCTGATTTATCTCGACTACATTGCCCGCGGCTACATCGTCCTTACGCCATGAAAATGGACCCTTCGCTATTACGTCTGTGTTTGTGTACTTCCACGCCTCTAGCTTAGGGGTTGGAAAGCAGAGCCTCTTCCAAACACCCTGAGCCTGCTCGATTACCGAGAGAACGTCCTGCGATAATTTCACTGCTGAGCGAGTTTTGGCTGCAGCGACTAATGCCTCAGCCACCCAGTCGCTAACACTTACTTCCTCGCCTACCTTAGCGATCTCACTAGCCATCTAAATCACCTTTTTACACCAGCAGAGCTCTCTCCCCTGCTCTATCTCTCTTAATTAGGCCGCCGCGCCTTCACGGAACACGTTATAGCCACGATTCTCAAGCTCAAGAGCGAGCTCCTTTCCACCTGACTGAACGATCTTGCCGTCAATCATTACGTGAACCACATCCGGCACGATGTAATTTAGAAGGCGTTGATAGTGGGTAATCACCAACATCCCGCGCTCGCTAGAACGGAGGCGATTTACACCATTGGCGACAGTCTGTAACGCGTCGATATCGAGACCTGAATCTGTCTCGTCTAATATCGCTAGTTTTGGCTCAAGAACCGCCATCTGAAAAACCTCGTTACGCTTCTTCTCTCCGCCTGAGAACCCCTCGTTCACCGCGCGTTGTAGAAGCTCGTCACTTAGCTCTAGCAACTTAGCTTTTTCCTTCACTAACTGAGAAAACTCACGTACTGAGATCTGCGGCTGACCGCGGTGCTCGCGCGCAGCGTTTAAAGCTGTTCTTAAGAAGTAAGTTGTTAAAACGCCAGGCAGCTCAACCGGGTACTGAAACCCTAAAAACAGCCCCTCACGGGCACGAATCTCAGGATCCATCTCTAGGAGGTCCTTACCATCAAAGGTAACCTGTCCCGACGTTACCTCGTAGCCTTCCTTACCACACAGAATGTTAGCTAACGTGCTCTTTCCAGATCCGTTGACTCCCATTATCGCGTGAACCTCTCCGGGCTTAATCTCTAAGTTAATGCCCTTTAATATCTCGCGACCATCTCCCTCGATGCGCGCTTTTAAATCAGTAATCTTGAGCAAACTCATATCTCCACCTCTCCTGGTAGTTATTTTTAAAAAGGTTTTAAAAAAATTATCCGACACTTCCTTCAAGGCTAATCTCAAGAAGCCTTCTCGCTTCTACAGCGAACTCCATCGGCAGTTCATTGAGCACCTCTTTGCAGAAACCGTGAACGATCATTGAGACCGCGTCCTCTGTGGCGATTCCGCGTTGGTTGCAATAGAAGATCTGATCCTCTCCGATCTTTGAGGTTGATGCCTCATGCTCAACTGTGGCGGTTGGATTCTTTACCTCGATATACGGGAATGTGTGCGCTCCGCACTCATTACCCATTAACATCGAATCGCACTGCGAGAAGTTACGCGCGCCATCGGCGCTCTTCATCATCTTAACCAGTCCGCGGTACGCGTTCTGGCTTCTACCTGCCGATATACCCTTGGATACGATTGTACTCTTGGTGTTCTTTCCGATATGAACCATCTTGGTTCCTGTATCGGCCTGCTGCTTGTTATTAGTGATAGCAACCGAGTAGAACTCACCTACAGAGTTGTCTCCCTTTAGGATACAGCTGGGGTACTTCCAAGTTATCGACGAGCCGGTCTCAACCTGAGTCCAGGAGATCTTCGAATTATCTCCCGCGCACAGACCACGCTTAGTCACGAAGTTGTAGATTCCTCCCTTTCCATCCTTATCGCCTGGATACCAGTTCTGGATCGTTGAGTACTTTATCTGCGCGTTACCAAGAGCAACTAACTCAACCACAGCGGCGTGGAGCTGGTTCTCATCACGCATCGGAGCGGTACATCCCTCCATGTAACTAACGTAGCTCCCCTCATCGGCGATAATTAATGTGCGCTCAAACTGACCTGTTTTAGCGGCGTTTATGCGGAAATACGTGGACAGCTCTAGCGGGCAACGCACTCCCTTCGGTACGTAACAGAACGACCCGTCTGTGAACACAGCCGAGTTGAGCGCCGAAAAGAAGTTATCGGTGGCAGGAACCACAGATCCGAGATACTTCTGAACAAGCTCCGGATGATTCTGAATCGCCTCGGACATCGAACAGAAAATTACGCCAACTTCTTCTAACTGTTTCTTGAATGTGGTTACGACCGATACCGAGTCGAACACCGCGTCAACCGCCACGCCAGCTAACGCCTTCTGCTCATGCAGCGGGATACCTAGCTTCTCGTAGGTCTTGAGAAGCTCTGGATCTACCTCCTCGAGGCTCTTTGGTCCTTGAGTCTTCTTAGGCGCTGAGTAGTAAATGATCTCCTGGTAATTAATCGGCGGATATTCAACGAACGCCCAGTGGGGCTCTTTCATTTTGAGGAATCGTTGATAGGCTTTTAGCCTCCACTCTAGCATCCACTGAGGCTCGTTCTTCTTGCGCGAGATCGTGGCTATGATCTCCTCATTTAGACCTGGCGGAGTCGACTCAGACTCAATGTCCGTGTAGAATCCGTACTTATACTCCTGAGCCGTAAAGTCTTCGAGAATCTCCGTGCTGGTGCTTTCTTGGGTCATGTAAAGGGTGCCTTTGCGTTCAGTCAGTTAGTGGGCCAAATACCGTTTCTTGCTGGCTGTTTTTCCAGCGGCTATCTGTATCTTCAAGGGGCGGTCAATTCGCGAACCACCTAGAAGATATCAATCTTGAATAAACTACTCAAGTATAGCTGCCGTTGCATATATGTGCAACCACTCGGGCGGCGTGTTGCATAAAAACAACGCGGCTACTTCCAGCTACTTACCGCCAGCTACCATCTCGCCAAGCCCTTTCAGCGCCCCTTGAGCCTCAGCAGCTCCTGCCATTGCATCCTTCATCGCCTTTAGCATCTCTGGATTCTTCATCATCTCGGCAGCCATCTGAGCTCCTTTCTTGGCCTGATCGAGCCCGATCTTCATGCCATCACCGGTCTGCATATCACCTGGCTTCATATCAGCCGGACACTCGCCAAGCCACTTAGCCTGTATCGTGGACTTAGCCTCTCCTCGCCCAAAGACCGGCGGATCTATTTTGGTGACAACCTCTCCAGTGTAGCTGGTCTCGAAATCACCCTTAAAAACCCCTTTGGATGTGATCTTTGAAGACCCCATCTGACACTCAGAGGAAAACTCATAACCAGAGTCAATCTTGGTGAGCTCTCCCATCTTGCAGCTCTCCGACTGTCCCTGCGCCATCTGCATCATCTGGGCATCTGTTGTCTCGTCAGCGCACTGCTTCATAGCGCCCGGCAGTGACTTGCCCTCTGCCGACACCGAAACTTCCCAAAGCCCTGGCTTACGCTTCATAGTCACCTTCTCGTCTGCTGACGCCTGAGAGACGATTAGTAAACATAATAAGGTAGCTGTGGTTATCTTGGTTATCATAGAGACTCCTAAAGATTGAGGCTTTAATGCTGCCGCAGAGTTTAGGGGAGCGCAAGTCCCTGAAGGCTACCGTTTAACCGAGCAACCACCACGAGCTTCCTTAATCACCAGAGGGTAGTGAAAATAATAATCCCCTAGCGGCCCGCGACGGACACTCAGTGCCCCGTTAGCTCCGACATGCTCTGACGTAGAACGGATCTTATCAACTATCACCTCTCCTGATGGGATTTCGCGTAAAGCCGCAGTACCGAATAAACCGGCCACTATATTAGCTACATCAAAAGCGTTAGCCGCGAATGGAATCTGCACGTCATTTCCGTACTTAGCGAGGTATCTCGCGCGAAAATCCTCCATCACGTCAAAATTCGGATGAAAGGCCCCCTCAACCGCCGAGCCGGCCGCGGCTAGCTCACTTGGACTATCAAGGAAGTCAGCCCCGAAACTTGGCAGATTAACACCTTGAGTTTTCATCTGCTTGTAAAAAGAGCTCACCTGACCAGATATCAAAAGCGCGCCGATAATATCGTAACCGCGGCTTTTTATACGAGCTATTACACTTCTAAAGTCCTGCGTATCAAGCGGCACACGCTCTATTATATCGAGCCGCGCTCGACCATTTAGAGAACCCTGAATTCCCTCAACTATGCCGTTAAGATACGAATTGTCAGCTACTATTATGCCGACAGACTTGTATCCCCTTCGCGCGATATCATCCGCCGCAAGAGCTCCCAACTGCGCCGCTGAATTAATACTTCTTGTAATAAATCTCTTATTAGCCGCTATCGCTGGATCAGATGACATAGCAATAGTCGGGACTCGACCCTGCTCCGCTATCGGCGCGACCGCTTCAGAAGTTGGATTACCCCAGTTGTAAACTAGATCTACTTGGCGCCCAGCCTTTAGGGCGCGAAAAGCGGAAACGGCGACCTTAGGATCCCACTGAGAATCCTCAAAAAAGATCTCTATATTGGAGAATGCCTGGGGATTCTCTAGTCTCGCCATCTCCACACCGTTACGCACCGCCGTGCCATATTCGGCCAAGACGCCACTAAGTGGACACGAGATACCAAATCTAAAAGCGCGAGGCTCCGCCTCAACAACCTGCGGAATAGCGGAGAATAAGCCGCAAAAAATAAATAAGAAGATTGATAAATTTCTCGAAAGTGAGAGCATCGTCGATGAGAAAGATTTAGAGATCAGAATCGTTAAGGAGACAGCTTAACTAGTCCACAAGCGAAACAGCAACCCCTGGAAACACCGGGGTCGGCCCCTCAGGATTCTGGAAAAGCCACTTCAGGAGGTCCTGATAGAAACTAAAAAGCGGGATATGCGCCGCGATCTGCTGCCTGACCTGCTCACGCCTATTCTTAAATCCGGCGTGACTCTCTCTCGTCAGGAATTCACGCTCACGCCAGAAGTTACCAAGCGGCTGAACTTGGATCTCAAACACCCGATCACTCCACATCACTACAGACTTGATCGCTTCCCACCCGCTCTCTTTATCGTGGCCGGTGAGATAATTTTTTGTCTCAATAAAATTTAAGCGACGAGAGCTTGGCCGGGATATCACTCCTGAGGTCTCTAATTCGTCATCGCACCAACTGAGCTGTTGGAGAATCTGGTGAAGAATATCAGCGTCTCTTGAAGTTCCTACAACTATCTTTAGGCCAAAAACGTCTTTAACATAGTGACTTAGGTGCTTAAGCTCTTTGTCACGTTTCACTAGGGTATCCAAGGAAAAGATCTCATCCACCACCTTATTCCACAATTCCTCCTCAGCTTTAATACGGCTGATAATCTTATGGATACCGTTAGGATTTACCTCTGTTGGTTGATACTCGACTACGTTCGCCACTAGGTTGGGCCGCACCCATCCCTGTCCATCGAAATACTTTAATTTCCGAAGTTGTCGTGTACCTAGATCGAGATCGATCGTTGAGTAGAGATCGGACAGAGTCACGGGCTGAGAAAGTGTGAAGCGCTCTCCGGTACTCGGCACTTCACCGATCGCGACACTCTGCATCTGGTAGGCGTGAAGGAACGAGCGGCAGAGAAGCTCACATAGGCGATGGAGCCCCTCTTCTCCTCGTCTAATCATCCGATCGAATGCGGCTCTACAATCGCGAAGATGCGCTCGCGAGAATTTCATGTTGCACTCAGCCCCAGGGTTAGCTTGCAGCGCGTCTTTAATGGATCCCAAGTAAGATACGAGATCGTTTAAAAGGGGCTCCTGACTCACCATCCAAAGAGGTGAACGGGTCCGCGCCTCGTCGGAGCGCTCGATAACGATCGTTGATTCAGATGAGTTCATCGCCAAGGGACTTTCGCACTACTTCCTACAGACCGCGCGCAGCAGATCCACGCGATGAATTAACGAAAACCTGATGAATTGACTACAACCTAGAGAGTGAGAGATTTATTGGCACGGTCGGAGGGAATCGAACCCCCAACCTGCGGATTTGGAATCCGCTGCTCTACCAGTTGAGCTACGACCGTACGAGAGTTCGAGGATATCACAAAAAGAGGAAAAGGGAACCTTTGCTAGGCTTTCCCAACTGATTTGCTAATCAATGATTTTTGGAGCGGAAGAGGAAAAAGATTGGTGAGGAGTGGATTCGAACCACCGTAGGCCGGAGCCAGCAGATTTACAGTCTGCCCCCTTTAGCCACTCGGGCACCTCACCAAATGAGTGTGGGTTGAACATAGCACTAACACACAAAAAGTCCAGATAGCCCACCCTGCAAATCTTGGCATAGCCAAGGTCGCGAAGGAACAAGCGGCTGCAGGACCTCCTGCCCGTCACGCGAATCTTGGCGTAGCCAAGGTCGCATAGGAGCAAACGGGTGCAGGACCTCCTGCCCGTCATGCGAATCTTAGCGTCGCTAAGTTCGCATAGGCGCGAATGGGTGCAGGACCTCCTGCCCGTCATGCGAATCTTAGCGTCGCTAAGTTCGCATAGGCGCGAATGGGTGCAGGACCTCCTGCCCGTCATGCGAATCTTGGCGAAGCCAAGTTCGCATAGGAGCGATACGGCCCGTCATGCGAATCTTGGCAAAGCCAAGTTCGCATAGGAGCAAGCGGGTGCAGGACCTCCTGCCCGTCATGCGAATCTTGGCAAAGCCAAGTTCGCATAGGAGCGAATGGAGCCCATGACGGAACTCGAATCCGTGACCTCTTCCTTACCAAGGAAGTGCTCTACCGACTGAGCTACATGGGCGTGTCACGTTCAACAGGGCGGCATTATGATAAATAAACATGATCAAGTAAATACATCAGATTCTTAGAGCAATCAGGGAATTGAAATTCCCCTCGGAACCATATATTATCGAGAGAGACTGCTGGCATAGCTCAATTGGTAGAGCAACTGATTTGTAATCAGTAGGTTCCCCGTTCAAGTCGGGGTGTCAGCTCCAGTTTTGTCAGGCTCTGCTTTTATCTAAGTGCATGAGCTGGCGCACCTCGGCCATAATTATTATCCGCCCCCCTCTCCTCTCTAATCTTTCTCATACCACTTCCCCGCCTCTCCATCCGAAGCTTCTGAAACTGTAGCGATCCGCGTGCTCTTAGGAAGAGCTCGCGGTGATTACTTACAAGCAACCGATGGAGATATTATGAACTGTTACCGAGCAATCAAGAAAACTTTAGCCCTGACATCACTCTGCCTTGTCGCGCCGTGCTTAACACACGCCGCGGACGAGTCGGGCGTTGATCGAAATTCGCGTGCCTTTAAGGAGGCTGAATACACCCTGACTAAATCTACCGATGTTTATCGCGAGATCTCAAAGGGAAAGCTCGGCAAAGTTCCCCAATCTGTAATTGATAAAACAAAATGCGTAGCTATCTTCCCTGATACTATGACTGTATCCGCAGGCCTCGGCGGCACTCACGGCGATGGCGTGGGGTTCTGCAAAACAGCAACAGGCCAGTGGGAGAATCCGATGTTTTTGAATCTGATTGGGGGAAGCGTAGGGCTTCAAGCGGGAGTAAAGTCCGCTGATATGGTTCTTTATATCACTGGGGATAAGGCAGTTGAGGCTCTTAAGAAGGGAAGCTTCAAAGTCGGTGGTGAACTAAGCGCTGTTGCCGGAACCTTCGATAAAACCTTACCATCGCCGCACGCTGAGGTTGTGGCTTATTCACGAAGCCAGGGGCTTTTCATGGGCGCCTCTTTAGACGGAGTAAATATATCTCGTGATGATAGCGATGAGCGCGCTTTTTACGGCCTACGCGAGCAGGCTCTTACCGCAAAAATCCCAGAGGATCTACAACGTGAGGTAAATGAGCTAAGAGAGGTTCTGCCTCCACACGTTGGTTAATTTCAGGATGAATAGGGACAAAACCTCGCGTAAGCGAGGTTTTGTCTCGTCTCATTATCTCCTAAACTCTCACTTCCGTATTCTCAAGCCTAGATATCTCTTTGCTCAAATTCCCCTTACCTCCCTGACTAGCCGAGAGACTTACCTTTCCAACTACCTTTAGCGGGTGACCAAAGACAACATCTCCCGCGACCGAAAAGCTCTCCGCCTCAAGAAGCGATGGGATTACCCTGAAACGCTCTTCAAAATCCCTAATTAATCCGTAATGAGCGGAATCTAGAGAAACTAAGGGCAATCCAGGGGCGTGCCTACCTGGAGCCACCGTCAATGTATAATCCTCGTTTAACGTGTAGACATCGGATCTAACCACAAGCAAGTCGTTGTTTGTTTTCACCGGCGCGAAGCGACGACGCGGTACTTGTAACGCTAATGCCCCCTCAAAAACCTCTATCGCCGCGCCCATCGCTGTCTCAATCTGAATTACTTTGCGACTTGAGCGATCACGTGGGTTCACATTCTTTTTATTACTGATCAGAGGGAGTGGGATAATACCATCGTGACGTTTCGCTACTGCCAGCACCGCCTCAAGATCGAGCCAGATATTATTCGTATTAAAAAATCGATATCTGGCTATATCCCGAAACTCCGGGATTATATCCCCGCCTGCTTGCGTCGGCGCTTGGCTGCTCTCTCGCAAGACCAATCTCCCCGAGCTTTTCCTTCTAGCAAGATGTCCGCCCTTTGAATCCGCAGCTGTCCTCTCTGCCGTTTCCATCAGAAATGGCGCTCTTTTCTGCGCAAAGTAGCCCAAGATAGCCGGTTCAACGGTAGCGCCTAAATTGTCAGCGTTCGCCACAAAGGCGTACCGCTTCCCCATCTTAACAAGTCTCTCAGCCAACCCTGTGGCGATCAGCGCGGCGTAAATATCTCCGTGTCCAGGTGGGTTCCAATTTAGATCATCATCCTGCTCACTGGCAGGCATCATGGTATCTAGATAAATCTTTGGGTGTCGGTGTTGCAAAAAACTTATCGGAAGCCCCTCAGGACTTAGCTCTTTGTAGGCGCTCATCGCGCCCTTCACATCAGCATCTGTCGAGAAGCTGGTCATGTGAACTAGTGGAATAGATACGTTAAAACGCCCTCGGAGATACTGAATTTGCCTGGCTATAATATCATTAAACGTGAGTCCGTTCTTAACTGGAAGGAGCGATTTAGCTCTCTCTAGTCCCATCGAGGTTCCCAATCCACCATTGAGCCGTATGACCACCAGGGATCCTAAAAGCTCTTGGCCTCGTGAAATCGTGTCACCACACCTTTGAAGGTCCGAGAAATCGGCTACGTCAGTCGCGGGCTCGATCTCATCCTCGCTGATAATTCCCGTTTTTCCGCAAAGGACATCGTTGAAGAGACGTTCAAAATTCCTGACCACCGCGTGAGGCAGGCCATCATTGCGCATCTTCTCGGCGGCTGCTTCTAGACCAATACTCACCTGATTGTTCGCGACCGTAGCACCTACATCTTTCATATCCGCGCTCCCCTCGCTTGCGCAACAAAAACCTGGGCCGCCTCGGTGGAGATCTCCAAATTCGAGTATCCCTCCGGCACTAAAATTGCGCTTCCGTCCACCAGAGTGGTCTTGGCCCTCGAGCCGCGTTCGTGAAGCTCGGCCCTTCCGCCCACACAAAAAATCACAGAGTGACCGAATCGGGTCTCCAGCGAAACACCTTTAAAACCAGGACGAATCGCACTGAGCGAGAATTCATTGACTGCCAGTGAGAACTCAGTGAAGCCGTTCAGCATCTCACGCGTCTCAACGAATCTAGGCTCTCCTTTAAAGGCAAAGTCGGTTGTCGAAACCAATGTGGCAACATCCCGATATTTGGTCGTTAATCCGGCGCGGATAACGTTATCAGAACAAGCCATGCATTCAACAAGATCTCCATCAAGGTACGCATGAGGTACATTTGGCCCTATAAAAAGAGCGTCGCCTGGCTTCAGCGTAACTAGGTTCATGACAAGCAGCGCGGGCAACCCGGGATCGCCACAACCATAAGTGCTCGAGAGTCTCCTTATTATCGATATCTCCTCTGGACTCTCTGGCTCGTATCCCGCGTCAAAACGACCGAGAATCTTTGAGATCACCTCCACAACCCGCGTGGGCTCAGCTGAAATACAATCAACAAAGAAACCTCTCCTTAAAGCGGTGGAAGTCTCTTCGCCATCCCAGCTCTTTAGATCTAGAAGACCTTTGGTGTCTTTCGAGAGGAGCTCTGCTAGCTCAGGATATGCATGTATCAGGTCCCGCAGATTTTCCGGGGACTTTATGTCATACACCAACTTAACATCGGATAGAGCTACTCCCACCTCGGGCTTGTGAAAGGGATCCGGATAATTCTTCGGGTCTCTAGCATGTAACTCCCTGGCCCTAACCGTATCCGGATGTGACTGAATCGACAGGCCGAACTGCGGGTTAATCGACAAAACCTTGAGCATGAAGGGCAGCGCTGAAGATGGTGAAAGGATATCGTTAATCGAAAGCCTGGCTCCTTCTGGTAATATTACCTGCGCTGGCGCTTTAGGATGGCAACCCAGCCAGTACTCGGCCAAAGGCCCCTCCGCAACTTCCCCTTCAAGGAATGGCGCAATCCGCGAAGCCTTCCCTACTTTTCCCCAGGAGTAACTCTGGGGCTGGCCCACTAGCCGCAGGGGCCATTTAAATTGCGAGAGAGAATCAGACATCTGTTAACTAAATCCTTACTTGCGCGAAGCACCGTCAGTTTAGCAAGATTATCAATATATTACGACCCCCGAAAACGGCCCATCCGAGGGCGATTGACCTAAATTTGGTAACTACTCACCAGTTTTTTTGGATCGTTACCGTCACTAATATCGCTAAATAGGCTGTTTTCGCGCATCTTCTTTCTTGACACCACCTAGTCGGGGGTGCCTTTTTTCTGGTGAGTAGTTATTATTTCCACCCCGCTTTGCTCCTCAAAGGTGCCCCTTAATAGGGGCTTACGGTATTGCCGCACAATATGCTGAATAGTTACTAAATTTGTTTACCCCTTCAGTAAGTTTGTGTAACCCTGTACCATATAAGTTCGCGAATATGTATTTTAGAAATCCGCGTATCTTTTAAAGTTTGACATCTCATGTTCTTGGTTCGATTACACCTCCCGCGCCGAAACTACTCCATTGACGGAGCGATCATTGAAACAACGTGGGGAATCTCACCTGCATTGCTATTTTGCGGAAAAATTGAGGACCTTCAGTCCAGCGGAAGCGGACCTTTCTCGATGGAGATGTACTCGAAGGACAACTGCATCAGTATGTGCATCGCCGGAGAAGAGGCGACAGTTATGAACGTTGCCGGTAACATCTACGGTTACAACTCTGATTTGGAGGTCCATCCTATTCCCGATTACACAGAGCAGTGGGGCAAGAACACTCTAGTCGCCGGAGCTGACTTGTACCTAGAGCTCCCTGATATCTACCCCCTTCAGGATTGGAAACCGTTCGCTTGGGATGCACTAACCCCTGTGCTAACAGCGCTCGGACGCATAGAAGAAACCGACACGGCGCTAATTCAGGTTCTGGATCGACCTATATCTGATAGTAACATGCTGCAGATCGGGCGCTTCGTTTCTCGCATGCTAGACAAAGTTTTTCGAATCTTTCGGCCGCGACAGTGGCTACGCTTGCAGGGCGAAGTTAGCACAGCCGATGCGATAAAAAAGAAGGGGCTATCTTCTTTGCACTGGGTTAATTACCGAATAAGCACCCATACTGAGCTCCCAGAAAACGCCACCCCCCAACAGATTCGCGAGGCCAAGCAGCGGCTTAAGAAAAATATAACGATGATCTCCAACGCAGCTAAGGTCTACAACACAACACATGAGAATCGTTTTCGTCTCGGCCCTATCTCCTACGGAGAAGGTATAAAGAAAAAGGTCCAGGAGCGCCGATTCCACGCGCCTTATAAACTAAGCAATGAGGAGGTCGCCACAATTTGGCATCCACCTTATGTGACTACATTACCGAACACCGCTCGCGTTCTGGCTAAGAAGCTAGCTCCACCTCGAACGATGCCTGTAACACCGGGGGATCCGCAGATTAGTTTCTTTGGTCGCACTAATTACCGCCAACAGATCGAGGACTTTGGCATACGGCGATTCGATCGGCGCCGACACCTTTACCTCGTAGGCAAATCGGGGACAGGTAAATCTTGTCTCCTTGAGCTGCTTGTAAAAAGCGACATAGACCAGGGGTACGGCTGCGCTGTGTTAGATCCTCACGGCGACCTAGTCGATGACATACTACGCGTCATCCCGAAACATCGCGTGAACGATGTGGTGATCTTCGACCCTAGCGACTTGAATAATCCCCCATCGTTCAACCCGATGGCGCCCACACGTCCAGATCAGCGCATGCGCGTAGCGCTCGGGTTCCTTGACACATTCAAAAAGGTTTTAGGGTCATCTTGGTCAGAGAAGATGGACTATGTACTGCGCTACGCGATGATCGCTCTCCTCAACGTTTCTGGAACCAGCGTGGTATCCTTAAGGCGTCTCCTGTCAGACGACGACTTCCGTAATGAAGTTGTTCGCAGATCAAATGACGAATCTGTTAAGCGCTTTTGGGAGATCGAGTTTCCCGCCAATCGAGCCGAATTCGAGGCAGGCCCAATATCCCAGCTCCTTAACAAGCTAGATGAACTGCTCGCCACAGATATGGTACGCAACATCTTAGGTCAGCCGAACAACGCGTTTGATTTCCGCGAATTTATGGACTCTCGTAAGATCGTCCTCTGCAAAGTATCAAAAGGCGTGCTTGGCGCTGAGAACTCGGCCCTTCTTGGGTCTCTAATAATCTGGAAGATCTATGAGGCTGCGCTCTCTAGAGCAGATACTCCGGAGCCAGCGCGACAGGACTTTTATTTCTACATAGACGAGTTCCAGAATTTTGCGACATCATCTTTTGGAGAGATCTTAAGCGAGTCTCGTAAATACAGATTGTGTCTTACCTTCGCGAACCAATTCCTGGGCCAACTTCCGCCTGGGGTCTCTGAAACTGTCTTTGGAAATATCGCGAATCTGATCTCTTTTAGAGTTGGCTCGCAGGACGCGGGAGCGGTGGCGAACGAATTAAAGCCGAATATATCAACAGATGATCTACTTAATCTAGGATTGCGTCAGTTCTATACCAAGATGAGTGTCGACGGAGAGGTCCAGGAGGTCTTCTCCGCCTCAACTTTGGATGTGGTGCGCCCCCCCCTCTCTCAAACATTCGTTAACGACTGTATCGCTAGCTCTCGCAGGAAATACGCGCTCCCGATCGCGCAAGCAGAGGAGCAGCTGGCGCTTTCAGAGATCATGTCGCCGCGGGCTATCGGCGGTAACTAGAGCAAAGCCGCGATACGCTCAGAAGCGACAAAGTACTGTCGTTCTGCTGAATAAAACAGCGGCGGTGTAAACCCGCGTATATCAGATAACAACAACTGGAGGCGATTCTTTCCGGTCGAATAGTGTATCTTATCAATACCTATAATCTTTCAAGGAGTCTCAACCACGATGCGGACTGTCGCGCTTTTTGGAGCTGGTAAGATCGGAGAGGCGATAACCGCCCTATTATCCTCTTCTGGGCGTTACTCTATACGCGTGTGCGATGGCGACGCCGGGCAGGCTCAGAAGATATCCGGAAATTGGCCAAATACATCGAGCCACCAGCTTAATGTAAAAGACCCAGCAGGGATGAAGAGACTCCTGAGTGGCTGCGACATGGTCTTGAGCGCCCTACCCTTTTCCTGCAACGCCACGGTCGCCCAAGCGGCGGCAGATTGCGATATCGGGTATGCCGATCTGACAGAGGATGTGCGAACCTCCCAGCAGATAGCGCATCTGGCAAAGACCGCATCCTCGTGGTTCATGCCCCAGTGCGGTCTCGCCCCTGGCTTCATCAGTATCGCGGCCGCTCACTTATGCACCCTATTTGATACCGTTCACACGCTAAAAATGCGGGTAGGCGCTCTGCCGATTTATCCGACTAACAAACTTAAATACAATCTAACTTGGTCAACTGATGGCTTAATTAACGAGTACTGCAATCCTTGCGAGGCTCTACAGAACGGCAAAATTATCCTTGTCCCGCCGTTAGACGGGATAGAGAGATTCTCATTGGATGGATGCGAATACGAGGCATTTAACACATCTGGCGGTTTAGGCAGTATGTGTCAAACCCTGCAAGGGAGGGTCGCTGATGTAAACTACAAGACTATCCGTTATCCTGGCCACAGAGATCTAGTGTCATTCCTGTTAAACGATCTCCGCTTCATTGATGACCGCGACGCTCTAAAAAAGATCTTTGAGAAGAGTATTCCAACTACTACTCAAGACAAATGCGTAATACTCGTCGAGGCCACGGGTGTAAAAGATTCCAAGTTCGCTCAGAAAACATATGCCAGCTCAGTATATAACCAAACGGTAGCTGGCAAACACTTTGGAGCTATTCAGGTCACTACAGCCGCTGGGGTGTGCGGAGCAATAGATCTGGTTTTAACCGGCGCTCTTGGGCCGAGAAAAGGATTTATTAAGGTAGAGGAGATCCCACTGAAGGACTTTCTTTCGAATGAATTTGGGAAACTTTACTTAGACCAGAGAGCTCTTAGCGATCTGTAGAACAGGTAGAAGCTCTTCTCCTGAATACATCTTCGATCTTGCGTTGCAGCAACCCGATACTGATCGGCTTGGCTATGTAATCATCCACACCTAAATTAAGCGCTGAATCGATCACCGGGGCATCTCGCACAGCGCTGACCATAATGAACGGCACCCCTGAGTATTGGGCGTTACTTCTTAAAGCCTCGAGCAGCTCGGTCCCCGACATTCCTTCCATTACCTGATCACTAATTATCAGATCGAAGTTCTCGCTGCTTAATTTCCCCATCGCGTCGCGGGCGTTGCGCGCCAAGGTTACATGCTCAAATCCTAAGCTCACTAGCATATCTCTTAGGAGAGCTCGGGTAGACGAAGTGTCATCAACTACCAAAACATGTCTCTCTAGGATCTTCGCCGTTTCGTCGTTCATAACAATCCACCGTTAAAACCCAAAACAAGACTTAAGCAAAAAAGCCAGCTCCCGCTTTAAACGAAAATAGGGACCCGCTTACGTGGATAGACGTCACGTTTTGAAGAGTGCTTTAGAGATATTGCATTCTTTTTTTCAGCGCAAGGGTAAAATCCACTTATTCCGGGGGGTTAGCTATCAAATTTTGACCAGGCTATCTTGGTGGCATATCATAGGGAAATGGAAGATCTTCTACGAAAAATGCTGATCGCCAAGATTCATGGCGCTGTTATAACTGAGGCTAACATTCACTATGAAGGGAGCGTAACCATCCCGGCTGATCTTCTAGAAACGACGGGTCTTTTACCACATGAGGCTGTATCCGTTTGGAACGTAACGAACGGCGCTCGCTTTGAAACCTACATCTTGAAGGGTCCCGCGGGTAGTCAGGAGTTTCACATAAACGGCGCCGCCGCGAGACAGGTTTCTGTTGGAGATCGTGTGATTATCGCCGGGTTTGGATTTCTTCCCCACAGCAAAGCGATTAAGCATGAACCGGTAGTAGTGTTCATGAACCACGACAACTCTACGCGTGATATCCGAGCTGAGGCTCCGCGGAAGATAGCTGAGAATAACTAAGGAAGAGAGTCAAAAGCTCGCTATCGCGATGTTTTGTTAGGGAGGCGAGGCAAAACCTCGCTTACGCGATGTTTTGTTAGAAACGGCGCGTTCGCACCGTTACCGAGCAAAAACTCGCGTAAGCGAGGTTTTGCCGGCCTTCCCTAGTATAATCAGTCACTTACCCAACTTGTCACGAGTTATCGTGCAAACTGGTACAAACTTTTTACAGCTTTGCGGGCTCCTCGTGACAACTCACCCCTTTAGTTGTGAGAAAACGCTCATCATCGAATTCGGCGAAAAACAAAGATAAGCGCCGGTCGATAAGGTGAATGTTTTTTTTAAGAAGGTGTGATCATGAAAGAGCAAAAGATTTCAGACGTAGCTTTAGTTGAGCAGTTCAGGACTGGCGATCTCTCGGCGTTTGAGGAGATCCTCTCACGTTACGAGTCAAAGGTTATGAACTTAGCCCTTCGCTTCACAAGAAACCAAGAGGACGCTGAGGAGGTTATGCAAGATGTATTCACAACTGTATACCGTAAGATCGAGAGCTTCCGTGGCAACTCAGCTTTCTCAAGCTGGCTCTATCGTATAGTTGTTAACGCCGCCTTTATGAAGCTCCGCAAGAAGAAACAGAGCCAAACTATCTCAATGGAGGATCTAGCCCCTGCGGTAAAGCAATACTGCATCGAGCGTGACACAACATCAGGAAACCACTCTTACGGTGTTGCTATTACTAGAGAGCTTCAAGAGGTTCTTCAGAGAGCAATTGATAAACTCCCAGATCAATACCGCGCCGTGTTTGTTCTAAGAGATGTTGACGGTCTTTCTAATCAGGAAACCGGACAGATCCTTGATCTCACAATTCCCGCTGTAAAATCGCGTCTACACCGCTCTAGAATGATGTTGCGCAAGAGGCTACATCGCTACTACGAGGATTTCACAGGAAATAAAGCTGTCCTTGAAGAGAATCAGATCGATGAGGACTTGGTCGCGGCGTAGTTACGACTAATCAATTTTCAAATAGCGAATTCGTAGGACCTCGATCTCTTGTTGTCCCTTGGGGGAATGGAAATTCACCACATCTCCCTCTTGGGCCTTCAAGAGAGCGCGGGCTAGCGGAGAAACCCAACTTATCCTGCCCTTGGATAAATCGACCTCGTCTATTCCGACAATACAGTAGGTTCTCTCACTGTCATCTTCATAGCGCAAAGTAACTGTAGCCCCGAACTGAACACAATCAGCCGTAATTGCCAATGGATCTACGACCTCTGCCGACTCAAGTCTCTTAGCTAAAAAGCGCATCCGCTTATCGATCTCTCGCAAACGTTTCTTGCCGTAAAGATAGTCTCCATTCTCTGAACGATCGCCGTTACCAGCCGCCCACGATACGACTCGGGTGACCTCTGGTCGCTCCTCGTAGCGTAATTTCTTTAACTCCTGGCGCATCTTTTCCGCGCCGGCTGGGGTCATGTAGTTTTTGCCACCCGGGACACTATGGTCTATATCTGGCTCATTCTCATCGCCAGAATCGCCGTCGCCTTTGACAAAAGCTTTACTCATTATTTTAGAATTTGTTCAGAAACGATCTATTCTTGAACGGTGATATTGTTCTGAATCCAGGATATCACATCCTGAGTGTGGGTGCCGGGAATAAATATCTCCTTTACTCCCAACTTCTTAAGGGCCTCAATATCGTCCTTAGGGATAATTCCGCCGCCAAAAACAGCAATATCATCTGCCCCTTCTTTCTTGAGCTTCTCTAAAAGATCGGGGAACAGGGTCATATGAGCGCCTGAGAGGATGCTTAGGCCGATACAATCAACGTCTTCTTGGATAGCCGCACGCACTATATTTTCAGTGGTTTGGTGCAGCCCTGTATAGATCACCTCCATCCCAGCGTCTCTTAAAGCTCTGGCTATAACCTTAGCTCCACGATCGTGCCCGTCTAGACCCGCTTTTGCGATCAGGATACGAACTGGACGGCTGGGACTGTTTGAATCGCTCATATTTATCTCGCTAACCGCTTGATAATTAATCTTGGCGAAAAGGCTACAACATCCCCGGATCAGAGTACACCCCAAAAACCTCCCGATATATGTCGGAAACCTCTCCTAGGGTAACTCCATCCTGAACCGCATCGATTAAAACAGGAACCACATTACGGTTCTCAACACAGGCACTCTTAACTGAGGCCAGCGCTGCTTTGTGCTTGTTCAGGTCACGCCTCGTTTTATAGGCCTTTATTCGCTCAACCTGTTTCTTTTCCGCTGCATGATCGATCTTTAGGGTCGGAATCTCCTGCTCTCCACCCTCTGTGTATTTATTCACTCCGACTATGCACTGCTCTTTAGCGTCTACATCTAGCTGGAATTGATAAGCCGCCTCGGCTATCTCTTTCTGTGGGAAGCCGATCTCGACGGCTTTTAACATCCCGCCGAGAGCGTCGATCTGCTTGATATATTCGAGGGCCTCGCTCTCAATCTCATTCGTGAGCCTCTCGATGTAATAAGAACCACCCAAAGGATCTACCGTGTTAGTAACCCCACTCTCCTCAGCTATGATCTGTTGAGTTCTAAGCGCCACACGAACGGCGTCCTCTGTTGGGAGCGAGAGGGTCTCGTCCATGCTGTTGGTGTGGAGCGACTGCACTCCGCCTAAAACCGCAGCTAAAGCTTGCAGCGCTACTCTGGCCACATTGTTAACAGGTTGCTGCGCCGTTAAACTCACTCCTGCTGTCTGAGCATGAGTTCTTAGCTTACATGCGGCGTCGGTCTTAGCGCCATAGCGCTCGCGCATAAGTCGAGCCCAGAGCCTTCTCGCAGCGCGAAACTTGGCGATCTCCTCAAAGAAATCGTTGTGAACATCGAAGAAGAACGAAAGCCTCGGCGCGAAATCATCGATCTTCATACCTCGTCCGAGACAGTGCTCGACATAGCCAAGCCCGTCGGCGATCGTAAAGGCCAGCTCTTGTACGGCCGTAGAGCCAGCTTCACGAATGTGATAGCCACTGATACTAACTGGATTAAACTTTGGCGCTGAATTCGCGCAGAACTCGATTACATCACAAACCAATTTAACAGATGGAGGTGGCGGTGAGATCCATTCCTTCTGAGCGATAAACTCCTTGAACATGTCGTTCTGGATCGTGCCACCGATCTTATCAAAAGAGATGTTTCTCTGCTTAGCTAACGCGAAATAAAACGCGAAAGCGACTGTTGCCGTACAATTAATTGTCATTGAGGTTGTGACTTTGTCGAGGGCGATACCATCAAAAAGTATCCCCATATCCTCGAGCGTAGCTACGCTCACCCCCTCACGCCCGACCTCTCCTAGCGACCGGGGATGGTCTGGGTCGTATCCCATTAGGCATGGCATATCAAAAGCTGTCGATAGCCCTGTCTGCCCGTGATCTAGGAGGTATTTAAAGCGCTGATTTGTGTCCTCTGGGCTTCCGAATCCAGCGAACTGCCTCATCGTCCAAACACGTCCGCGGTACATAGTTGGCTGCACGCCTCGCGTGAAGGGGTACTCACCCGGAAATCCTAGATCTTGCTGATAATCGACCCCACCTCCATTCTCTGGTGTCACAAGCTCAGGTTGTTCACGAAAGCTAATAGAACTAAACTTTGCCCGCCGCTCTTTCTGTGAAGCGTATGCGCTATCACGCCACTCTCTGTACGAAGCGCTCTTTTTAAATGGTTTTTTGCTGTCTGACATAAGCTGCTCTCGATTAGCGAATTAAGCTAGTTAAAGGATTAAGCTAACTACCTGGACGCGTAGACTACTCTTTTAATAGCTGTGTGGCTATTAGTATGCGCTGGATCTCGCTAGTGCCCTCGTAAATCTCTGTTATCTTTGCGTCCCTTAGGTGTCTCTCCGCCGGATAATCGGTCACATAGCCATAACCTCCGTGGATCTGGATACCCTTAACCGCGCACATCATAGCGGTCTCAGATGCGAAGAGTTTAGCCATCGCGGCCCTGCGTAGGTAAGACTCATGGCGGTCCTTTCGCTTGGCGGCGTCAAGAGTTAGGTAACGCGCGCTATCGATGTGGCACACCATATCAGCGATATAATTCTGGATCGATTGATGCTCGCAGATATGTTTGCCGAAAGCTTTTCGTTCTTGGGCGTACTTCAAGCTATCGTCTAGAGCGGATCGGGCTATGCCGATCGCCTGAGCGGCTACTCCGATCCTTCCGCCATTTAGAGTGTTCATCGCCACCAGAAATCCACGATTCTCTTCGTGCAACAAAGCGGTCTTTGGCAACCTGACGTTATCGTATGTAATACTTGAGGTCGGCGAACCACGAATACCCATTTTGTCTTCGCGCTTACCGCAAGAGATTCCTGGCAGATTCATATCGTGAACAAACGCGGAGATCCCCTTATTCCCCTTACTCGTATCTGATGTGGCGAATACCACACACACTCCTGCCTCGGGACCGTTAGTTATCCAGTTTTTAGTTCCGTTGAGCACGTACTCGTCACCTTCTCGCCGATATGTGGTCGTGATCGCCGCGGCGTCGCTACCTGTTCCAGGCTCTGAGAGCGCAAAACAGCCAAGCGCTTTCCCTGCGGCTAATTTCGGAAGGAAGTAGCTCTTCTGCTCCGGCGTTCCGAAGTCAATAATCGGCGTGATACAAAGTGAGGTGTGTGCGCTAACTATAATGCCAGTTGAGGCACAGGCAGCGGAGAGTTCCTCAATAATTAACGCGTAAGCTAATGTTGATAACCCCGCCCCTCCGTACTCCTGAGGAACGATTGAGCCCATGAGCCCTAGATCCCCCATCTTTGGCAACAACTCTCGCGGAAAGTAGTGCTCACGATCAATCTTTGCCGCTAACGGAGCTACCTCCTTCTCCGCGAAAGCCCTAGCGGTATCACAAGCAAAATTCTCCTCGTCACTTAATTCAAAAGCGATACTGTCACGCCAAACCATATACCAATACTCCTCTAGTACCTATTAACGCCCTGTGAACGAAGGCTTACGCTTCTGCAGGAATGCATCCATCCCCTCTTCCCGATCGGCAGTGCCAAACAACCTTAAGAACTCCTC
>Ga0214921_10001615_pt1 | contig 37944 bp, 38 predicted proteins | sample LL1505_MetaG_FD_177992 | JGI IMG/M metagenome (GOLD analysis project Ga0214921, IMG submission 177992) | Freshwater microbial communities from Lake Lanier, Atlanta, Georgia, United States - LL-1505 | ecosystem: Environmental > Aquatic > Freshwater > Lake | place: USA: Georgia | collected...
TCGAAGCAGGTGACGTGCGGGATGCTGACCCAGTTGCGGTGCAGCGCGGGCCCCGACAAACGTTGAATGCGGGTCAGCGGCTCGCTGCGGGTGGCGCCAAAGTCCGCAGCGCGGGTCTCGGGCCAGGGCGGCAGATCGAAGGGCAAGGCGCCGCCGCGCACCGACAGGTCTTCGGCGAGGATGCGTCCGAAGGGCCCACTCCCTGCAACTCCGCGCAGATCAACACTACGCTCGCGTGCCAGCCGTCGTACCGAAGGACTGGCGTAAGGCTCGCTTGGGGAGAGGGCAGCAGCGCGGTGAGGGGGTGCGATACTCGCTGCCGGTGTCGGGTTGGCTGACGCTCCTGAAGCGGCCCGCGGCGTGTCCCGGTCAGGAGTGGCGGGAGCCTGATCAGCAGAGGCCTGGGCAGCTGTAGCCGGTTCGGCAGAAGAGGCCGCCCCCGGCGCTCCGGCCAAACGCAGCACCGGCGTCCCGGCAGAGACGGTATCCCCAACCTTCAGCAAGAGCTCAGCCACCACCCCGGCCACCGGCGAAGGCACTTCCATCATCGCCTTATCGGATTCGATCAGCACCAAGGGATCTTCCGGACGCACGCTGTCGCCCGCCTTGACCAGCACCTCAACGACCGGAACATCATGGAAATTGCCGAGGTCGGGGACGACGACCAGTTCTTCGCTCATTGCTGATTCCTCACTTATGGCGGGTCATGCTCCAGTGGGCGTGTGCAGGGTATTCGGGGCACCGTCTAGCGGGTCCACGGCGGGTGGACATCCGGGTCGATGCCGGCTGCGGCGATCGCGGCGGTGACCTGCGCGGCATCGATGTGTCCCGCATCCGCAAGCGCCTTGAGCGCGGCGATGACAACGTGCTCGCGGTCAACCTCAAAGAAGCGGCGGAGGGCTCGGCGGGTGTCACTGCGACCGTAGCCGTCGGTGCCGAGCACGGACATCGTCCGGCCGACGTGGGCTCGGATCGGCTCCACCCAGCTGCGCTGGTAGTCGGTCGCCACCACCAGCGGCCCGTCGGCGTCGGCCAAGCACGCCGCGACGTGTGGCACTCGCGCATCCGCAATGGGGTGAAGTCGGTTGTGGCGCTCGCAAGCTGCGGCGTCGCGCGCCAGCTCATTGAAGCTGGTGGCGCTCCACACGTCGCTGGCGATCCCGTGCCGTTCGCGTAGCAAATCGGCAGCCGCCATCACCTCACGCAGGATGGCGCCACTGCCCATCAGCTGCACCCGTACGCCAGACGGCGTCGCCGCGCCGCTAGACAGCCGGTACAGACCGCGCACGATGGCCTCTTCGACGCCGTCCGGCAGGGCCGGCTGGGTGTGGTTCTCGTTGCTCAGCGTGAGGTACCAGTACTCGTCGATCTGCTCTACGTACATCCGCTGAAGTCCGCGGCGAATCAATACCGCCACCTCATAGCCGAACGCTGGGTCGTAGCTGCGGCAACTCGGCACCGTGCCGGCCAGCACCTGGCTGTGGCCATCTTCGTGTTGCAAACCCTCGCCGTTGAGCGTGGTGCGGCCCGAAGTCGCGCCAAGGATGAAGCCGCGTGCGCGAATATCGCCCGCCAGCCAGCACAGGTCGCCGACGCGCTGGAAGCCGAACATCGAGTAGAGGATGAAGAAGGGCACCATCGGCACATCGTTCGTGCTGTACGAGGTGCCGGCGACGATCCAACTGGCCATCGCACCGGCCTCGTTGATGCCTTCCTCTAGCACTTGGCCGGTCTTGGATTCCTTGTAGAACGACATTTGATCGGCGTCCTGCGGCCGGTACAGCTGCCCCACCGAGGACCAGATGCCGAGCTGGCGGAACATGCCTTCCATGCCGAAGGTTCGCGATTCGTCCGGCACGATCGGCACGATGCGCGGCCCGATGCCGGGGTCACGCACCAGTTCCTTGAGCAGCTGCACAAACGCCATGGTGGTCGAGATGGCGCGCTCGCCGCTCCCCTCGAGCAGCCGCCGGAACGGCTCGTCGCCGGGCATCGGCAGGGCTGCCGAAGTGCGTCGGCGCTGCGGCAGGTAGCCGCCGAGTGCAGCGCGTTGTCCCTGCAGATGACGCATCTCCGGGCTGTCCTCAGGTGGTTTCAGCAGCGGGATGGCGTCGATCTGGTCGTCGGTGATCGGCAGGTCGAAGCGCGCTCGGAAGGCGTGGAGCGCGTTGGCGCTCATCTTCTTGGCTTGGTGCGCGCCCATCTGGCCCTCGCCCGACTCGCCCATGCCGTAGCCCTTGACCGTCTTGGCCAGGATCACGGTGGGCTGCCCGCGGTGTGCCACCGCTGCGGCGTAGGCAGCGTAGACCTTCTCCATGTCGTGGCCACCGCGACTCAGGCGCCAGATCTCGTCGTCTGAGAGGTGAGCAACCAGGTCCAGCAATTCCGGATATTTGCCGAAGAAGTGCTGCCGGACGTAAGCCCCGTCCTTCGACTTGAAGTCTTGGTACTCGCCATCGACGCATTCCTCCATGCGCCGCATCAGCAGGCCGGAGGTGTCGCGCGCCAGAAGATCGTCCCACTCGCTGCCCCAGATCAGCTTGATGACGTTCCAGCCAGCTCCGCGGAATACGGCTTCCAACTCCTGAATGATCTTGCCGTTGCCACGCACCGGCCCGTCGAGGCGCTGCAAATTGCAGTTGACGACAAAGATCAGGTTGTCGAGGTGCTCGCGCCCGGCCAGCGCGATCTCGCCCAGCGATTCGGGCTCGTCGCATTCGCCGTCGCCGAGGAAGCACCAGACCTTGCGCTCGCGCGTTCCGGCGAGGCCGCGGTCGTCGAGATAATGCAGAAAACGCGCCTGGTAGATGGCGATGAGCGGGCCAAGGCCCATCGACACCGTCGGGAACTGCCAGAAGTCTGGCATCAGCCACGGGTGCGGGTACGACGACAGCCCACGGCCGCCGGTCTCGCGGCGGAAGTTGTCCAGCTGCTCGGCGCTGAGCCGACCCTCGAGGAAGGCGCGGGCGTAGATGCCAGGCGCCGAATGGCCCTGGAAGAAGATCAGGTCGCCGCCGTGGTCGGCGGTCGGCGCATGCCAGAAATGCGAGAAACCGGTCTCGTAGAGCGTCACCGAGGACTGATAGCTGGCGATGTGGCCGCCCAGCTCCGACGAATCGCGGTTGGCGCGCAGAACAATCGCCATCGCGTTCCAGCGGATCAGCGCGCGGACGCGCGTCTCGAGCTCGCGGTCGGCCGGGTAGGGCGGCTGTTGCTCGGGCTGGATCGAGTTGACGTAAGCAGTGGTCAGCGACTGCGGCGCCCAGGCCTGCTGTTGGCGCGCGAGCTTGACCAGTTCGTTCAGCAAAAAGTCGGCGCGTTCGGGCCCACGGTGCTCGACCACCGCGCGTAAAGCCCCGAGCCACTCTTCGGTCTCGGTGGGGTCGACGTCGCGCAGGGGTTCCATGGTCCTGGTCAGACGACTGATGCCGCGGCAGGCATGCGTGGCGGCGGGTTGGCAGTTGCAGGGTCGTAGCCGAAACGATCGGTGCTCGCCGCCTGCCAGAACGCCACAAAGGCCTTTGGCGTGTCCATGGGCAGCCGTGCGCCATCGAGCAGGCAGCCCGCCTCGACATTTGGCAACAGGGATGACATCGGCGCCGAACGTCCGCGCGAGACACGCACCATCACGTGATCGGCGGTGAGCTCCTGCGGATGGTGCAGGCCAGCGGCCGAGAGCAACTCGGCCAGCGCCTCCAGCGTGTGGCGGTGGAAGTTCCAGACTCTCTGGGCCTTATCGGGCACCACCAGTGCGCGTTGGCGCAGCGTATCCTGGGTGGCAACCCCGGTGGGGCAGCGGTCGGTATGGCACGAGCGCGACTGGATGCAGCCCAGCGCAAACATGAAGCCGCGCGCCGAATTGCACCAGTCGGCGCCAATCGCCCGCAGCAGGGCGATGTCGAAAGCCGACACGACCTTGCCCGAGGCGCCAATACGGACACGGTCGCGCCAGCCAATGCCGATGAGCGTGTTATGAACCAGCCGCAAGCCGTCGCGCAATGGCATACCCAGGTGGTCGCTGAACTCGGCGGGTGCGGCGCCAGTACCGCCCTCCGAGCCGTCAACAACGATGAAGTCGGGCCCATGGCCAGTGTCCCGCATCGCCTTGGCGATGCCGAACCACTCCCAAGGGTGGCCGATGCAGAGCTTGATACCGACTGGCTTGCCGCCGGAGAGTTCGCGCAAACGGGTGATGAATGCGATCAACGCCAGCGGCGAATCGAAGGCGCTGTGTGCAGCCGGCGAGATGCAATCGACGCCCTGCGGAATGCCGCGCGCTGCGGCGATCTCGGCGCTCACCTTGGCACCCGGGAGCATGCCGCCGTGGCCTGGCTTGGCCCCCTGCGACAGCTTGATCTCGATCATCCTGACCTGTGGATCGGCGACATTTGCCGCGAAGCGCTCGGCATCGAAGTGGCCCTCGGCATTACGGCAGCCGAAGTAGCCTGACGCGATCTGCCAGATCAGGTCGCCCCCGTGCGCCCGATGATGGGTCGAGATCGAGCCCTCGCCCGTGTCGTGGGCAAAACCACCAAACTTCGCACCGCGATTGAGCGCCTGAATGGCATTGCCGGACAGTGCGCCGAAGCTCATCGCCGAGATGTTCAGCACCGAGCAATCGTAGGGTTGGCGACAATCCGGGCCGCCGACGCGCACCCGAAATGTCGTCGGGTCGGCTTCGACTGGCCGCGTCGAGTGGGTCAGCCACTCGGCATCGGGGCGATAGTGGTCGAGCAGGGTGCCGAACGGCCGCTTGTCGTTTTGGGATTTCGCGCGCTGGTAGACCATCGCCCGCTGCACGCGCGAGAAGGGAATCTCTTCGGTGTCAGTCTCGACGAAGTACTGGCGGATCTCGGGGCGGAAATACTCGAGCAGAAAGCGAATCCATCCGCTTACCGGGTAATTGCGCAGCAGCGCGTGGCGGGTTTGCCGCAGGTCGCGCAAGCCTTGTACGAACAACAATGCGCCGAGTAGGGCAAGTACCAGCAGCCACGTCTCGCCGGCCTGCCGCCACGCCAGCAGGAACGCCATCGCAAGCCCGCCACACAACAACCATGGCAGGTAGCGTGCCAGTGACCCGATGCCGCCCGTACCCGATGCACCCGCCATGCCGCCCCCTGATCCGCCAGCCGACGGCGGTCCCGTCAAGCGCTGGAGTCTGACTCGCGCCGTCCATCCTAATCGCGTCTCAGCGCAGTTTCACGCTGCGCTGCGTCAATCCGGTGACAGCACGTGCGATCTCGGAGCCGCACAAATGCACAGGGAGCCCGGAGGCTCCCTGTGGGACATCGACTAGAACTACCTCGCGGCGGTTCTTAGTGGAACTGTTCCTCTTCGGTCGAGCCGGTCAGTGCCTTGACCGAGGACGAGCCGCCCTGGATCACGGTGGTGACGTCGTCGAAATAGCCGGCACCAACTTCCTGCTGGTGCGAAACAAAGGTGTAACCCTTGTCGCGGGCGGCGAATTCCGGCTCCTGCACCATCTCGACGTAGTGCTTCATACCTTCGCCGCGAGCGTAGGCATGCGCGAACTGGAAGGTGTTGTACCACATGAGGTGGATGCCAGCGAGGGTGATGAACTGGTACTTGTAGCCCAGTGCCGACAGCTCGTCTTGGAACTTGGCGATGGTCGCGTCGTCGAGGTTCTTCTTCCAGTTGAACGACGGCGAGCAGTTGTACGACAGCAGCTTGCCCGGGTGCTTGGCGTGCACAGCCTGCGCGAACTCACGGGCAAAGCCGAGGTCCGGCGTGCCGGTCTCACACCACACCAGGTCGGCGTACTCAGCGTAAGCAACGCCACGGCTGATGGCCTGCTCGAGGCCGTTCTTGACCCGGTAGAAGCCTTCCTGGGTGCGCTCGCCGGTCAGGAACGGCTTGTCGTTGTCATCGTGGTCCGAGGTGATCAGGTTCGCCGCTTCGGCGTCGGTACGAGCCAGCACGATGGTCGGCACGCCCATGACGTCGGCTGCGAAACGCGCGGCGATCAGCTTCTCGACGGCTTCGCGGGTCGGCACCAGCACCTTGCCACCCATGTGACCGCACTTCTTAACGGCAGCCAGCTGGTCTTCGAAGTGAACGCCGGCAGCGCCCGCGGCAATCATGTTCTTCATCAGTTCGAAGGCGTTGAGCACGCCGCCAAAACCGGCTTCAGCGTCAGCGACGATCGGCAGGAAATAGTCGACGTAATCCTTGTGACCCTTCTCAATGTTGCGCGACCACTGGATTTCGTCTGCGCGCTTGAAGGTGTTGTTGATGCGGCGGACCATGGTCGGTACCGAGTCGTAGGCGTACAGCGACTGGTCGGGGTACATGGTTTCCGAGGTGTTGCCGTCGGCGGCGACCTGCCAGCCCGACAGATAGACGGCCTCGACGCCGGCCTTGGCCTGTTGCATAGCCTGACCTGCGGTGATGGCACCGAAGGCGTTCACGTAGCCCTTTTTGGCAGCACCGTTGCACTGCGCCCAGAGCTTCTCGGCGCCAAGCTTGGCGAGGGTGTACTCGGGTTGCACGCTACCGCGCAGGCGGACGACGTCGGCGGCGGTGTAGCCGCGCTTGATGCCCTTCCAGCGGGGGTTGGTTGCCCAGTCATGCTCGAGGGCGGCGATCTGCTGTTCACGGGTGGCCATGGGGTCTCTCCAGTCGTTAAAGTTGATTCAGGTCCGGTCGCTGCCGGGGTTCTACGGAAACAGGGTGCGGCTCAGTCCAAGGGTCGTTGGGCGACGATAACGCCGTCGTCGTCGGCGTACAGCCAATCGCCTGGTCTGATGGTCTGGCCCGCAAAAGTCACAGCGACACCCACATCGCCTGCGCCTTTTTTAATGCTCTTCATCGGATGACTACCCATCGCCATCACGCAGAGGTCCATCGCAGCGATGGCCGCGGTGTCGCGGATGGCGCCATAAACGATGATGCCGGCCCAACCATTGTCGACGGCCATTTGCGCCAGCACGTCGCCCACCAAGGCGCAGCGCAAGGAGCCCCCGCCATCAACGACGAGTACGCGACCATCGCCAGGCTTTGCCAACTCAGCCTTGACCAGCACGTTGTCCTCGAACACTTTGACCGTCTGCACCGAGCCACGAAGCTGCGAGCGACCGCCAAAGTGGGCCAACATCGGCTCAAGCACGGACACATCGCTCTCATGGGCGTCGCAGAGATCGGCGGTGGAGATGTTGGACATCGCAGCTTTCATCAAGGTGGAGACGCGGGTTGCTCATTCGGCCTGGCACTCGTTCGACCGACAGGATGGTGCCGCCAATCCGTCGAACCGCCAATCAATGTATTTTATGTCTTATATAAGACCTGATGCAAGACGTTAAAAAACCCCGGATAACCGGGGTTTTCAAGAAGTCAGACTGCTTAAGCAGCCTTGATCTTCGAAGCCTGCTTACCCTTCGGGCCTTGAATGATCTCAAACGAGACCTTCTGGCCTTCCTTCAGGCTCTTGAAACCAGCCATATCGATGGCCGAGAAATGCGCAAACAGGTCTTCGCCGCCCTCATCCGGGGTGATGAAGCCGAAACCCTTTGCATCGTTGAACCACTTGACGGTACCAGTTGACATACAAACTCCTGCGCTTTCCATTGATGATTGTCAGTGCGACGTGTCCGCTTGGCGACCAACCGACCTCAGACATCGCACTGGCAAAGCACAGGGATAAAGCAGGGAGCTGACGACAAGCTCGGCCATTTGAGCGTGTTGCACTGCTTCCGTCAAGCAAAATCAGCCCGTTAGGCTTGTGCCACATCAATTTGAGCATTGTCCAAGGCCGTGCGAGGGCGGCGACCGGGGTCCAAGTGCATCCGGACTTGCGCTGACCGCCACACCGCGTCGCGCTACAACCTTGAAAAATCGCGGGGAATCGTCAACTATGGGGCAGTCGTTCAAGCGAGAGCCGTGCTGTGGCAAGTCAGTCGAAAACCGTAGGTGATGCGCTGCTCAAAGAGCGGCGCAGCCGTGCCCGTCCGCCGCGGATGTTTAAGGTGCTGTTGGTCAATGACGACTTCACCCCGATGGAGTTCGTAGTCGACGTGTTGCAACGTTTTTTTCATTTGGACACAGACAGTGCAACACGTGTGATGCTCAAGGTTCATACTGAGGGCGTCGGTGTGTGTGGCGTATACCCGCGCGACACCGCTGCCACCAAGGTTGAGCAGGTGCTTTCGCATGCCCGGGCACACCAGCATCCCTTGCAGTGCTTGATGGAGGAAAACTGAAACCATGATTGCCCAGGAACTTGAAGTCAGCCTCCACATGGCGTTCATGGAAGCGCGGCAGAAGCGTCACGAGTTCATCACCGTGGAGCATTTGCTGCTGGCACTGATCGACAACCCGTCGGCCGGCGAGGTTTTGGTCAATTGCGGCGTCGACCTCGAAGATTTGCGCAAGGTGTTGACCGATTTCGTTGCCGAGCACACGCCGCAAGTCGCGGGCGAGGGCGAGGTCGACACCCAACCGACCCTTGGCTTCCAGCGCGTCATTCAGCGCGCCATCCTGCACGTGCAGTCATCGGGCAAGAAAGAGGTCACCGGCGCCAATGTGCTGGTCGCCATCTTCGGCGAGAAAGACTCGCACGCCGTCTACTTCCTCCATCAGCGCGGGGTGACTCGCCTCGACGTGGTCAACTTCATCTCGCACGGCATCAGCAAAGCCCAACCTGCCAGCACCGGTGCCAAGCCAGAGAGCGATGCCGAGACCGAGACCGAGGCCCCGCCGAGTGGCGCGCTCGAGCAGTACACGGTCAACCTCAATGCGCAAGCCTTGAGCGGTAAGATCGACCCGCTGATCGGCCGCGAAAAAGAGGTGGAGCGGGTCATCCAGACACTGTGCCGTCGCCGCAAGAACAACCCCTTGCTGGTCGGTGAGGCCGGGGTCGGCAAGACCGCGATCGCCGAGGGCTTGGCGCGTCGCATCGTCGAGGACGACGTTCCAGAGATCCTTAAAGAATCCTCGGTGTATGCCCTCGACATGGGCTCTCTGCTTGCTGGTACCAAGTACCGCGGCGATTTCGAAGCCCGACTCAAAGCCGTGCTCAAGCAACTCAACGAGAATCCGCGGGCGATTCTGTTCATCGACGAGATCCACACGCTGATCGGCGCCGGTGCGGCATCGGGCGGCACGCTCGACGCGTCCAATCTGCTGAAACCGGCGCTCGCGAGTGGTCAACTCAAGTGTATTGGTGCGACCACCTACACCGAGTTCCGCGGCGTGTTCGAGAAGGATCACGCGCTGACCCGTCGTTTCCAGAAGATCGACGTCGAGGAACCAACCGTCGATCAGACCGTGCAGATCCTGGCTGGACTCAAGACGCGCTTCGAGTCGCACCACAATGTGCGTTACACGCAGGCGGCCCTGGTGTCGGCTGCGGAATTGTCAGCGCGCTTCATCAACGACCGTCACCTGCCGGACAAAGCGATCGACGTCATCGACGAAGCCGGCGCAGCTCAGCGCATCCTGCCGAAGAGCAAGCAAAAGCGGGTCATCGGCACCAAGGAGATCGAGGAGATCATCGCGCGCATCACCCGCATCCCGTCGAAAAACGTCTCTTCCGACGACCGCAATGCACTCAAGACCCTCGAGCGCGATCTCAAGAGCGTGGTGTTCGGCCAAGACAAAGCCATTGAGGCGCTGGCGTCCAGCATCAAGATGGCACGCAGCGGTCTCGGCAATCCGTCCAAGCCGATTGGCTCCTTCCTGTTCTCCGGCCCCACCGGCGTCGGCAAGACCGAGGTTGCGCGGCAGCTGGCCTACACGCTCGGCATCGAGCTGATCCGCTTTGACATGTCTGAATACATGGAACGCCACGCGGTCAGCCGCCTCATCGGGGCGCCCCCGGGCTACGTTGGATTCGATCAGGGTGGCCAACTCACCGAATCCATCACCAAGCACCCGTACAGCGTGTTGCTGCTCGACGAGATCGAGAAGGCCCATCCGGACATCTTCAACATCCTGTTGCAGGTGATGGACCATGGCACGCTCACGGACAACAACGGTCGCAAGGCTGATTTCCGCAACGTGGTGATCGTTATGACCACCAACGCTGGTGCCGAAGCGCTGACCAAGACTTCGATCGGCTTCACCAAGTCGGCCTCGACGGGCGACGAAATGGCCGACATCAAGCGTCTGTTCACGCCGGAGTTCCGCAACCGGCTGGATGCCATCATCTCCTTCGCGCCGTTGACGCACGAGATCATCCTGCAAGTGGTCGACAAGTTCCTGATGCAGTTGGAGTCGCAGTTGCACGAGCGCAAGGTCGAGGCCCACTTCACCCAAGCGCTCAAGGAGCATCTGGCCAAGACCGGCTTCGACCCGCTGATGGGCGCGCGGCCGATGGCGCGCTTGATCCAGGATGCGATCCGCAAAGCGTTGGCCGACGAGCTGCTATTCGGTCGTCTGGTGCAGGGCGGCGACGTGACCATCGATGTTGATGCAGCAGGCGAGGTTCAATTGCAGTTCGAAGATCGCCTAGAGCCTGTCGACGTTTAAGGCGTTGTTTCAATGTCTTGCGCGCAATACTTTGCGTTGAGTGTGCTTGTTGTGATGGGCGCAGCGCCGATGGCGACTGCGGCCGATCGTCAGGCCGAATCTTGGGCGGCCAGTTGCGCCGCCTGTCATGGCACGGGTGGCTACAGCGTTGGCGGGATGCCGGCCTTGGCCGGTCGTCCTGCCAGTGACGTGCTCACCCGCTTGCGTGCGTTTCGTGCCGGTGAGGGCGAGCCTACGCTGATGCACCAGATCGCTCGCGGCTACAGCGACGTCGAACTCGCCCGAATCGCGACGGTGTTCGCAGCGCAGCCAGCACCATGAGCAGCCGCTCCGGCGTTTCTGCTCGCCCGCAGGTTTAAGGCATGCACCGCCGGCAGTTGCTAAGTGGATTAGCGGCAGCCGGCGTCGCATCAGTATTGTCGGCCTGCGCCACCCCGACGCGATCCTCGTCTGCGAGGGCACGCGCTCGGGTGGTCGTGATTGGTGGCGGTTTCGCTGGGACGACCGCGGCCAAGTACGTCCGGCTGCGGGACCCCACGATCGAAGTCACGCTGGTCGAGCGTGACGCTGAGTTCGTGTCCTGCCCACTCAGCAATTTGGTCATCGGCGGTTCACGCGACCTGGCCTCACTGACCCGTTCCTATGGCGCGCTGAGTCAGCGTCACGGGGTCCGCCGTGTCCGCGACGAGGTGACTGCGATCGACACGGCTGCGCGGCGAGTCCGCCTGGCACGCGGCGCTGACCTGCGCTACGACCGACTCATCGTGGCGCCGGGGGTGGACGTGTCTTACGAAAGCCTGCCAGGCCTGTCGGAGGCGGGGGCGCGCCAGCGGGTGCTACACGCTTGGCGGGCCGGCCCACAAACCTTGGCTCTACGCCGAAAATTAGAAGCCATGCCCAACGGCGGCGTATTTGCCATCCATATCCCGAAGGCGCCATACCGTTGCCCGCCAGGTCCTTATGAACGCGCCTGTCAGGTGGCGTGGTACTTGCGCCAGCACAAACCGCGCAGCAAAGTACTGGTACTGGATGCCAACGACGACATCGTCTCCAAGAAGGCCCTGTTTCGCGCCGCTTGGGACACTCTGACGCCGGGGATAGTGGAGTACCGCCCGTCGCAGGACCTGCTCGACGTCGATGCCCGCCAGCTGACCGCGAAACTCGCTTTCGGCGATCAGCGCGCCGACGTACTCAACGTGATTCCGCCGCAACGGGCCGGTGCGATTGCCCACCTGGCGGGTCTGGTCACTGCCAATGACCGCTGGTGCGGCGTCGATTTCCGCACCTTCGAATCGCTGGTGGTCCCGGGTGTCCACGTGTTGGGTGACGCAACGCTCGCGGCACCGTTAATGCCCAAATCTGGGCACATGGCCAATCAACACGCCAAGGTGTGCGCGGACGCTGTGGTCGCTCTGTTGAGCGGCGAGTCGCCCAACCCGGAACCGATTATCAGCAACACTTGCTACAGCTTCGTCAGTGATCGGCAGGCCGTGCATGTGGCATCGGTGCACCGCTACGATCCGAACTCGCGCACCTTTACCGTAGTCGATGGCACGCTGGGCGTGTCACCCGGACTGAACGATCGAGAGGGTGCCTTTGCCGAGGCTTGGGCAAACAATATTTGGGCCGACATGCTCGGCTAATCATCGCCGCGGAACATCCAGTTGAACTAAAATGGAGGGAGCAAGCCGACATCATGAGCGGCTGGGATGTGTTCCTACCGTAGGTGCAGGCATCGAGGTCCCCAATGAATGACCAGCTCGACCAGGACACGCTACAGCATGCGTTGTGGCAAGGCCTAGCCAGCCGGCGTCCGCTATTCGTGGTGCGCCGCGAAGACGGGCGTGTGGTGCGGGCCAACGAGGTCGCCTGTCAGGCGCTTGGCTACGCTGGGGATGCCTTGCTCGGGCTTACGCTCGAAGAGATTCATGACGAGTTCGATCTCGACCTGATCCAACGTCGCCGAGACCTCACCCAGGGTTCGGTCGCCGATGGCGAACTGTGCTTGAGACGGGCCGACGGCGGCGAACTTTGGTTATTTCTGGAAAGCCTTCCGCACCCCGACGTTGAAGGCTTTGCCTGCCAATTGCTGCTCGGCCGCGACTGTTTGCAGCAGGTGCAGACCCGCATCGAGCATAGTGGCCAGATGGAGGCCCTCAGACGGGGGCAGGCCATCGCCGAATACGACCTGAATGGCCACCTGATTTCGGCCAACGACATCTTCCTTGCCCTGATGAACGGCTCGATGGCCGAATTGGAGGGCATGGCCCACCAGGATCTGTGCGACCCGGTGTTCTCGTTCAGCGAGGCTTACAAGGTCTGGTGGGAGCATATTCGCCTTGGCGAGGTCGACGAAGGCACACGCCGCTACGTCGATCTGTCCGGACGCGAGATCTGGTTGCGCGAGGTGTTCAACCCGATCTTTGGCACTGATGGCCGTCCGTTCAAGGTGCTGCACGCTGCGCTAGACGTCACCCGCGGCCGCACCGCCGAGTTGCAACTGATCGAGAGCATGAATTACGCCGGCCGCATCCAGCAGGCCATGCACGAGCCCTCGCGCGAGGCATTGGCTCGGCATCTGCGCGATCGTTATGGCTTGGTCTGGCAGCCGCGAGACCCGGTGGGTGGCGACTGTTTTTTCGCCCGTGAGGCGGACGGTCAGTTCTGGTTCGGCCTGTTTGATTGCACTGGCCACGGCGCGCCGGGTGCAATGCTGGCCACCATCGTTCTGTCGGTGGTCGACCGCATCGTTTCGCAGGAGAACGGGGACCTCGATCCCGCAGCGGTGCTGCAGCGCCTCAACCGTCGAATGAAGGTTGTGCTCGATCAAGAATTCCCGCAGCGGGACGGCGGCGCTGGCAGCGACGACGGATTGGATGGCATCGTAATCTGCCTGCACCCGAGAGCGGGTCGGGCACGGGTGGCGAGCTCAGGGCTGCCGCTGTTGCTTCTGGAGCCTGGCGACGAACCTCAGATCCTGAAGTGGGAGTCGGGTGGCATGGGCTATCGCTCAGTGCCGATGGATAGAGTCTGGAAGAGCCAGACAGTGGAACTCAAGCCCGAAAGCCGTTTGTTCGTCGCCACCGACGGCGTGTTCGACCAGATCGGCGGGCCGCGTGAAATCGGCTACGGGAGTTTGCGTTTTGCCAGCAGCCTGGCGCGCCATCAGCATCTCGCGATTCCAGCTCAATGCGATGCCGCCCTCAAGGATTACCTCGATTACCAAGGAACGCAGCACCGACGCGACGACATGTCGTTCGCTGGTCTGCAACTCCCAACTGCTTAAGGACATACCGGCATGGCCAAAACAATCTTAGTGGTGGACGACTCCCCGAGCATTCGCGAAGTCGTCGGTGGCTTTCTGGAGTCCGCCGGCTACGACGTCATCACTGCCGACAGCGGCGTCTCTGCGCTCAAGCTGCTCGATGGACGCAAGATCCACTTGGCGGTCTGTGACGTCCAGATGCCGGAGATGGATGGTATTGCCTTTGTCGCCAACATGAAGCAAATCCCGAATTACCGCTTCACACCGGTCATCATGCTGACCACCGAATGGACCGACGAGCGCAAGATGCAAGGCAAGGAAGCCGGCGCCAACGCGTGGTTCGTCAAGCCCTTCGATCCGCAGAAGATGGTGGCGGCGGTGGCGCGTTTCATTCTCCCTTGATCCGTCCGATGTCGGCTCAAGCCTCGCCAGTGGCGACCGGGCGCGCTGGGTCGCTGCACCATTCGCTCCACGATCCGGGATAGAGCCGTGCGCCCTCAAGGCCAGCGACTGCAAGCGCCAGCAAGTTGTGGCACGCGGTGACACCCGAGCCACACTGACAGATCAGTTTGTCCGCAGAACGGCCGTTCAACACCTCAAGGAACTCAGCCCGCAGGGTCGCCGGATCCTTGAATCCCCCGTCGGCAGCGAGGTTGTTGCGATGGAAGCGGTTGCAAGCGCCCGGGATATGCCCGGCGACCGGATCAATCGGCTCCACCTCACCGCGAAAACGTTCGGGGGCGCGTGCATCCAGCACCAGCTGCGAACCGTCGGCAAGACCATTCGCCACGCTGTCGACGCCGACCACCCAATCGGTATGTGGTCGCGCCACCAATATCTGCGACGCCCGCGCCGACGCTGGCACAGTACTGACTGGCAATCCGGCCGCGAGCCAAGCCTGCCAGCCGCCGTCGAGCACTGCCACGGCATCGTGCCCCAGCCAGCGCAGCAGCCACCACAGACGCGCAGCGAATGCGCCACCGGCATCGTCGTAGGCGATGACGCGGCTGCCATCGCCGATGCCGATGCGACCCAGCCGGTCAGCCAATGTCGACGGATCGGGCAGCGGATGACGGCCGTTTTGTCCCGTTTTCGGGCCTGAGAGATCGTCGTCCAGGTGCAGGTGGATCGCGCCGGGAATGTGCCCCGTCTGCCACGCTGCGCGTCCGGCGGCAGGCTGCATCAGGTCGTGCCGGACATCGACAACCACCACATCCGCTTGTTGGCGTAGCGCATCAAGGTCGGTCGGGGAGATCAGGGGGGCGAGATTCATGCGGGCTCCTGCGAGGGATTCGGTTCGGCAACAGCCGGTCGGGCAGTCATACTCAGAACACCTGCCAGCACGATCAACGCCATCCCAGCAATGGCGAGCGGCGGCGGATGTTCACCGAGCTGCCACGCGCTCAGTGCCGCCGAAAACACCAGCGTCGAGTATGACAGGCTCGCAGCGACCAGCGTACGCCCTTGGCCATAGGCACGGGTCATCGCCAACTGCGCCAGCGTGGCCGAGAGGCCCAGCCCGAGCAAGAGTGGCCACTGTTCGGTCCCTACCGGGGCGAGCCCCTCCTGCAGTGCCAGCACTCCGAACGCAGCACTGCACACACAGGAAAAGTAGAACACCACGCGCCACTCGGGCTCACCCTGCTGGCCAAGTCGGCGGACGTTCACGTAAGCGAGACTCGCCAGGAAACCTGACAGCAGACCCGCCGCAGCGGAGAGGGCATTTTCCGGGCGCAGCACCGGCTGCAACAACACGAGCACTCCGACGAAGCCCAGCAAGAGGGCAAGCCAAAGGCGCGGTGTCGCCGTCTCGCGCAAATGCCGCAAGCCCAAAGCTGCGAGGAACAGGGGCGAGGTGTAGTTGAGGCTGACTGCGGTCGCAAGTGGCAAATGGGCAATGGCGTAGAAATACAGCCAAAGTGCCGTCCCGCCCGAGACGCCGCGCAGAAGGTGCCCACGCCAGTGCAGCGTGAGCAAGGCGCGTGGCCGTGCCAGCAGGGGCAGCAAGACCAGCAGACCGATGAACGAACGGTAGAACACAAGCTCAGTCTGGCTGAAGTGCTCCGCGCCCAACTTGACGCACAGTCCCATCAGGGCAAACAGCGCCCCGGCGAGCAACATCCAGGCCGAAGCCAATCAGGCCAGCTCGCGCCGCAGGTATTCGTGGAAGTGGACCATGCCGTCTTCCAGCGGCGACTGGTAGGGTCCGACCTCCGAGATGCCTCGGGCATGCAGCGCACGACGACCGCGGTCCATGCGGATGCAGATGTCCTCGTCTTCGCGAGCGGTTTCGCGATAGGCCGCGCGCTCGGCTTCTACGAAATCTCGCTCAAACGCAGCAATCTCTTCCGGGTAATAGAACTCGACGACATTGCGGCAGGCGAGGGGGCCGTCCGGCACGATCTGGCTCACCACCAGCACGTGCGGGTACCACTCGACCATCAGGTTCGGATAGACCGTCAACCAGACTGCACCGTAGGGCGGCACCTGCCCACCGTTGGCGGCCAGCACTTGCTCGTGCCAACGCCGGTAGACCGCGCTGCCTGGACGCTCCAGATCGCGTTGGATGCCCACAGTCTGGACGCTGAAATTGGCACCGAACTCCCACTGCAGTCGATCGCAATCGACAAATCCGGCGAGTCCGGGGTGTGCCGGCGCGACGTGGTAATCCTCTAAATAAACCTCGATAAACGTCTTCCAGTTGACCGGATAGGGGGTCACTTCAACATGGTCCAGCACGTATCCGTCAAAGTTGAAGGCATGTGCAGCGCCCATATCGGCCAGCTCCGCCGCGATTGCTCGTGGTCCGGCGAACAGCAGACCGTGCCACTCGCTCAAGGCTTGGCTCTCCAGGTGCAGGCAGGGCTTGTCGGCGAACTGCGGCGCGCCCAGCAACTCGCCCTGCAGGTCGTAGGTCCAGCGATGCAGGGGGCAGACGATATGGCTGGCATTGCCCCGACCGCGCAGCATCTCGGCCTGGCGATGGCGGCAAACGTTCGACATCAGCTCGATGCCCCGTTGGTTGTTGACCAACATCTGTCCGCGCCCAACGTGATCAAGCACGTAAAAGTCGCCCGGTTCGGGCACCATCAAACGGTGGCCGACGTAGTTCGGGCCTCCGCGGAACAGGCGTTCGAGTTCGCGCTGGTGGATGCTAGGGTCGACGTACCAGTCGACCTCCAGCTGGGTCGCAGAGGGTTGCAGAAGTAAAGTCCGCCCCAGATCCGACATGGTGCCGATCGTCCTGAAGTAAACCAAAGAAGGGCGGCGATAGTCCCATTAATCGGACCCCGGGGCAAGCCTTGGTTTCAGCTTTTGTAAGCGTGCTCATGCGCTGCCAGGAGCAACTCAGCGAGTTCGTGGGCGCAGGCGGGCGCCATCGTCAGCCCGTAGCGGAAATGGCCGCAATTGAGCCACAAGCCCGGCCAATCGGGATGCGGCCCGACCAGCGGGTGGTTGGCGACGCTGCCCGGCCGTAAACCGGCCCAATGCCGGATCAGCGGCGCATGTGCGAGGGCTGGTTCAACCGCGGTCGCCCAGTTCAGAAGAGCGGTCTTTGCCTCTGCGGTCGTGCCAACGTCGAACCCGACAGTCTCCAGCGTGCTGCCGATCAGCACGACACCGTCACTGCGCGGAACCAGGTAGCGACCATCCTCGTAGACGATGGTCGGCACAATCGGCTCAGCTTGCACAGCCAACATCTGACCGCGCACGGGCCACACGCGATCCTCGGCGAGCCGTGCGAGTCGCGCCGACCAGGCACCTGCGGCCACGACCACTGCATCGAAGGCCAATTCGCCTTCGGCCAGACGAACACCAGTGACGCGCTCGCCATCGTCGGTGAGCGCCGCCGCTGGGCAGCGCTCGCGAACCAGCACTCCGGCGCGCTGGCAGCTGGCAAGCAGCGCACGGATCAAGCGCGGATTGCGCACTTGCGTCACCTCGGGCAGCAACAGATCGCCGTTGGCCAGTGACTGGTGGGCGACCCGCCGGTTGGCGAGCCACTCCAAAGCACGGCCCTTGGCGCCGCCGACAATCCGCATCCCGGACGCGCGATGTTCGGGATCGATGCCACTGTCGCGTTGCAAGCGCTGCAGCCAGGCCGGGTGCGCAGCAATGCCGGCCTCGCACCAGCGATTGACCGCGTCGTCGTAATCCCACGGCAGCAGGGGAAACAGGATGCCAGCACCCGCCCACGACGACTGTGCCCCCGCATCTCCGGGCTCGAACACGGTGACGCAAACGCCACGATCGGCCAGCGCCAGAGCGGTCGAGAGGCCGATGACCCCCCCGCCGACCACGGCAATCGAGGGGCGGCTCATGAATCAGCCGCTTGACCGATGTGCGGCCGGTGCGACGTGCGGAGAATCGCAGACATGACGGATGGAAAGGGTGGAGCGTAATGTTTCGGAGGACTGCCAACCACGAAGCGGCGGCGCTGCAAACCGTATCGGCAGGCCATACGCTTGTCGAGCTGCTAGCGAGCCTTAGTATAGCCAGCATCGTTGTGGCGCTTGCATTGCCGGATTGGAGCGGCTGGCTGGCTGAGCGTCGTGTGCTGGTCGCCGCCGAGCGCTTGCGTGGCGAATTGACTGCCGCTCGACGGCTGGCCTTGGCCGGTGGGCAAGTGGTACGCCTTTGCCCGACGATCGACCGTATGGCCTGCGAGACTCAGCGCGACTGGTCTGCGGGCTGGCTCAGCCAAAAACAATCGGCCTCGGGCTGGCAGACGCTGCAAGTCGCGTCATCGCTGCCGTCACGCGTGCGCATCGAGACCAACACCAGCAACCTCAGCGCTGGTCTGCAATTCAATGAACGCGGTTTTGCGATCCTGGCCAGCGGCGGGTTTGCCAGCGGCAGCTGGTTGGTGTGCGCCACTGGCGCTCAAGGCCGCACGATCACGCTTGCCGCGAGCGGCCGTCTGCGAAGCAGTGTCGGCGGGGCTTGTTCGTGAAGTCACCCGCATCGCGGCCCGCGACTGGACTGAGTTGCCTTGAGGTGGCGATCGCATCAGGCCTCTTGGCTTTAGTGCTCGGCGGCGGTTTGGGCGCGAGCGGCAATGCGCTGCGCATGACCGCAGCTTCGGCACAGCACGACATCGCCGTGCAACTAGCCGGCGAAGCGGCAGATGGGCTTGCCGGCAGCGGCTTCGACGCGTCGACCTGGGGGTCGCGGGTGTCGACGGCTTTGCCGAGTGGCAACGGTCAGGTGACGACGCTCGGCACGCAATTGCGCATCGACGTCGCCTGGTCCGGAGCTCTGAGCGGTGGCAGCGAGTGTCCGGGCGCGCATTGCCTGCGCGTGTGGGTGTCGCCGTGAGCAGTCTGGCCGAGTTCTGCATCGCCATGAGTCTTGCCGGAACCGTCGCGGCCGCGGGTTCGGCGGGGCTGTCGCATGTGGTTTTGGCAACGACTGAGGTCGAGTCGCGCTCGGCGGTGCAGTCGTCGGGCGCGTTCGCTGTGCAGTGGCTTGGTGAACAGGTCCGGCAGGCGGGGGCGCTGACACCACCGACAACGGTGGATGCGAGCCACCCGGTCACTCCGGCCCTACCCGCACCACTGAGCGCTGACAGCGGCGGCAGCGCTGGCGATCGCCTGCGACTGCGGCACGAGAGCCAGACCGACTGCCTCGGCAACTCCAAGGTATCAGGCGTTGCCTACTACGACGCCGCGCGCAACCCGGCGGCGCTCACCCAGGACAACCTCATCTACGTGTCGCTGACGGCTACCGGCGGTCCATCGCTGATGTGTGACCCGGACAACAGTGGACCCGCGACGGCCCAGCCGGTCGCCACGCAGGTGCTGGGGCTCTGGCTGAGGCTTCGGCTCGACGGCGACACCCGCTGGCTTAGGCCAGCTGCAGTCACCGATTGGGGGCGCGTGCGTCTGGTCGAGGTCTGCCTCGTGCTACAGGGTGCTCGCAATGCGTGTCCGAGTGACACTTCGGGATCGCGATCGGCCGATCCGCGCCTCTGGGTGGGCGTCTTCAGACTGCGAAATGCCCCGTCATGACGTCAGACGCCGCTGGTGGATTTGCCATGCCATTGGTGTGCCTGTTTGCCGCAGGGGCGAGTCTGGCGGCGTTGAGTGGGCTGCAGACTGCCGGTGCCGAATTGCGCGGTGCCAATGCCGGCCAGCGGCGGGTACAACTCGCGAGCATTGCTGAGCGCGCGCAACAAGTCGCCGCACAACGTCTGTTATCGACTCTGGCGTTTCCAGCGACCGGTTGTGCTCAGGGCCTGTGCGCCAACCGCCGGGCCCCCGTTGCACGTGGCTACGATTGGAGCAGCGGAACGCAGCATCAATCGGTCGATGTGGGTCTGGGCAACGGCTGGGTCGCGGGGTATTGGGTCGAGCTCTTGGGCGAGGTCGCGGCGGGCGTTCTGAACGACTGCCGCAGTCCAGCAGCGAGTTGTCGATACGTGCGTCTTGTGGCGGGCTCTGCCAGCGATGGCCGGGCCCTGCTGAGCCTCGAGTCGGTGTGGCGAGTCGATCGGCAGGCCACCGGTGTACAAAGCGCGACGCGCCTGAGCTGGCGTCACGCCCATAGTCCGTAGCGCCGCTTATTCGCGGAAGTTGTCGTACTGCAGCGGGAAATCGGTCACCTGCTTCTTCAGCAGCGCAATGGTCTCCTGGAGTATGTCGCGCTTGGCACCCGTCACCCGTACCGACTCGCCTTGAATCGCAGCCGTGACCTTAAGCTTGCTGTCCTTGATCAGCTTGACCACCCGTTTGGCAAGTTCGGTCTCCAGTCCGGTTTTGACCTCGATCGCCTGCTTGACGGTGTTGCCGCTGACTTTTTCGATGTCCTTGCGCTCAACACAGCGCACGTCGATGTTGCGCTTGGCGAACTTGCCCACGAGGATGTCGTAGACCTGATCGAGCTTGAACTCGTCGTCGGCGTAGACAGTGAGGGTGTACTCGGCCTGCTCGATGCGGGCATCCGAGCCCTTGAAATCGAAGCGGCCGGAGACCTCTTTGTTGGCTTGCTCAACCGCGTTGCGCAACTCCACCTTGTCAACCTCTGAAACAACGTCAAATGAGGGCATGGCGGTCTCCTCAGCCGAAATGGCAGACGTAGTGGTAGGCGCCACCCGGAGCCACTTCGATGTCGAGGCTGGAATGACCGGGCACCTCAAACGACTGGCCTGCGCCATAGGTGCTCCAAGCGGTCTCGCCCTTGAGGCGCACGCGACATTCGCCGGCCACACCTTCCATGACTTCCGGTGCACCGGTGTTGAAGGTCAGCGTCGCGGGCAGGATAACGCCGACGCTCTTGCGGCTGCCATCCGGCAAATGGATGGTGTGGCTGACGCATTTGCCGTCGAAATACACATTGGCGGCTTTGTCGACGGTGACGTTGTTGAATTGGCTCATGGCGGGTCCCTACGATGCGATTGAGTGGGTTTCAGTGGATGCCTAGCACCTTGGCGATGATGGGTTTGACGATGACACCGAGCATGCCAAGGCCCAGCACCACAAACAGCACGCCCATGCCGAATCGTCCGGCTTTGGAGTGTTTGCCGATCTTCCAGATGATGTAGAACATGTAGACGATCAGGCCGGCCACCAGAACCTCGGTGAGGAGGTTCTCGAAATCGGCCAGGGGCATGCCCAACACGGTTTCCTGCATGGTCGTGCGGCGTCAGCTGCGCTTGCGGCGCGCGTTCTCGGCGATTCGCATGCGCAACGCGTTGAGCTTGATGAAGCCGGCGGCATCCTTCTGATCGTAGGCGCCGGCGTCGTCCTCGAAGGTGGCGATGGTCGGGTCGAACAGCGTGTCGGTCTTCGAATCGCGACTGACTACCGTCACGTTGCCTTTGTATAGCTTGATCCGCACCCAGCCGTTGACTGCGTGCTGAGTGTGGTCGATCAGTGCCTGCAAGGCCCGCCGCTCCGGGCTCCACCAGTAGCCGGTGTAGATCAAGCTGGCGTAGCGAGGCATCAGATCATCTTTCAGGTGGGCGACCTCGCGGTCCAGCGTCACCGACTCGATGGCGCGGTGTGCGCGCAGCAGGATGGTGCCGCCTGGCGTCTCGTAGCAGCCCCGCGACTTCATGCCGACATAGCGGTTTTCGACCAGGTCCAGCCGGCCGATGCCGTGCTTGCCGCCGAGTTCGTTGAGCTTGGCGAGGAGTTCGTGCGGCGCCATCGCGGTGCCATTGATCGACACCAGATCGCCATGCTCGAACGCCAGATCGACATATTCAGCCGCGTCCGGCGCCGCTTCCGGGCTCACCGTCCAGCGCCACATGCTCTCTTCCGCTTCAGCCGCCGGATCTTCCAGGTGACGGCCCTCGAAACTGATGTGCAGCAGGTTGGCGTCCATGGAGTAGGGGCTACCACCTTGCTTGTGCTTCATCTCGATCGGGATGCCGTGTTTTTCGGCGTAGGCGAGCAGTTTTTCGCGGGACAGGAGGTCCCACTCGCGCCACGGCGCGATCACCTTGATGTTCGGTTCGAGCGCGTAGTAGCCCAACTCAAAACGCACCTGGTCGTTGCCCTTGCCGGTGGCGCCGTGGCTCACGGCATCGGCGCCGGTCTGGCGGGCGATCTCGATCTGCCGCTTGGCAATCAGCGGCCGCGCGATCGAGGTGCCAAGCAGGTACTCGCCCTCGTAAATGGTGTTGGCGCGGAACATCGGGAAGACGAAGTCGCGGACAAACTCCTCGCGCAGATCGTCGATGAAGATGTGCTCCGGCTTGATGCCGAACTTGAGCGCCTTGGCGCGTGCCGGCTCGAGTTCCTCGCCCTGGCCGAGGTCGGCGGTGAAGGTGACCACCTCGCACTGGTAAGTGTCTTGCAACCACTTGAGGATGACCGAGGTGTCGAGGCCGCCCGAGTAGGCGAGCACCGCTTTCTTGACTGCACTCATTCAGTAGATCCTGTATCCATTTGATTCAAATTGACTTACTAACGAAGAACTGGCGGGCGGCTTGGCAGTCCGCAGTAATTTGCTTCCGCAGGGCGTCGATCGACTCGAAGCGCTGCTCGGCGCGGATGCGATGCAGCAGCTCGACGCGAAGGTGCTGATTATAAAGGTCGCCGTGCCAGTCGAATACGTGTGTTTCCAGTGTCAGCGGCGCATCGGCGGCCACTGTCGGTTTGTAGCCGAGGTTGGCCACGCCCTGACGCGGGCCGTCAGCCAGTCCATGGACGCGCACGGCAAAAACGCCACTGCAGGGAGGGCGGTTGTGTCTCACCTCGACATTCGCCGTCGGAAATCCCAGCGTGCGGCCGCGCTGCGCGCCATGCACCACGCGTCCGCTGATGCTGTACCAGCGCCCCAGTAGTGAACGGGCGACAGCCATGTCGCCGGCCGCCAAAGCCTGCCGCACCGCCGTGCTCGAAGCGCGCTGTCCGTCGAGCGCCACCGTGTCCATCTGCGTCGCGACAAAACCCAGACGCGCACCCGCGGCACTCAGATGGTCGAAGTCGCCAGTGCGCTGGGCACCGTAGCGAAAATCGTCGCCGATCAAGACGGAGCGGGCTTGCAACCCGGCCACCAGCACCGCCTCGACGAAGCGATCAGCGGTCATCGCCGCCAGTTCGGCGTCGAAATGCAAGACATGGACGCGGTCAATGGCGAGGCTCTCCAACAACTCGATCTTTTCACGCAGACTGGTGAGGCGGGTCGGTGCCTGATCTGGCGTAAAAAACTCGCGTGGATGGGGCTCAAAAGTCAGCACAACCGTGTGCAGTTGCGCCGCAGCAGCCATCTCATGCAAGCGGGTCAACAACGCTTGGTGGCCACGGTGCAGACCGTCGAAATTGCCGACCGTGAGCGCCGCGGGTCTTGCCTGCTCGAAGCTCAGTCCGTGACTGACGATCATGATGGCACCCGGAAAGTCTCGCCAATCAGGATCAGCACTGGAACCGGCGCAGCGACAGTACCGGAAGCGACTTCAGCCAGCGTCGCGCGTCGGTAGTCGGCATCAGGCAGCGACACCTTGTGCGCGAGCACCACTGGCGTGTCGGCGGAGCGACCCGCGTCCAGCAGCACTTGGGCGATGTGGGCCACATCGGCGCCACCCATATAGACCGCCGCGGCGTCGGCATCGACAATCGGTCGCGCCCAATCGTTGGGGGGACTGTCGTCGGCCTGTTTCGGCGTGACCATAACGAAATGCCGCGATCGCGCGCGCTGGGTCAACGGTTGTCGGAGCTCGGCACTCGCAGCAAGCGCCGCAGTGATGCCCGGAACCACCTCGAAGTCGATATCGGCGGCGATCAACGCGTCGATCTCTTCTTGGGCCCGGCCGAACACCATCGGGTCGCCCCCTTTCAAACGAACAACGCAGCGATGCTCATGCGCAGCAGCCACCAGAAGACGGTTGATCTCGGCTTGTTTGGGTGAAGGCTGACCAGCCCGCTTCCCGACCATGACGAGGGTCGCCCGAGTCGCCAGAGCGAGCGTGTCCGGGTGCACCAGAGCGTCGGTCAGAACCACATCGGCCTGCTCAAGCAGGCGCAAAGCGCGCAGCGTCAACAGGTCGGGGGCCCCCGGCCCGGCACCGACCAGGTAGACACGCCCGGACGCCCTCATCAGAGCGGCGCCGCTCCCGTGACCATGCCAGCGCCGACCGTGTTGTTGGTGGTCTCGTCAATGACGATGAATGCACCGGTGGCACGATTGTCCGAGTACGGGTCGACCGCCAGCGGCTGCGCCAGGCGCAGGCGAATGCGCGCGATGTCGTTCATCGCCAAGGCAGTGGCCGGCTCCTGCGCGAGCGTGTTGACGTCGACTTTGTAGTCAATGGCAGCGACCTTGGCCTTGCTGGTGCGGGTGGTGTGACGCACCAGATAGGTGCGTGCCGGCGACAGCGGCGTCTCGGAGAACCAGCAGACCATGCCCTCGATCTCCTTGGTGACCATCGGCTGCTCGTCGCTCGGTACCAGCATGTCGCCGCGCGAGACATCGATCTCGTCTTCCAACAATAGAGACACCGACTGCTCATGGATGGCTTCTGGCAGCGAGACGGCACCCAGCTCAATGCGTTTGACCACACTCGACTGACCGGAGGGCAGGGCGGTGACGCGATCGCCAACCCTGACTGCGCCGGACTCAACTCGCCCCATGAAGCCGCGGTAATCGTGCAGCTCGGGATCGTCGGAGGCCTGCGGCCGGCAGACGTACTGCACCGGGAAGCGAAACGCCTCAGCCCGCTCAGTGTGCGCCGCCGGGGCGGCCTCGAGCACGTCGAGCAAGGTCGGGCCGCTGTACCAGGGCATGGCCTCGCCACGGTCGACGATGTTGTCGCCATTCAGCGCGGACATCGGAATGAAGCGCACATCACCCAGGCCGATTTCGTCGGCAAAGGCACGGTACTCGCCACAGATGCGGTCGAACACGGCCTGATCATGGCCAACGAGGTCCATCTTGTTGACGGCGACGACCAGATGCGGGATGCCGACCAGCTTGGCCAGATACGAGTGGCGGCGGGTCTGCGTCAGCACGCCGCGACGTGCGTCGATGAGGATGATGGCCAGGTTGGCGGTGGAGGCCGCCGTCACCATGTTGCGCGTGTACTGCTCGTGGCCCGGGCTGTCAGCGATGATGTACTTGCGGGTGCCGGTGCTGAAGTAGCGGTAGGCGACGTCGATGGTGATGCCCTGTTCCCGCTCAGCCTGCAGACCATCGGTCAGCAGTGACAGGTCGACCGCCTCCATGCCGCGCTTTTTCGAAGTCTTCTCAATCTGATTAAGCGTGTCGGCGAGGATGGTCTTGGTGTCGAACAGCAATCGCCCGATGAGCGTGCTCTTGCCGTCGTCGACGCTGCCGCAGGTCATGAAGCGCAGCAGGCTGTCCGAATGCGTGGGAGATGGGTTCATAAATAGCGATCAAGCCCTTATTTAGGCTAGAAATAACCTTCTTTTTTGCGTTGCTCCATGCTGGCCTCTGACGTTTGGTCGTCAAGGCGGGTAGCGCCGCGCTCAGTGATGGTGGTGGTGGCTGTTTCGAGCACGATCTTGGCCACCGTGTCGGCGTCCGATTCCACCGGCGCCGTGCAGGTGATGTCGCCAACGGTGCGGAAGCGCACCAGGCGGTTCTCGACCGTCTCGCCGGCCTTGGGCACGTTGATCACGCTGCCGTCAGCCAAAGGCACGTTCACTGGCATCATGGCGCCGCCGCGCAGCACCACATCGCGCTGGTGCGCGAAGTAGATGCTCGGCAGCTCCAAGCCTTCGCGTTCGATGTACTGCCAGACGTCCATCTCGGTCCAGTTGCTGATGGGGAAAGCGCGGATGTTCTCGCCCTTGTGTGACCGCGCGTTGTAGAGGTTCCACAGCTCGGGGCGCTGATTTTTAGGGTCCCACTGGCCGAACTCATCGCGGAAACTCATGATCCGCTCCTTGGCGCGAGCTTTTTCTTCGTCGCGCCGTGCGCCGCCGATGCAGCAGTCGAACTCGAACTCGGCGATGGCCTCCAGGAGCGTCACCGACTGGTGCTTGTTGCGTGGCTCGTCCGCGCTCTTCAGAACCACCGTGCCGCGAGTCATGGACTCCTCGACCGAACGCACAATCAGCCGCTCGCCCAACTCAGCGGCGCGTTTATCGCGGAAGTCCACCACTTCACGGTAGTTGTGACCGGTGTCGATGTGCATCAGCGGAAACGGGAATCGCGCTGGGCGGAACGCCTTTTCGGCCAGCCGCAGCAGGCAAATCGAATCCTTGCCGCCGGAAAACAACAGCACCGGGCGCTCACACTGGCCGGCGACCTCGCGCAAGATGTGGATGGCCTCGGCTTCGAGCCAATCGAGGTGGGAGAGGGGGCTTGGCGTCAGCGTGGTCATGATGTCTTGATATGCAGGCCGCATTCCTTGAGGGCCGGGTCTTCCCACCACCAGCGGCCCGCGCGGATGTCTTCACCAACGGCGACGGCGCGGGTGCACGGTGCGCACCCAATACTGGGGTAGAACTGATCGTGCAGGGCGTTGTAGGGGACGTTATGAATGCGCAAATAGGCCCAGACTTCGGCCTCGGACCACTCGGCGAGCGGGTTGAACTTCACCAGTCCGAAAGTGGTGTCTTGTTCGCGCAGGCCGAGGGCGGTGCGCGTGGTCGATTGGGCCGCTCGCAGGCCGGTGATCCAAGCGCCGCGTCCGGCCAGCGCCCGTTTCAGCGGCTCGACCTTGCGGATGGCACAACACGCCTTGCGCTGCTCGACCGAGCGGTAGAAGCCGTTGATACCCTGATCACGCACGTAAGCCTCAACCGTGCTGGCATCGGGACAGTACACGCTCAGTCGGGTCGAATAGCGCGCCTCGACGTCCGCCATCAGCGCGTAGGTCTCGGCCGGCAAGCGCCCCGTGTCGAGCGAGAACATGGCGATGTCGAGTCGACTGGAAAAGATCAGGTCGGTCACGACCATGTCCTCGGCGCCAAAACTATTGGCGAAGGCGACACTCGGAAACTCGCCTCGAGCCTGCTGTAGCAGCGCCAGAGCCGCCGCGGTCTTGTCGGCAACCGCCGTCTTGAGGTCGTCGGTCAGCTCCGGACGGGTGGCCGGATTGGCTGCTGCCGGTTTCAGCGGCGACACAGTCATGCCCGTCAGCTCCGCGCGTGGCGCCGCCACAGCGGCTCGGAAACGTCGACGGCACCCTGATACGGCTCGCTGAAATCGCGCAAACCCGCCAGCGCATCGGCAGCACTGCGGTCAGCACGAATCAAAAACGCGCTGAAACCACAGCGTTTCATCAGGAAGAGCTGGTCGCGCAGCACGTCGCCGACCGCGCGCAACTGTCCGGTGAAGCCGTGACGCGTCCGCAGCAAGGTGGCGATAGAGTAGCCACGCCCGTCAGCAAAGCGCTCGAAACGCACGGCGATCACTGGGAACACATTAAGGTCGGGTGCAGCGGCGATCAGGGCATCCAGCACCTCGTGGGTGTCGATGCAAAGACCGATCTCGCCGGCAGCGACCCGGGGGGCCAGGGCGTCACGCTGGAGCAGCCAGATGGCCAAGGGCACCAGTACGCGACCCGCCGGCACGTCAACGGCCATCAACTGCTCGGGGGTATGGGTCTTCTCGCCCGTCAGGCGAAACAGAACGACCTTGCCCGCCTGTTTGCGCACAGCCTCCTCGGTCGCTGGCAGGCTGAGCAGCTGCCAGTCGTCGTGCGTCAGCGCTTGATCGACGATCAGCTGGGACGTCGAGGCCTCAGACACTGGCGACCTCCTGATCGGTCTTGCTACCGTAAACACCCGTCTTGAAGGGCGCGACGCCCAGACGGCGCACCGTATCAATGAAGCGCTCGTCGGTGTGGCGCTCGGCCACATAGGTATCGATCAAGCGAGTGATAACGCCCGGAATCTCGTCAGCAGCGAAGGACGGGCCGATCACGGTGCCGAGGCTGGCGTCCGAGCCCTGCTTGCCGCCGATGGTGATCTGATACCACTCAGAGCCGTCCTTGTCGACGCCGAGGATGCCGATGTGGCCGACGTGGTGATGGCCGCAGGCGTTCATGCACCCTGAAATGTTGAGTTCGAGCTCGCCGATGTCGTGCAGGTAATCAAGGTCGTCAAAGGTCTGCTGGATGGCTTGCGCGATCGGGATGCTCTTGGCATTGGCCAGCGAGCAGAAATCGCCCCCTGGACAGCAGATGATGTCGGTGAGCAAGCCGACATTGGGCGTGGCCAAGCCGTTCTGGCGAGCCGCCTGCCAAAGCGTGTGCAGCTGACCGAGCTCGACATCGGTGAGGATGAGGTTCTGCTCGTGCGAGACGCGAATCTCGCCGAAACTGAACCGGTCGGCAAGCTCGGCGACGGCGTCCATCTGCACGTCAGTGGCGTCGCCCGGCGCGATACCCGTGGGCTTTAGCGACAGCGTGACCGCGCGATAACCGGGCTGCCGATGCGGGTGGACGCTGCGGCGCACCCAGGCGGCGAAGGCCGGATCGGTGGCAAGCGCGGCGTCAAACCCGGCGTCGTGTGCCGGCAAATCGCGGTAAGCCGGCGCCGTGAAATGCGCGCTCACGCGGTCGAATTCGGCGCGGGTGAGGGTATTGGGCCCATCTTTGAGGTTCGCCCACTCGGCCTCGACCTGGCGGGTGAACTCATCGGCGCCCAAAGCCTTCAACAAGATCTTGATGCGTGCTTTGTAGGCGTTGTCGCGACGACCGTGCAGGTTGTAGACGCGAATGATGGCTTCGCAGTAGGTGAGGATGTGCTGCCATTCGAGATGTGGGCGGATCATCTGGCCGAGGATTGGCGTACGGCCCAAACCGCCACCGGCCCAGACACGGGCGGCCACTTCGCCGGCATCATCCCGATAGAACTCGAGACCGATGTCGTGCATCTGCACCACCGCACGGTCTTGCAGTGACCCGCTGACGCTGATCTTGAACTTGCGCGGCAGCAGCGCGAATTCCGGATGAAAGGTGCTCCACTGTCGCAGGATCTCGGCCAGCGGACGCGGATCGATCACCTCGTCGGGTGCGACGCCAGCGAATTGGTCCGTGGTGATGTTGCGGATGCAGTTGCCTGAGGTCTGGATCGCGTGCATCTGTACGGTCGCCAGCTCGGCCAAGATGTCCGGCACCGACTCGACCGTTGGCCAGTTGAACTGGATGTTCTGGCGGGTGCTGAAATGGCCGTAGCCGCGGTCGTAGGTGCGTGCAACGTGCGCGAGCATGCGCATCTGCTGCGTGGAGAGCGTGCCGTACGGGATGGCTACCCGCAGCATCGGCGCGAGTCGCTGGATGTAGAGACCATTCTGCAGGCGCAGCGGACGGAACTCGTCCTCACTGAGTTCGCCGGCGAGGTAGCGCCGGGTCTGGTCCCGAAACTGGGCGACACGTTCGTCAACCAGAGCTTGGTCGTAGGAGTCGTATTGATACATGGGCAAACGGCACCGGCCTTGGCTGCCGCTTAGAGTCGCTGAAAAGCCGACTATTTTATCCGCTTGGCGACTCGGACAACGATGAATTTGCGCTAAGCCTCCGCCAGAAACGCAGAGGCCGCCCGTGGGCGGCCTGTTGCAGGGTCAAAGCGTCGGCCGTGGCAGAGATCAGCTCAGCGCAGCAACCGCGGCGGCATAGTCCGGCTCGTCGGCGATCTCCGGCACCAATTGGCTGTGCAGAACGTTGTCGTGTTCGTCAAGCACCAGTACGGCACGCGCAGTCAAGCCACGAATCGGGCCGTCGGTGATGTCGACACCGTAGTCGGCGTGAAACGCGTGGCCACGGAAAGTCGACAGCGTGTGGACGTTGTTGAGGCCTTCGGCACCGCAGAAGCGGCTCATCGCGAATGGCAGGTCAGCGGCGATCACCAGCACCACGGTGTTGTTCATGGCCGAGGCCTTTTCGTTGAACACGCGGGTCGACTTTTGGCAGGTCGGGGTGTCGAGGCTCGGCACGATGTTGAGCACTTTGCGCTTGCCGGCAAAATCCTTCAGCGACACGTCGGCGAGGTCTTTGTTGGTGAGCGTGAAATCCGGGGCCTTGCTGCCTTTGGCCGGAACGGCGCCGTTGAGGTGCAACGGGTTACCTTGCAGGGTTACGGTGGTCATGGTGGGGTCCTTGATCAGTGATTTGAGGTGGATCAGAGCACTGCAGCCATGGCCGAAGCCACAGCGCCGATGTTCTTCGAATTGAGCGCAGCCAAGCAAATGCGGCCGGTGCCTACGGCGTAAATGGCGAACTCCTCGCGCAGGCGATCGACTTGCGCCGACGACAATCCGGTGTAGCTAAACATGCCGCGCTGCGCCGTAATGAAACCGAAATCCTGCTGTACGCCGGCCGCCGCCAGCTTGTGCACCAGCTGCTGACGCATCTCGCGGATGCGCACCCGCATCTGCCCAAGTTCGGCTTCCCACGAAGCGCGAAGTTCCGGCGTGGCCAGTACCGCGGCCACCACCGAGCCGCCGTGGGTCGGCGGGTTGGAATAGTTGGTGCGGATCACCCGCTTGAGCTGCGACAGCACCCGCGCCGTCTCGTCGGCGTCAGCGGTGACGATGGTCAGGGCGCCGACACGCTCGCCGTACAGCGAGAAGCTCTTGCTAAACGAGCTCGAGATGAAGAACTGCTGGCCAGACGCGGCAAATGCGCGCACCGCCACTGCGTCGGCCTCGATGCCGTCGGCAAAGCCCTGGTAAGCCATATCGAGGAAGGGCACCAGACCGCCGGCCTTGCAGATGGCCACCACTTCACCCCATTGCGCGGCGTCGAGATCGGCACCGGTGGGGTTGTGGCAGCAGGCGTGCAAAACAACCACGCTGCCGGGAGTCAGGCGTTCCAGGGTGGCCCGCATCGCCGGAAAGTCGACGCCACGGGTGTTGCCATCAAAATAAGGGTAGGTGGCGACGCCAAAACCGGCGGCCTCGAACAAGGCGCGGTGGTTCTCCCAGCTCGGGTCCGAGATGTAGACGGTGGCGTGCGGGTTAAAGCGGTGCAGCAGGTCGGCGCCGATCTTGAGGGCGCCAGTGCCACCGAGCGCTTGCGCAGTCACCAAGCGCTTGTCGCCGGCCAGCGTCGAGCCCTCGCCGAACAGCAGGTTTTGCACGGCGTTGTTGTAGGCGACCGCGCCCTCGATCGGTTGATAGCCACGCGGCGGCTGGGCAGCCAGGCGAGCGGCTTCGGCATCGCGCACAGCCGCCAGCAGCGGAATCTTGCCGTTGTCGTCGTAATAGACACCGACGCCAAGGTTGACCTTGTTCGCCCGGGCGTCGGCGTTAAACGCCTCGGTTAGGCCAAGGATAGGGTCGCGCGGCGCGAGTTCGACGTCGGCGAAGAGTGATGCGCTCATTCGGGCTCCATAAAGCGAGGGTGACGGACAGGGTGCACCGACCGCTTGCAGCGCATACACTGAGGGGTCGCGTTGCACAATGGTGCGGCGCGCAATTGTAGCAGCAGCCGCGCCGCCACCGTTGGCGCAACCCCACACGCCGCGTCGCGGTCTGAGCTCATATGAACCATCCGCACAGCGACATTCAGCCCGCCCCGATCGTCGAATTCCCAGGCAGTCCGTATCGCCTCCACCAGCCTTTCCCGCCGGCCGGCGACCAGCCCGCCGCGATCCAGAAGCTGACCGAGGGCATCGAGGACGGGCTCGCCTTCCAGACCCTGCTGGGGGTGACTGGCTCGGGCAAGACGTACACCATGGCCAATGTGATCGCCCGATTGGGGCGACCGGCCATCGTCATGGCGCCGAACAAGACACTCGCCGCGCAGCTGTACTCGGAATTTCGCGAGTTCTTCCCGCACAACGCCGTTGAGTACTTTGTCAGCTACTACGACTATTACCAGCCCGAGGCCTACGTCCCGAGCAAGGATCTGTTCATTGAGAAGGACAGCGCGGTCAATGAGCACATCGAGCAGATGCGGCTGTCGGCCACAAAAAGCCTGATGGAGCGGCGTGACGTGGTCATCGTGGCGACCGTCAGCGCGATCTACGGCATCGGCGACCCGACCGACTACCACGACATGATCCTGCACCTGAAAGAGGGGCAGAAGCTCGATCAGCGCGAGATCCTCAAGCGGCTGGCGACGATGCAGTACCACCGCGCCGACCTCGACTTCCGGCGCGGGCATTTCCGCGTGCGCGGCGAGGTGATCGACATCTTCCCGGCGGAGAACAGCGAGCACGCCTTGCGGGTGACCTTGTTCGACGACGAGGTCGAGTCGTTGACGCTGTTCGACCCACTCACCGGCGCCATCGAGCAGCGCCTCGGTCGCTTCACCGTCTACCCCAGCAGCCACTATGTGACGCCGCGCAGCACCACCTTGCGGGCGATCGAAACCATCAAAGTCGAGATGCGCGAGCGCATCGACTTTTTCAACCGCGAAGGCAAGCTGGTCGAGGCACAGCGCATCGAGCAGCGCACGCGGTTCGACTTGGAGATGCTCAACGAACTGGGCTTCTGCAAGGGCATCGAGAACTACTCGCGGCACTTGTCGGGCCACGCGCCCGGCGACCCGCCGCCGACGCTGATCGACTACCTGCCGCGCGACACGCTGATGGTCTTCGACGAGAGCCACGTCACCGTCCCGCAGATTGGCGGCATGTACAAGGGCGACCGCTCGCGCAAGGAGAACTTGGTCGACTACGGCTTCCGGCTGCCCAGCGCCATGGACAACCGCCCGCTCAAATGGGAAGAGTTCGAGGGCAAGATGCGCCAGAGCGTGTTTGTCTCGGCGACACCCGCGAATTACGAGAAAGCGCGCAGCGCGCAGACGGTCGAGCAGCTGGTGCGGCCCACGGGGCTGGTCGATCCGGTGATCATCGTGCGGCCAGCCACCTCGCAGGTGGACGACCTGCTTGGCGAGTTGAAGCTGCGCATCGATATCGGCGAACGATCGCTGGTGACAGTGCTGACCAAACGCATGGCCGAGGACCTCACCGAGTTTCTCGACGAGGCCGGCCTGCGCGTGCGCTACCTGCACTCCGATATTGATACGGTCGAGCGCGTCGAGATCATTCGCGACTTGCGTCTAGGTTTGTTCGATGTGCTAATCGGTATCAACCTATTGCGAGAAGGCCTTGATATTCCTGAGGTGTCCTTGGTGGCTATTCTCGACGCCGACAAGGAAGGCTTTTTGCGCTCGGAACGTAGCCTGATCCAAACCATCGGTCGCGCGGCGCGCCACCTCAACGGCACAGCCATCCTGTATGCCGACCGAATGACCGATTCGCTACAGCGCGCCATCGGCGAAACTGAGCGCCGTCGTCAACGCCAGCTCGATTTCAATGTGGAACACGGCATCACCGCGCGCGGCGTCGCCAAGCCGATCAAGGACATCATCGACGGCGTCTACGGCGAGGACAACAACCCGCGCAAGGGCCCCAAGGGCAGTCGCAAGGGCACCGCGCCAGGAGCCGATCTGCACGGCGCGGCCCTCGAAAAAGAGATCAAGCGGGTCGAAAAGGACATGCTCGCTGCCGCCCGCAACCTCGAATTCGAGACCGCGGCGCAGTTGCGGGACCAGTTGCGCGGTTTGCGCGAACGGATGCTGGCTGAATAGTCGCGACGGGCGGCCAATGGCGACGCGGCCATGAGGCCGCTAGCGCCACTCACCGTCGAGTTGCGCGAGTCGAACTGGCCGTCGCGGTTGGCTGCGATCCTGATCGCCGCCACCGGGCTGACCTGTTGCGTAACTGCGGGGCCTGCGTCTTGGTTCGCCGCACCGCTGCTGGCCGTGGCTGCCGGCGGCATGCTGTGGCAGCGGCGTCAGGCGCTGTCGGTCTGGCGCCTGACCGTATTCCCTGACACCGGCATCGAAGCCATCGAGACCGGATCGGGTGAAGTGGTGCAGGGCCGCGTGGCCGACAGCAGCCTGGTCACCGAGCGCTGCATCGCCTTGACCGTCGTCAGCGAGCAGCGGCCTCTGCGACTGGTGCTTACGGCCGAATCGGCGGGCGCCGACGACTTGCGTCGCTTGCGTCTGCGCTTGCGCCTCAACCAGAGCGCGCCGTCGGCGGCGCGATGACTGTATCGGCAGCCCGATCGGCCAGTTCCGGGTGGTCGCGGTTGAAATGTAGGCCGCGGCTCTCGTTGCGCAGCTGCGCCGAGCGGACGATCAGACTCGCGACTTCGGCGACATTGCGTAGTTCGAGCAGATCGTTATCGATGCGATGACGCGCGTAGTAGTCGCCGATCTCGCGTTTGAGCGCGTCGAGGCGAGCGGCCGCCAACGCGAGACGTTCATCCGAGCGCACGATGCCCACCAGATCCCACATCAGGCGGCGGATCGCATCCCAGTTATGGGCCACCAGCACGGTCTCCTCGGCTTCGACCACCCGACTGTGATCCCAGACCGGAACCGCCGGTAAGGCCTGCGGCGCCTGCGCCAGAATATCGGCCGCGGCCGCCTCGCCGAGCACCAGACACTCGAGCAGCGAGTTGCTGGCGAGTCGGTTGGCGCCATGCAAGCCGGTACAAGCGACTTCGCCGACGGCGTACAGGCCGGGCACATCGGTGCGCGCATCGAGATCGGTCAGCACGCCGCCGCAGCTGTAATGCGCTGCCGGCACCACTGGGATTGCTTGCACGGCCATGTCGATGCCCAGCTCCAGACAGCGGGCGTCGATGGTCGGAAAGTGTTCTTGCAGAAAAGCCCGGCTGTGGTGCGTCATGTCGAGCGCCACGCAGTCGATGCCGCGCGTCTTCATCTCGAAATCGATGGCCCGAGCGACGATGTCTCGCGGCGCCAGCTCAGCCCGCGGGTCGTGGTCTGGCATGAAGCGATGGCCATCCGGCAGGACCAAGTGCCCGCCTTCTCCACGCAGGGCTTCGCTGATCAAAAAGCTCTTTGCGTGAGGGTGATACAGGCAGGTGGGATGAAACTGAATGAATTCCAGGTTGGCGATGCGGCAGCCAGCCCGCCAAGCAATCGCAACACCGTCACCGGTCGCCACATCGGGATTGGTGGTGTACAGGTAGACCTTGCCGACCCCGCCGGTGGCGAGGATCACCGCAGACGCACGCAGCGCCTCGACCTCGCCACTCTGGCGATCGAGAACATACGCGCCGACAACGCGGTCTTTGGATTCGCCCAAACGGGCGCTGGTCACCAGGTCGATGGCGACGCGCTGTTCAAGCACGCGAATGTTCGGGTGGCTGAGGATGCGATGCTCAAGCGTCTGCTGAACGGCACGGCCCGTGCTGTCGGCAACGTGGACAATCCGGCGCGCACTGTGCCCGCCCTCGCGACCGAGGTGTAAGCCGCCGCCGGCGTGGTCAGCTGTAAAAGCCACGCCCTGCGACTCAAGCCAGCGGATCACTGCTGGCGCGCGATTGGCAACGCGCTCCACCGCATCGCGGCGACAGAGTCCGGCGCCTGCCACCAGCGTGTCCTCAATGTGCGACTCGACCGAATCCTCGCGGGCCATGGCCGCAGCGATGCCGCCCTGGGCCCAGGCGCTGGAGCCATCAAGCAAGGCGCCCTTGGTGACGATGGTCACGCGACGGTGGTCAGCGAGGTGCAGCGCGGAAACGAGTCCGGCGAGTCCGCTGCCGAGAATCAGCACGTCAGAGTCGAGAGGCGGGGAGGGCGGCATGCTTGGCCAAGGGGCAAAACGCCAGTCTAGGACAAAGCGCGGCGCGGGCGCAGACCCACCGTTATACTTGGCCCTCCGGTTCGACATTGAGCCGACAGCACAGTCCGACGAATGACAAGCGCCAATCCCAATGAGTGACCGCGAGATCGACCAACAGTTGGTCGAGCGCGCCCAGCGCGGCGACAAGCGCGCCTTCGACCTCCTGGTGACCAAGTACCAGCGCAAGCTGGGTCGCCTGCTGTCGCGCTTCATTCGCGATCCCGCCGAGGTCGAGGACGTCGCGCAGGAGGCGTTCATCAAGGCGTACCGGGCATTGCCCAACTTTCGCGGCGAGAGCGCGTTCTACACCTGGCTGTACCGGATTGGCATCAATACGGCCAAGAATTACTTGGTCGCGATGGGGCGGCGTGCCCCGACGTCGACCGATTTCGATTCGGAGGAAGCCGAGAATTTCGAGTCGGCTGATGGCCTGCGCGACGTCAACACGCCCGAATCGCTGATGGCGACGCGTCAAATCGCTGAAACAGTGAACGAAGCGATGGAAGCGTTGCCAGAGGACTTGAAGACGGCCATCGTGCTGCGCGAAATCGAGGGTTTGAGCTACGAAGAGATCGCCAGCGTGATGGATTGTCCGATCGGCACTGTGCGGTCGCGCATTTTTCGGGCGCGCGAGGCCATCGCCGAGCGTTTGCGCCCACTGTTGGGCACCAGCAAAGACCAGAGGTGGTGAGATGAATGAACGATTGTCGGCATTGATGGATGGCGAGCTGGACGGCCTCGAAGCGGACCTCGCCCTGCGCAGCTTGAAGCAGGAGGATGCCCGCGGCGATTGGGAGTCCTGGCACCTGATTGGCGACGTGCTGCGCGGTGATCACGGCTGTTCGGTGGCGGCTCGCGTGTCGCAACGCTTGGCTGAAGAACCGACCGTGTTTGCGCCCCGTCCGCTGCTCAACCAGCAGGCGCGCAGCGTCGCCTTGTCGGCTGCTGCGTCAGTCGCGGCGGTGGCGGTGGTCGGCTACCTGGCGCTGACTACGGCCGGCGGCCAAACACAGGACCGCTACGACGTCCGGCAGGTGCGTCTCGCCCCGCAGGCCGCGCCGGTACTCGCCGACTACATGGCGCTGCACCAAGGCGAGGTGCGCAACATCGGCATGGATGGCTACGACCGTCTCGCGGAGGCGGCACGCTGATGCGCCTTCCGGTTTTGCTGCTCGCCTTTTGGAGCAGCGCGGTTCTCGCCGAACCTGCCAGCGAGGGCAGCGAGTGGCTGCTTCGTATGGCTTCGGCGTCGCGCGAGGTCAGCTTCGTGGGTACATTCATGTACCAGCGGGGCGATTTCAACGAGACCACGCGCATCGCCCACCGCAGCGAGTCAGGTCAGAGCATCGATCACCTCGAGACCCTGAGCGGCCGGCAGCGCGAGATTGTGCGCGTTGGCCAGGACGTCACGTGGTACATGCCGGAGAGCAAGACCGTACGCACCGAGCGTCAGTCCTATCGGCGCTTCTTCCCTGATCTGTTCGGCCCGGAGCGCGCGCGAACCGTGTCTCAGTTTTACGAGATCAGCCGCGCCGGCACGGATCGGGTGGCAGGCTACGACTGCGTCAACTACGTGCTCACGCCGAAAGACAACTTTCGGTATCGCCAGTCGATCTGCGCCGAGACCAAGACGTGGCTGCCCCTACGCGTGGCCACCGTGAACGAGCGCCAAGACCGCTTGGAGACTTTCGCCTTCTCCCAGTTGCAGCTGCTGCCTAAGATCGACCCCAATGATTTGCGGGTCCGCAACCCGGACACATCGGGATGGACTCAAGAATCAGCGGCCCAAGCGGCCGACCCCGCATTCGGCAACTGGTTTTTCCGCGAACTGCCAGCGGGATTCGCCATGGTTTCGGAAAGCCAACGGGTCATGCCGGGACGACCACAACCCGTCATTCACAAGGTGTTGAGCGACGGCATGGTGTGGGTATCCGTCTTCATCGAGCCGCTGAGCAACACGCCGGCCATGGGCCGGGGCTTGTCCCAGCAGGGTGGTGCCAACGCCTACTCCCGGCCGATCGGCAATCACCACGTCACCGTGGTGGGCTTGGTGCCAGTGCAAACCCTCGTGCTGATTGGTGGCGCGTTGACCCAGCGAAACGCCGCGCCGTAAAGACTGCACCTCGAGCGCGTCGGAACCTCGCGCTTGAAATTTCAGCTCTT